>Ga0308167_1000174_pt1 | contig 146365 bp, 122 predicted proteins | sample PhyCR1_2_FD_202138 | JGI IMG/M metagenome (GOLD analysis project Ga0308167, IMG submission 202138) | Phyllosphere microbial communities from UC Gill Tract Community Farm, Albany, California, United States - DLSLRC.R1 | ecosystem: Host-associated > Plants > Phyllosphere > Unclassified | place...
GTCCTTAACCAGCTTCACCGCCTCAAGCTTGAACTCTTTGCTGAATAGTCTTCTCGTAGCCATTTACCACCTCCAATTCCATTATCGACCCTAACAGGGTGTCTTTGGAATCGGGTATAGCTCACTCCTCCCACTTTGCAAGCAAATCCGTCGATGTAGTTGGTCATTCTGTTGGCCGGGCGATTGCCATGCTGTTCGCCCATGCTTATCCCCCGTACGTCCGCAGGATATTCAATATCGAAGGAAACTTTACCTTGGGCGATGCGTTCTGGTCAGCATCTTTAGGATGGATGTGCCAACGCGAAGCTGGCGCCATACATATGACCAGGCCGCGGGCTTTGGCCGATTGCGCCATATAGTTTTTCCAATGAGCGAAATGCTTAGCCGGCACTTTTTCAAGAAGATACGCGGCGGGCAGGATATCTGTAATGATGAGCACGTGATATGGCGTGCAGCGATCTTGCTAAGAACGTGAACTAAATAAGGTTGATGGTTACTCAATCTCATCTACTGTTCGTTTTTAGGAGAACGCAAAATGGATATCGCAAGAAATGCGCTTTCGAGCCTATGGCAATGGGTAACCTACGACACCTCGCGCGCTGATGAAGTACGTCCTGATCCTGAAAAAAACGTGCATCGAAGCGATGTGCCCAATCTACCGGATGAGCTTATTATTAATATCGCATCTTTCCTTCCGAAAGATGATTTACTTAATATAACCTCGACAAGCCAGCGATTTCATACTGAAGTATTGTTGCAGCGTCAATCTATTCTTATGATCCAAGATTTTTATGCGAGAGCCGCGGAATCATATGGGGATTTGGGGCATCGGATCCCATCACTCTTAGAAGATCTTAAACGTGGCCAAAACGTTGCGATTAACGCCATGCGCGCTGTCAACGTTTCAGCGATGCGGCCTTCGATACTACGTGATTTGCTGGTGACAGTACCCGTGACCGTGTTGGAAACAACGGTTCCCGGATTTTTTAAAAAACGAGCTGACGTTACGATCAGTGTGTCTGAGATTCAACCGTCCTTAATACAAAAGGTGCTAAATACGTTGTTCTGGTCCGCACCGGTGGTTGCGGCTAAACGGGACGATCCGGTATTTTATCACCCGAACTCTGATAAAGATACGGTTGCTGAATTTGATGCTGATGCTGTTTGTAATCTGATTACCCAGCAGGAGAGCATGATAAATGTGCCTCCTGAATCCTTATCCGATGCACTCTCCTTGATGGACCTTGCAGTGGCACGGTGGGCTGTACGCCAGACTTTCGATGATTGTCGCGTGTCTCCTTGCGATCTGTTAAAGATGACAGATAAAGCGCTTTGGCCCGCAATGCTCGACTCGCTGCTGGCGGTACCTATACAAGTTGAGTATTTGCAAAGCGAAATCGGGCTATTCGCTAAAGAATATGATGGATCAGGCGGTCGTATCTCCGACAAGGTCAAGATTAATGTCGAAGGTTGGTTTATGGGCCAAGGAAATTATAATCGTGATCAAATTCAGGATGCGATGCTTCGCCGATTTCATCGGGGTGACCACTGGTGGGAGAAATAATAACTTTAAAAATTATGCATTATTTTGCTTGAACAAATTTTTGCCGGATGTTGATAGGTGCTGTGGCCCTTACCGAGAACCGACCGTCACATCCGTATTTCAAATTTTTTGCAGCTACGCCCGCTTGGCGTCGCACATCGGTCACGGCAACCAAGTTGTTAAAGGTCACCTTTGGCCGACGCTGCTCCATCTGCCGGGTGTCAGGGTTTCGGCCCGAGCTGTCATTCTGTGATTTGTTGACGAATGGTTGAAGTATCCAAAGTACGGCCATTCCCGCGCGCCTCGCACGCGTTAGCGCGAATCAATTCCCTATGTTCTGATTTATTCAACAGCCTAGCGATAAGGATCGCGCCGAATTGATTGATGCTGCCGCCGTCAAGTCCGAAGGGCCTGTGCCAGCGCCATGGCGGCAAGACGCGCGGTGGCGAGAAGCCGATTCAGGCTATGTCCGTTGCGAGCCTGGGTGGACATGCCCGCCATTGTAGTGCTGACGAAATCCGTTAGTTCGTCCGCCACATCGGGATGTCGGTCCGCTATATAGCTACGAATCATGTGTTCGGCAGCATTTTTAACGGCGCAGGCGGCAATGTGCGCTTCAGCGTCGCTGCTATGAATCCCTTCCAGCACCATACAGCCCGTAGCTCCGGGATTGACAGCATAGCGACGAGCCGCCTCCTCAAGCACGGCGCCAAGACACTCAGCCACCGGTTGGTCAGCACGGAGAAGGTCCGTCAAGGGTACAGCGCCTGTGCGAGCGTAGCGTTCGAGGATGCGAGTGTAGAGGCCAGCCTTGTTACCAAACGCGGCGTAGAAGCTCGGTGGATTGATGCCGAGAGCGGCGGTGATATCGGTGATATTGACTGCGTCATAGCCACGTGCGTGGAATAGCTGCTGCGCAACGGCAATGGCCTCGTCGAGGTCAAAACGGCGAGGGCGGCCGCGACGCTTTCCAATATCTGTAATCATTTTTACAAAAATCCTTGACGACGTTCCTGGCGTGTTTATTATGTAAATAATATTACATTAATTGGGGAGGAAACGTGATGTCCTCGTTCCAAGGGAAGTCCGTATTAGTACTCGGCGGAAGCCGTGGAATTGGTGCGGCGATTGTCCGTCGGTTCGCGGCCGGTGGCGCCACAGTGACCTTTACTTATGCAGGATCGCCCCAATCGGCCGAGCAATTGGCGAGCGAAACTGGAAGCACGATGGTTATGACCGATAGCGCTGACCGAGACGCGGTGATTGAGCGGGTCCGCACCACCGGTCCGCTGGATATTCTGGTGGTGAATGCCGGCATCTGCGTTTTTGGTGACGCGCTGGAACAGGATCCGGACGCCATCGACCAACTGCTTCGGATAAATGTTCACGCACCGTATCATGCTTCCGTCGAAGCAGCGCGGCGGATGCCGGAAGGCGGCAGAATCATTGTGATCGGATCCGTGAACGGAGACAGAATGCCTGTTCCCGGCATGGCTTCCTACGCACTGAGCAAATCCGCCCTACAGGGCATGGCGCGCGGATTGGCGCGTGATTTCGGGCCGCGTGGGATTACGATCAACGTCGTGCAACCAGGGCCAATCGATACCGAAGCAAACCCTGCGCATGGACCGATGAAAGACCTCATGCATAGCTTTATGGCCATCAAACGCCACGGACATTCGGATGAAGTTGCGGCAATGGTCGCGTGGCTCGCCGGACCGGAGGCTGGCTTCGTTACAGGCGCGATGCACACGATCGACGGAGGTTTTGGCGCGTAGTCCCGCGCGTGCAGGGGCGGTTGGTCGCACTTCTCACCAAAGGCTCGTGGCGGTGAGGCACGAGGTCGACGCGTTGCAAATGCATTCCCTTCTTGCCTCATGGCACAGCGGTCCAGATCGACCGGCATGGTTTGAGCAAGAGCACCAAACGCGGTCTGCGCTGATCGCCATTGCGATGCCCTGCGCCACCGTGTAAAGAGGAGGCCTTGCTCCTTTTCTGAAACCACGATAAAAAGGCCTTGACTTAAACTGCACTCGAAGTCCCAACATCCCGAATGTCGATACGCTGAGGCAGCAATGAAGATTGGGGATATCGCACGCCACACCGGGCTGACTGTCCATACGATTCGGTATTACGAAAAAATTGGCCTGCTGCCGCTTGCTCGGAGGGATAGTACAGGGCAGCGGATTTATGAACCCGCCATTCTCGTTTGGATAGCGTTTCTCGGTCGCCTGAAGACGACGGGAATGTCGATTCAGGAGATGCTGCGTTATGCCCGACTACGGTCCGATGGTGTCCAGACCGAAAGCGAACGCGTGCAGTTGTTAGCGGCGCATCGGGATAGTGTCCTTGCCCGCATCGTTGAACTTCAAGCTTGCCTGCTCGTTCTCGACACAAAGATAGCTGGATATACTCACTCTCTCGGGATGAACGATAGTGCAAAACGACATAGCGCACCAGCAGATAAACTCAGAAAGCCGGTTAGAAAGAGGCCGTCGAGTTCTGTCGGAGATTGATGGCGAGGCTGGCGAAAAAGTGATCAGCGCGCTGGCCGATGTCGCGCCGGATTTCGCGCGATACCTTTTCGAGTTTCCCTTTGGAGACATCTACTCAAGACCTGGTCTTGACATCCGTTCTCGTGAAATTGCCACTGTAGCGGCATTGACCGCAATGGGTAACGCGCTGCCTCAACTCAAGGTTCACATCGCTGCGGGACTGAATGCCGGCCTGAGTCGTGGCGAGATAGTCGAAATTATTATCCAGATGTCGGTATATGCCCGATTTCCCGCCGCTCTAAACGGATTATTTGTCGCGAAGGAAGTATTCTCGAATTGAGTCCACGGCATCGTGTGATCTAGCCTGGGTCCTGGACGAGTCCCTTGATGCGGTTTGTAATGCCTTCCCAAGCGAAAGGGTCAACGGTTCCCGCTCCATCCGCCGTACGAAAGCGCCGTTGATTTATCGTCGAACGAAGCATCACCGTGCAGTGCATTTGTTACTTGGACACACCAAGCGCGAAAGTATTGTTCGATACCTTGGCATTGAGATCGACTATGCTCTCGACATGACATAACAGACAGAATTTTAGCTTCCGTTTGGTCGTCCAGTGTCCCGAATTTGGCCGAAAGAGCAATTTGGCGGAGATTCGGTGATCGGCCGAAATCGGATCAGCGTTGGACACTGAGGTGTTGTATCGAGAGTTAACGACCGCCCGGTATGTGCGTGATTTTGATACTCATCTGAGCGTGGCAACGGTTTCTAGCCGGAAGTATCCGATCGCCTTGTTCAGTTGACGTCCCTGATTCTCAAGGGAGGAGGAAGCCGCCGCTGCTTCCTCGACTAACGCAGCGTTTTGCTGTGTTACCTGATCCATTTGTGTGATGGCGTGATTGACTTGTTCTATACCGCGACTTTGCTCGGTCGAAGCCGCTGCGATCTCCGACATGATATCTGTCACCCGCACAACGGCTTGCGTGACCTCGGACATCGTCTTGCCTGCCTCATGTGCAAGAGATGAACCCGTCTGGATCTTTTGTACCGACGTACTGATCAAGTCTTTGATTTCCTTCGCGGCACTGGATGAGCGTTGCGCGAGATTACGAACCTCGCCGGCAACGACTGCAAACCCACGGCCCTGATCTCCGGCTCTTGCCGCCTCCACCGCTGCGTTGAGCGCCAGGATATTTGTCTGGAATGCGATCCCTTCAATAATTCCCGTAATCTCGGCAATCTTGTTTGAACTACCACTGATTTGGTCCATGGTTTCTACCACACGACCCACCACCGAACTTCCACGCTGCGCTACCTCTGAGGCGCTGGTGGCCATGGAGGTCGCCTGTTGTGCATTCTCGGAATTGTGTTTGACCGTCGACGTCAATTCCTCCATGCTGGAAGCGGTTTCTTGTAGCGAAGCCGCCTGCTGTTCTGTACGGGATGACAAGTCGGCATTTCCGGAAGCGATTTCGCCGGATCCCGTGGCAATGCTATCGGCGGCAATTCGGACATCACCGATCAAACGGACCAGGCTGGCCTGCATTACGCCCATCGACGACAGCACGCTGCCGTTTGGCGCGGCGCTGGCCCGCGCGACCGGACTTAGATCGCCATTTGCTATGCGTTGCGTTACTTCGCTGAGTTCTCCCGGTTCCGCTCCAAGCGCGCGCGTGAGGCCACGCGCAATAAGGCTTCCGGCTATCATAGCTGTGGCAAGCGCGCTGATACAGATAAAAATAAGAACGATTCTTTGTTTCGCATAGCTATCGTTATTTTCACGGACGAGGGCCTCCTCTCGGCTTGTCGTGTAACTTGCGTATGCGTCCGTGGCTTTGATAAGTTCAGCCAAAAGCGGCTGGCATTCATCGTTGATTTTAGCGATCGCTTCCTCCCTCTTGTTCGCCAAAGCCAGGGCAACGATGTTTTGTGCTACTACGCTATATTTCGCTTCGATCTGGTTGATGGCGCCGACGAGGCCAAGTGCCTTTTCTGTAACGTCGGCTCCGCTGGAAATCTGCTCGTTCAACTTCCGTAGGTTTGCCTGAACGTCGTCCTGGGCCTCTGCCTCAGCCACCCGCTGCGCTTCGAGATTCGCCTGCTTTGTAGCAAGGGCCATATTGCGTGCGGCAATCGCGCGTCGGTCAACTGCAGTCCGGACGTTGTGCACGGAGTCGGCGCGCGCGCTGATTCCGTTTATATAGTCGGTGAAGCGTTCATTTGCTTCACCTAATAATTTGAGTGCGATAACCGAAACGATTAGCACTGTCGCGCTAAGCAAGCCAAATCCTATGGAGAGTTTCCCTTTGACGGAGATCGTGTTGAAATTCATTTTTAGTTGGCCCATGTCAATCAACCCGATAATCGGTAAATACTACCCCTTGCGAAGACCGAGCCGGAGGGGGGAGGGCAACACCGGCGAAGTGGTTGCTTGTCACAAATGCTTTTACGGTACGATTTATTTTTACTGAAGCCGTCACCCAAGAATTCTTAGCCTGATTTTTGTAGATGTGACACCATCCTCATGTATGGGCCCAGTGTGATGCCGCCGCAGATCATGGGCGACGTCACATCGAAAATCGCTTGAAAACTTGGCTTGTCGACCTTACTGCCGCGCTACGATGAGGTCTAAAGCCTTTGCTTGGTAAACAGCTAACTCTGTCATCTGGCAAGTTGCTGTCTGGTCAATAAAAGTGCCATGATCCATAAAAAAATCGGCTGCTTGCACATGGCTCAAGAAGTCGCCTTACCTCGGACGAATGTTTCGACGATTATGTGCAGGAAATCAGCTGGCGCGCCAAGCATCCGCATAGTTCAAGAGTGGAGGGTGGCGATAGTGGCGCCGCACTGATATCGATATCTCGGCGGTCCAGAGATTTCCAAGATCAAAAACTTCTGATCGTTAATACATGGTATTTCTTATTAATAAAGGCGCCATCTCTGCTGCGAGATACCTGTAATGTTCTCCATGTCGGTCTAGTGTGAACATGGCGGTGTTGGCGGTAAAAAACTGAACTGATATTTCTTCGAGGAGCGGCATCATATTGCGCTTTCGAAGTTTATCGGTAGGCAAGGGTGTAATGCGCCGTTTTTAAAGTGGCGGATTCAACTGGCTTCGATCCGGCAGCATCGCCGTCTCGATTTCCAACCGGACACATGCTAATTGCCCGGCTCGACGCGCTAGGCCGCGAGGGCGGAGCGTTAGCTGGCGTAGCACGGCGAGCAGGCATTAAGGCTTTTGAGCGGAGTCAGCTGCAACATGCGAGCGTTGAGTAGCATGCTGCTCCTCCCTGACCAATTCCACCAACGCCCTGAGTGGGGCGGATGCAAATCTGTTCGAGAAGTACAACTGCGGTCCCTCGAATGTAGGCCACCAGTCATGCAAGACCGCAAGCAGCTCACCGCTTTCCAGATAGGGGTTTAGCCAGTTTTCGAATGTACCGATGACACCGTGCCCTTTGCGCGCGAATCCGATTGCCGCGGAAACACCATCCACGCCGACAATGATGCGGCCGGGCGGATCAATCTTGACTTTCTCCTTACCGCACTCGAATTGCCATTCGACGACAGCGCCGCTCGAAAAACGCAACCGTATACATTCGTGATTCAGCAAGTCGTTTGGATGTTTCGGAACGCCCCGCGACGCCAGGTACCCCGGAGCCGCAGCCCATGCGATTCTCTGATAACGCGGTCCTATTGGCACGGCGATAGTATCTTGCGCCAAATGTTCGCCATACCTGATTCCAGCGTCGCAACCTGCCGCCACGATATCGACGAGTCGATCATCCACCATGATTTCAACGCGCACTTCCGGATGCGCTTCCATGAAGCGGTCGATAATCGGCGGCAGGATATCGACCATCACGGCGCCCGTTACGTTGATCTTCAGACGTCCGCGTACGACATTTCGCGAGCTGGCTGCATCCCGCAGGGCGACGCGCGTTTCTGCTATTAGCGGAGCAATACGGGTAGCAAGTGCGCGCCCCGTTTCCGTCGGCATGACGCTTCGTGTGTTGCGGATCAATAGCGGCACGCCCAGTTGTTGTTCGAGCTGCGCGACCCGTTCGCTCACTGTCGAGGGAGACAGGCGCAGCCTTTGAGCCGCGGCGCGAAAACCTCCGGTATCTAAAACAGCGAGGAAGACCGAAAGCAGATCCAGATTGGATTCGTCATCGTTATTGTTCGGCATGGCGATCAGTTCATTCGATTTTTATGAGATTATCAGAAATTGCCGAACGAATTAAAGTAGCCGGAAACTTATTCTGGAAGAAAACATGAACACCACCAAAACTGTTGTGATCACGGGGGCGAACAGGAGCATCGGCTACGAAACGGCTCGGCAACTCGGTCGGTTGGGTCATCGGATCTGGCTCGGTTGCCGTGATGCGACACGCGGCGAGAAAGCCGTCAAGACATTATTGGCAGAGGGCCATGACGTCCGACTACTGCCGCTTGATATAACCAGGGAGGACAGCGTTTTTGCTGCCGTAGCACGCGTACGAGACGAAGACGGTCGACTTGATGTATTGGTCAACAATGCAGGCATTGCCGGTAATCAGCAAACAGCACCAAGCGAGCAACCGATCGACGATATCCGGGCTGTGTACGAGACCAACGTTTTTGGATCGATTCGTGTGACCCAGGCGTTCGTGCCGCTACTAAAATCCGCTGGGCGAGGCACAGTTGTGATGGTGAGCAGTGGGTTGGGATCGCTTGGCTGGCTGTCTGATCCAGCTAACCAGTTCTATGGCGTCAATTTTCTCGGATACAACACTTCGAAGTCGGCTCTCAATGCTATCGCGCTGGCCTTTGCGAAGGAACTCGCCTCAGCCAATATCAAGGTCGATGCTGTCGATCCAGGCTACACCGCCACCGATTTTAACAACCACTCGGGTTATCGTACGGTGGAGGAGGCTGCAGAAGGCATCGTCTGGCTTGCTACACAAGACCCAACCGGAAAATCGGGGCGTTTCTACTTCGAACGCAATCAGATTCCTTGGTAATGCGTTTATCGCATGCTGCGAATGGCAGCGCGAGAGAAAAGCGCCTCGTTGTGACAGGTCGATCAATTTTGGATGGACGAGGGACCTGAAGCGTCACAATGACGTCCAGTATGCTGATAAGCCGTTGCTTTTCGGCCGCACTATCTTCGCGTAGATTAGCGCTCAATGGGTTTCGATGCTTTTTGTGGCTGGAAACAAGTGTCCAACAGGGGGCAACGTTGCCTGAGCGGCCGGCTCGTGCGAGAATCTCCGCTGAAAACCGCGAAAAACGGCTGTCGACATCGTGCTGCTCTTGGGCTTCACTATTCATTCGATAGTCGCGTACACGTCACCAAAGCACATCGTGCAAGGTTGGCCAGCGTTTCCCCCGACCCACGTCGGACTTCCTATGAACCTTCGCACAGTCCGTGCGCATGTTCGTAGTTAATGGAACGCGCCATGAACCGCCACCTTGATTCCTTATCTTTTTCGCACCATCCCCGCATTGCGATTATCGGCGCGGGCCTTGGCGGATTGACGCTCGCACGCGTCTTGCACGTGAATGAAATACGAGCAACCGTCTACGAAGCAGAAATGTCGTCTGATGCACGAGCGCAGGGTGGTTTGTTGGACATCCACGAATACAACGGCCAGCTTGGGCTGAAGGCTGCCGGCCTCTACGACGAATTCCTTCGTCTTGCCTTGCCAGGCGAGGATGCCAAGCGTGTTGTTAACAGGTACGGCGACGTTTTGCTCGACAGGCCCGGTTCACACAGCACAGTCAATCCAGAGGTGGACCGCGGTACGCTACGCCGCCTCCTTATCGCGTCACTTCCTGTTGATGCCATTCAATGGGGCTGCAAGTTCACGAAGGCGACCCACCTTGCTGATGGGCGGCACATGCTGGAATTTGCCGATGGTGCAACTGTCATGACGGACCTGCTCGTTGGGGCCGACGGTGCATGGTCGAAGGTTCGTCCCCTCTTATCTTCTGCAAAGCCGGCGTACACCGGGACGACGTTTGTCTCGATCAGTCTTTTCGACGGAGATACCCGCCACGCAGCCAGTGCAAAAGCGATCGGCAGCGGAACGTTGATGGCGGTTGAACCGGGCAAAGGGATCTTGGCGCACCGTTACGCGAACGGCACGCTGCATACCTACGTCGCGTTGAACAAGCACGAGGCATGGATAGAGGCCATTGATGTCAGCCAACGGACGGCTGCACTGCATCGCCTCGCAAAGGAGTTTGAAGGTTGGGCTCCTGCACTTCGGGCGTTGATTACGGAGGGCGACACTGTTCCCATAGCGCGGCCCATTTACGCACTGCCAATAGATCATCGATGGGCGCGTGTCCCCGGCGTGACACTCGTGGGCGATGCGGCGCATCTCATGTCCCCGTTCGCGGGCGAGGGAGCCAATCTCGCTATTTTCGACGGGGCCGAACTTGCCCAAGCGCTATGCGACCATCCAGGTGACATTGAGTCGGCGCTGACCGCGTATGAACAAGCGCTTTATCGTCGTAGCACCGCCTTTGCTGAACGCACTGCGCAGAATCATCGACGTTTCTTTGGCGATGACGCGCCTCGAGGTTTGTTGGAAATGTTCTCATCACCCTGACAGGTCAACACAGTAGATTCAACTGGTTGTCGCAACCCCTTACTCTCGGGGGGGGCATGGGTCGTACGGGGAGTGACTTCCACAATTCACGGGGCGCGGCGCTTTGCGCTTGCCTGGTGCGCCGTTGCATCTGAAAGAGGTTGAGCGTTGGCTTGGGTCGCAGGTTGCAACTGGCATCATAAGTGAGAAGGACTGCCGCCGCGGTCGGGGTGTCGCAAGCCACGGGAACGCGCTGGTTTCGCCGACGTGGTGGAATGCCGCTATTTATGGCGCTCACCGCTTCTGTTCAAGTGGTGTCGTATTGTTTTATGAGATGACGCTTGCAAGGGGCTCGCGCGGCATCGCTTTTCAGCCGCTCCGGATTGTCATCATTTTGATTTGCAACGAAATATGACCCACTTGCAGTGCGTCGCTTAAGCTAGTGCGCTCGGCCTCGGATCGGTCGATGAATGAGCCGGAGTCCATTTCCCCTCGACTCGGCGCGCCCACTTCTGAGCCTGTTGCTTTGTATCGAAACTCCGATAAACGGGTTTGTACCCGCTCCGACGGATTTCCGCGCGCCCGTATTCACCGCGTTGACTGATGTATGCCATTCCAGACTCCTGCGAGAGATTGAGTTCGCTTGGTCTGAATTCTTGCGTTCCGGTAGATTTCCGGCAAACACCAGTTTTGGATGGCTCATCACGCCCACGCGAGACGAAAAAAAAGCACCGACGCTTTCGCGTAAGTGCTTGATTTTCTACAGATGAATTCGGTTGGTGGGGCGTGAGTGACTCGAACACTCGACCTACGGATTAAGAGTCCGCTGCTCTACCAACTGAGCTAACGCCCCAACAGAAGCGAGATTATGCACATGAATTTCGATGTGCGCAAGTCCCCGTGGTCAAAAAATTCTCCTATTCGAGATAATTGTTTGTGCGTGTGATATTCAAGCAACGCGTGTGGGGCGATCACGCGACAATATGCATTCCGCTCCCTTTCTACAGGCGTTTGCGATGACGATTCATTCTTACCGGACCCAGATCGTATGGACGGGCGACGGAGGTACAGGCACTTCCGCGTACGACGCCTACACCCGTGATCATGTGGTTCGCATTCCCGGCAAGGTGGCCATCGAAGGTTCCAGCGACCCGGCATTCCGCGGGGATCCTGCGCGGCATAATCCGGAGGACCTGTTCCTGGCATCTCTTGCGAGCTGCCATATGCTGTGGTATTTGCACTTTGCCGCCGTCAAGGGCATCGTTGTCACCGGCTATGTCGATGACGCCGAGGGCACGATGGACGAAGGCAACCTGCGCAAGCCGGGCTGCTTTACGGAAGTGATATTACGGCCACGCGTGACCATCGGCGTTGGTGGCGACGCAGCATTGGCCGCATCGCTACACAACGACGCGCATCACGCGTGCTTCCTGGCGAACTCAGTAAACTTCCCCGTTTGCTGTGAGCCCGTAATCGATCTATCCAACCTGTAGCCGGCATCGGTTCGCTTCACCGCATGGTGCGTCGCTGAATCATCGACGTCGCATCATCGCATCTGGATTGACGATGTTTTCGCTGCTGCCTTGCTCGAAATTCAGCAGCGCGCGAAACGCGTAGTCGAAGTACAGCTCATAGCTCTCGCGTTCGACGTAACCGATATGCGGCGTGCAGATGGCGTTCTCCATCCGTAGCAGCATATTGCCTTGCAGAATAGGCTCCGATTCAAACACATCGACCGCCACCATGCCCGGACGCCCTCGCTGGAGCGCCGCGATCAGCGCGTCTTCCTCCAATAATTCCGCGCGACTGGTGTTGACGAACAATGCGTCCGGCTTCATCAATGACAAGTCGTCGAGCGTGATCAAGCCCCGCGTTTCGTCGGTCAGGCGCAGGTGCACGGTCAATATATCCGCGCGTTCGAAAAACGCTTCTTTCGATGTGGCAATTTCCATTCCGTCCGCCTGTGCCGCACCCAAAGAGTGCTCGCGGCCCCAGACCAGCACATTCATCCCGAACGCGCGCCCATAGCCGGCAACCAATCGGCCGATCTTGCCATATCCCCATATGCCAAGCGTCTGCCCCTTCAAAACGCGGCCCATGCCGAAATTTGGCGGCATCGATGCCGCCCGCAATCCCGATTGCTGCCACGCGCCTTGCTTCAGGTTCGCAATATAAAGTGGGATTCGGCGCTGCGCGGCCATGATCAGCGCCCATGTCAACTCGGCCGGTGCCGTAGGTGAGCCTTTTCCTTCCAGCACCGCAATGCCTCGCTCCGTACACGCTTCCAGATCGATATGGCTACCGACGCGGCCCGTTTGCGCAATCACTTTCAGCTTCGGTAACTTGTCCAGCAGCAACTTTGTGATCTTCGTGCGCTCTCGAATCAGCACCAGTGCTTCGCTGTCGGCCAAACGGCTCGCCAGGTGTCCAACGCCGCGCACGCTATTGTTATAGACCGAGACCGTATGGTCGGCCAGCAATGCAAAGGCATCGAGTTTGCGCACGGCGTCCTGATAATCGTCGAGGATCGCAATTTTCAAAACTCTGTCTCCAAAAGCTGCACCGCTTGCACGGCGCCATTTGTTGAACCAACGAATACGTAATTGATGACGATTTTTGCAATCGATTCAACTTCTTTTACATGCCGTTGCGATATCCGGGTGCCTCGTCGTGGTGCGTCGTTTTCAAATAATTCCGCCTGATTGTCCTGCGAGTAATGGGCAAGCAGAGGGGGGCACTGCACGCAGATACATAAACGGGGGCAAGACCACATCCATTTTGAGGATGGTGACATTCGAATGACGCTTGGCGCGAAGATTGCGTTCCGGAAGCGATTCTTGCGCGGTCGGCCTACTTTCCGAGGATTTTTTCCTGGCTGCACCCGCGTGTCGTGTCCGCCAGCTCCCGTAAATGCGGGCGACGATGTAAAAAAAGCACGGAAATTTACGTCAATACCCGGTTTGACCGCGCCATCGCGATAAGTTTCTTGCTAAGCCAAGCAAATATTGCCGCGAAGGAGGACAATTCGTCTTGTGTTTCGAGGAAATCGGAAGACGCCGCGAGCGCATCCGTTGCGCGACGCTGAATCGGAGTGGTTATGGATCAATTGCAGTCAATGCGCGTATTTGTGAAAGTTGCTGATTTGGGCAGCTTTGCACGGGCAGCGACCCAGCTCGATATGTCCAACGCGGTGGTCACTCGCCACGTTGCGGACCTGGAAGGACGCTTGGGCACCCGCCTTATGAACCGCACGACGCGGAGTTTGTCCCTGACAGAAGCGGGGCAGGTCTACCTGGAACGCGCAAAACAAATTCTGGAAGAACTCGACGACGCGGAACAGATGGTGCTCGAGCGCACGCATGAGCCCGTGGGCACCTTGCGTATCGTCGCACCCGTCGTGTTCGGTATGCACAACCTCGGTCAGGTGCTGACCGACTACACCGGGCGCTTTCCTCGGGTCGTGCCTGATGTGACGTTGGTAGACAGAGGCGTGGACCTTGTCGAGGAGGGGTTCGACGTCGGCATTGCAATCGCTCGTAATATCCGTAGTGCGAGTGTTGTCAGCCGTCGCCTGACAACGGGTTCTCTCGTGGTCTGCGCGTCACCGGATTACCTGGCCCATCATGGCCAGGTCGACCATCCGTCGATGCTGGCCGGACGCGCGTGTGTGACGCTCAATGCCTCGGTCTCGGACGACGAGTACGTGTTCGAAGGCGCGGACGGTGAGACGCGCGTGCGACCGGCCAGTGTGCTGCTGGCAAACAACTACGAAATGTTGCGACAGTTTGCGCTGCGCGGTACGGGTATCGCCGTGCTGCCGAGCTACTTGATCGGGCGGGATCTGGCGGCCGGTACATTGACGGCGCTGCTGACTGACTACCGACTGGCGCCAATCGATATTCACGTCGTGTACCCCAGCCGCCGCTATATGCCGGCGAAATTGCGGACATTCATTGATCATCTGGTTGCGCATTTCGAGGAACCGGTCGAGCAGATCGAGAAATGGGGCGCGCCTATGCAAGGTGTGGCATCACCGCTGTCGAGCGGCGAAGAGGTGGGGACGGCGGCGCACTCTGATTTAGGCGGCAGGGGGGCATTCGACGCAATGCGACTCCACGCCGAAGCGGTTCCAGCGCAGTAAGACGAGGCGCGCCACCCTTCCTGAGTCACCGCAGGTTACCTGCTGGTGGGCCGAGCTGGTAACCCACCGGTACCCGTCCCCCCGTCAATCAGGCATCGCTGGTTGCTGCGCGCTTTGATGCCGCTTTCGTGGCAGCTTTCTTGGCCGCGGTCTTGGTAGCCGTTTTCGCTGCGATTTTCTTCGCGGCAGCCTTTTTTGCGGGCACTTTTTTAGTCGCCATGGCTACGCCGTCATCGTCGTTCGCCGGGGCGCCTTCTTCTGTCGATGTGCTCCTGGCGGTTTTACGCGCAGCCCCTTTCTTGGCGGCCGGATCTTTCTTTTCAAACTCGAAACCGACGGTGCCATCCTTCTGACGGACCAGGAAGGCCTTGAAGTTCCTGCCCGTCCGCGACGATTTGAAGTTCGTCAGTAAGTCGGTTCTGCCTTCCGGCCCCAGCAGTTTCGCCATCTGTTCGCGGCTCATTTCCTGCTGCAGAATAACCTTGCCGGACCGGAAGTCGCAGGCACGTGGTTGAGCGACGTATTTCTCGCACACATAGCTCATCCCGTGCTCGAACACACGACTGCTGCATTTCGGGCAGGCACCAACCGGTTCCTGGTCGGAGAAATCAGGCGGTTCGCCACCTTCCTCGCCGTTATCCTGGCCGAAATCGAATTCAAGCTTGTAGTTCTTCGTCTCGCTGTCTTCCACCAGCTTCAAGATAGCGGAGAAAGGACGTCCCATCTTGCTGCGGAATCCCGACAGCGGCCCTATCTGTTTCTCGCGCAGCAATTCCTCGGCTTCTTCAATTTCAAATTGACGGCCGCCGGGGATTTTCGAGATCGAGAATTCGCACTTCGTGCAGGCAAAGCGGCGATAGTTTTCCTTCACCACGCCACCACAGTGCGGACAAGGCGTCGACAGCGTGGCGTAATCGCCAGGAATCGTATCCGAGTCGTATTCCTTTGCTCGCTTGACGATGGTCTGCGTCATCTGCGCGATTTCGCGCATGAACGCATCGCGCTTCAACAAGCCGCTTTCGATCTGCGACAGCTTATGTTCCCATTCACCCGTCAATTCGGGCTGCGTCAATTCCTTGACGTCCAGGCCGCGCAAAAGCGTGGTTAACTGGAACGCTTTTGCCGTGGGGATCAAGTCCCGGCCTTCACGGATCAGGTATTTTTCCGCGAGCAGGCCTTCGATGATGGCCGCGCGGGTGGCAGGCGTGCCCAGGCCCTTACCGGCCATGGCTTCACGCAGGTCTTCGTCCGTCACCAGTTTTCCGGCGCCTTCCATTGCCGAAAGCAGCGTCGCTTCGTTATAGCGCGCCGGTGGTTTGGTAACCAGTCCTTGCGCGGTAACGGAGTCCGCTTTGACCTTCTCGTCCTTTGCAACGGGGACCAGGTTGGCGTCATCGCCCTGGGCTTCCCGGCCGTAGATCGACAGCCAACCTGGCGACACCAGAACCTTGCCTTCGGTCTTGAAGCGATGACCGGCAATTTCGGTGATCCGCGTGGTGACCTGGAATTCGGCGGCGGGAAAGAATACGGCGAGGAAACGTTTGACCACCAGGTCGTACAGCTTCTGTTCCGGTTCCGACAGGTTCTTCGGCGGCTGCGTGGTCGGGATAATCGCAAAGTGATCGCTGATCTTCGAGTTATCGAAAATCCGCTTGTTCGGTTTTACCCAGCTCTGATCCAGGATCTTGCGTGCATGCGGGAGGTAGTTGTTGTCCTCCTTCAGCATCTCAAGCGTGGTCTTGACCGTAGGGATATAGTCTTCCGGCAGTGCGCGCGCATCGGTACGCGGGTAGGTCAATACCTTGTGGCGTTCGTACAGCGCTTGCGCCAGACCCAACGTATTCTTCGCCGAGAAACCAAAACGGCCGTTTGCTTCCCGCTGCAAGGTCGTCAAATCGAACAGCGCCGGCGACATCTGTGTCGACGGTTTGGCTTCCTCGGTCACGGTGCCGGTGCGATCACGACACGCCGCCACCACCGATTCCGCCGCAGCCTTATTCCAGAGTCGCGAGTCGCGTTGTTCCGGGTCGAACTCGTCCTTCTTGAACTTTGGATCGAACCAGCGCCCCTGATAGAAACCGGCGGCGCAGACGAATTCCGCATGCACTTCCCAATAGTCGCGCGGGACGAAACGACGAATCTTTTCCTCGCGTTCGGCGACGATCGACAGTGTAGGCGTTTGCACCCGGCCAACGGTGGTAAGGAAGAAGCCGCCGCCTTTGCTATTGAATGCGGTCATGGCGCGCGTGCCGTTGATGCCAACGAGCCAGTCCGCTTCCGAACGGCAACGCGCGGCATCGGCCAGTGGCATCATCTCTTCATCGGTGCGCAGCCGGGCAAACCCCTCGCGTATCGCCCCTTGCGTCATCGACTGCAGCCAAAGCCGTTGCACAGGCTGCTTCGCCTTTGCATGCTGCGCGATGTAGCGGAAGATCAACTCGCCCTCGCGCCCGGCATCACAGGCATTGATAAGGCGGTCCACGTCCTTGCGCCGTATCAACCGCGACAGGACCTTCAGACGGGACTCGGTCTTCGCGATCGGATTCAAGTCAAAGTGCGGCGGAATCACCGGCAGGTGCGCGAAGCTCCATTTGCCGCGCTTGACGTCGTATTCCTCGGGAGCGGCGATCTCGAGCAGATGGCCGACTGCCGATGACAAGACAAAGTCATCGGATTCGAAGTACTCATCATGCTTTGTGAAGCCGCCAAGCGCCCGCGCGATGTCATTCGCGACAGAAGGTTTCTCGGCAATGATCAGAGCTTTGGACATGATGGACGCTATTCTATATACAGGGCTGACGCCAGGGGTAACGTGTCGGACCGCGAGACTCCGGTACCGTAACGCCATGGGGTCACACCGTTTCGACGCTTTATAACACAACCGACGACGATCAAAACATTCACCGCCTCAATCTTCCTTGCCGTTTGCGGTTCCGCTTCACGCTTGCGGGCCGATCCGGCCTGCCTGCACACCGGCGAAATCGACAGATGGTTGTTGGGTTTACACTGCCAACGCAGCGCGCAGCGTCGGGGCCGTACCGTTTCCCGGCAACTGCGGCACTTCGTTCAGTAGCCGTTCGAGGATACCGCGTTGCGGCAACAGTGTTCCGGCAAACCGAGTCGCAACCGCATCCTCAATGACGATCGTCGGGAAATTCTCGACATCGAATGCGTCAACCCGATCTGCCTGATTTTCAACATCCACCCACAGGAAACAATACTGTGGGAACGTCCTCGCCAGTCCGGTGAAGACATCGCGATAATCGCGGCAGGATCCGCACCACTGCGCGCACAGGCAGGCTACCAGGGTCGCTCCGGCGTCAAGCCGGGCGCGGATAGTCGTCTCGTCGTCCGTATTGTCCAGATCAAATAGCACGCTCGTCTGCCTCGGTCTGTCTTGGGGCGGAATCTGCCGCCGACTCTACCACGTTTCCCGTGGCTGCCTGAATTGCGCCAACGCTGGTTTCGCGGGCGTGCTTCGGGGATGAGGTTGATTTCAGCACGTTCCGCTGTACCTTGCATCGTCCGGGCGCGTGCAATCGCGTAAAGCGCCCGCCACTGTGGACGACGATGCCATCGATCTCATAGCTGGCCAACGTCGCCGCGACCGCTGCTGCCGGCAGCCCCGTGCGAAGGCAGAGCATATCGAGCGTGACGGCATCATGCCCCAACGCTGCCAGCACGGGCTCGTCGCTCGGCCACGCATCGATCGTCCGTGCGGCAAGGACGGTGCTGGCCCGGTGGTGTGCCCTGACCGCCACGTGATCGTTGTTGGCATCAATGCCGACCACGCTAACCGTTTGATCCGCACGAGCCGGAGGGATCGAGCGGCAATGCATTTGTACCGGGCTGCCGTTTGGGGTGTGCGCCGGTGATGCTGCTGGAGTGGATGTGGGCTGCGGTAGCGTTCCGCTGCTGAAAGCCTCGGCGATGGGAGGCAGCGTGTCGATGATGTCTTCGACGCATTCGACGAGCGTGGCGCCGTCCTTAATCAGGGCGTGACAGCCCCGCGCCTGCGGCGAGAAGATGGAGCCAGGCAGCGCGAAAACGTCACGGCCCAGCTCATTGGCCAGTCGGGCCGTGATCAACGATCCGGATCGCAACGCCGCCTCCACGACCACGACACCATGCGCCAGTGCGGCGATGAGTCGATTTCTCTGCGGAAAATGGGCGGCTTTTGGTGGGGTGCCCAATGGCCATTCGGACAGCACCGCGCCATGCTGGCCAATCGACTCGCTTAATGATCGGTGGCATGCCGGGTAGGCCTGGTCAATCCCCGTCCCGATGACCGCGATGGTACTGATGGGCACCGATTCCGGCATGTCCCTGCGATACGTCGCAAGGTAGGTGCTGCCGGGCAATACCGCTCGGTGGGCGGCGGCATCGATTCCCTCGGCGAGTCCGGAGACGATGGACCACCCGCGCGCGCCGAGCGCTGCCGCGAGAAACGCAGCTGATTCATTGCCTTGGGCGCTCGCGCGACGGCTGCCGACAATGGCGATCATCGGCTGATGCAGCCAATCGATATCTCCCAGTACGTACAGCAATGGAGGCGGGTCTTCCAAATGGCGTAAGCGCGATGGGTAATCGTCGTCGAGCAACGTCAGCAGGTGTCGTCCCGGCGTGCGCAGCCAGTTTTTGAGCGTTGCAACGCGCGACATCGCATCCTGAGGCAGCGCCGGGTGTGCCGCGCCAGCGCTCATCGCTAATGTTCCTGCCATTGGCCGCGCGGCGCGTGTGACCCAGTGCTGGGCAAAATCCGTCGGCCTGGGCTGTGCCGCCGCGTCGTGGACCGCGCCGATGGTGCGTTTTTGGCAATCAGCGGCGAATGCCCGCCGATAGCGCAAAGGAAGCGCTGCGATGTCGAGCCAGGCGGTAATCTCGCGGTCATCAGCCCAATCCAGCAAATGGCTGTTGTGCGCCACCCGAGACGAGGCGAGCGATTCTCCAGGATAGGGTGGGCTATCGGTGCCGGGCGGGCGCGTAGAGTCTGGTGAATGTGCCGCGGTGCCATCGGGTGCGTCAATTGTGCCGCCCGCATTGCATGGCGTGCGTGCTTCCTTTTTCATATCGACCTCCCCCAACGGCTCCCGCAGCGTTCTGTTCGGTGGTGGGGTCCCTTACGAGGGCAGGAGCGTCGTGTCATGGCAGTGTTTCCTTGGCGGCCGTTGTCTCGATTGGTTCGTTGGTTGTGGGGGTACCGGCCTGCACCGTTTCCTCCTGAGGCTCTCTGTTTGAGCGGCAGGCTGATCGACGCTTGCGTGCGTCTGCTCCCGTGATCGCTGTGGCGCTTGTCGTCACGTTGCCTGCGAACATCGCTTGCGGTCCAGGCTGCGACCCAAGGCAGCCCTGCGTGATGATGCCTTGTACGAACAGACTGTTGCATGAACGCGACGGCAGGCATGCTAAACTTGTTGATTCGAAAGGTAAGCAAAAAGCGCGCTCAGTGGCTTGTATGAACGCCGTAATTACGCGGCAGTCGACTCGAGGCAATAGACCGTTCAGGTTATGGCTGATCGATCGCACGGCGCGCACATTGCCGAGGCAGGTGACATCATGGCGTTGCTGAACATATTGAAATACCCGGACAAGCGACTGTACAAAGTGGCCAAGCCGGTTGTGGCCGTCGATGACCGGATCAAGACGCTCGTCCGGGATATGGCGGAGACGATGTATGACGCCCCCGGCGTTGGTCTGGCGGCGACGCAGGTCGACATCCACGAACGTGTTATTACGATCGATGTGTCTGAGGCACGGGACGAATTGATCGTCCTGATCAATCCCGAAATCATTTGGGCGAGCGAAGAACGCAAGCTGAATGAGGAGGGTTGCTTGTCCGTGCCTGGCATCTATGACAATGTCGAGCGTTCCGAGCGGGTACGGGTAAAGGCACTCGACGAAAAAGGCCAGTCGCGTGAAATCGAGGCGGAAGGTCTGCTGGCCATCTGCATCCAGCACGAGATGGATCACTTGCTGGGCAAGGTGTTTGTAGAGTATCTGTCGCCGCTGAAGCAAAATCGGGTTCGTACCAAGCTGAAGAAACAGGCTGCGAACGTCTGACGTCGCGCTCGCGCGATTTTCGGGCGATGTGCCCATTTTGCCTTGCCCGGATGCCTGTTCCATGTCTCATACGTTTCCTTCTTCTACTCCCGGGGATCTCGATCAAGCCCCGTCGATGGGTGCGCCGATAAGTACCGGGCTCCGCGGGGTCGGCGCTGCCAAGCATGCGTTGCGCGTGATCTTTGCCGGAACGCCGGAGTTCGCCGCACAGGCACTGGTGGCAATTCACGACGCGGGTTTTACTGTGCCGTTGGTACTGACACAACCCGATCGTCCGGCAGGGCGGGGCATGAAGTGTCATCCCAGCGCGGTCAAGCGAGAGGCGTTGGCGCGCGGGTTGCCTGTCGCGCAACCGACGTCGTTGCGCCTGGACGGGCGCTACCCCGAGGAAGCCGCCGCCGCCAACGCTTTGTTGAACGCCACGCCGCACGATGTCATGGTCGTGGCAGCGTACGGTCTGATTCTGCCGCAATGGGTACTGGACCTGCCCCGGTTCGGCTGCATCAATATCCATGCGTCGCTGCTGCCCCGTTGGCGCGGCGCGGCACCGATACAGCGCGCGATCGAGGCAGGGGATGTCGAAACCGGTGTCACATTGATGCAAATGGATGCGGGCCTTGACACCGGTGCGATGATTTCGCGTGTCACGGTGCCTATCGGCGCTCGCACGACCACGGCGTTGCTTCATGATGCATTGGCGGAGGCCGGGGCGGCCGCCATTGTCGCGACGCTTTCGGAACTTGAGAGGGCGGGGCACCTGAACGCCACGCCGCAACCTGGCGAGGGCGTCACGTACGCCGAGAAGATCTCGAAGGCGGAAAGCGCATTGGATTGGGGGCGGGACGCTCATGCGTTGACTCGCCAGATATTGGCATTCGATCCGTTTCCCGGTGCGACCGGCGTGCTTGACGGTGTCACGCTGAAGATCTGGGCCGCCGAGCCTGCCGACGACGTTGCAAACGCCGCCGCGGAGCTTCCAGGCACAGTGCTGCGTGCAGACGCTTCCGGGCTGGTGGTTGCTTGCGGCGCGCAGCAGGCAATTCGATTGTTGGCATGCCAGAAGCCGGGCGGCAAGCGCTTGGCGGTACGGGAATTCCTCACGGGTTTTCCGGTCTCCGTTGGTCAGCGATTCATAGTGAACCCATCGTAAGCGGGCCTGTCGCTTCGTAATAGTCGGCCAGATGGCCGAATTGCCGCGGGGCCATCATCACCGTAGAATCGCGTTGACCAGTCAGCCCCGTACTGCGTCCGTGGAGAAGTCATGTTTGGCATCACGCATTTTTCATTGTTCATCCTGTCGTGCATCGCGTTGTCGGTCACGCCCGGGCCGGATTCCGCTTTCATCGTCGCGCGTAGCATCAGCAGTGGTCCGCGGGCCGGCCTGGCCTCGGCATTGGGCATCATCACCGGTTGCTGTGTCCATTTGACGTTGACCGTCCTTGGTTTGGCCGCATTGCTGGCCGCATCGGTGCAAGCCTTCACGATCGTCAAATGGGTCGGGGCCGCTTATTTGATTTGGCTCGGTATTCGCATGTTGATGACGCGGCAAGCGGTACGTGGGCAATGGCGAGTATCCACCCCGGCAGGCGATGCGCCGCCGCACCTGCCCGGTCAGTCCGCTGTCCCGGTCCCGTCAGCCGGCGTACAAGGCAACGATGTCCCGGTGCAAATGCATCGCCTTTTCTGGCAAGGCTTCGTGACAAACCTGTTGAATCCCAAGGTCGTGTTATTTTTCGTCGCCTTTTTCCCTCAGTTCGTCGAGCCGACGCTTGGCGATAAGCGCCTCGCGTTCCTGGTGCTGGGGCTTGTCTTTATCGCGATATCACTGATTTGGAATACGGGACTCGCATTGGTTGCAGGACGACTCACGCGCCGCGTGGCGTCCAATCCCTACATCAAGCGCTGGATTGATCGTGCCGTCGGTAGCCTTTTCGTCGGCTTGGGTGTCCGGCTCGCATTGATCACGCGCTGAGCGCCCGTCACCTCGTCTCAGCCTCCCACCGAGGACCTCGCATACAAAATTTCCGCGACAGCGTTTCATACGCGTGTTGCGGCGTATTGCTCGGTAGCGTAAGGGATTGAAATTTTCTATTTCGCCCTTATCTAACAAAAACCTTACAATACAACGTCGGTCAACATGCCATATCGTCAGTGATGTGGCGGGTCGATCGACAGCGAGCGCCCGCGGGGCGCCTATTTCGGAGTCGAACAATGTTCAACTGGGTGAAGACTGCAGCGTTGATGGCGGGCATTACCGCGCTGTTTGTCGTAGTTGGCGGCGCGATTGGTGGTCATCGTGGCATGGTCATCGCGCTGGTGATTGCCTTGGGCATGAATTTCTTCTCTTACTGGTTTTCGGATTCCATGGTGTTGCGGATGTACAACGCCCAGGAAGTCGATGAATCCACGGCGCCACAGTTCTACCGGATGGTTCAGGAACTGGCGCACCGCGCCCAATTGCCAATGCCGCGTGTGTATTTGATCAATGAAGATGCCCCGAATGCTTTTGCAACCGGGCGTGATCCCGAGCATGCCGCTGTCGCGGCCACCACCGGCATCCTTCGCGTGCTGTCCGAACGAGAAATGCGCGGCGTGATGGCGCATGAGTTGGCGCACGTCAAGCACCGGGACATCCTGATTTCAACGATTTCCGCGACGATGGCCGGTGCCATTTCGGCGCTGGCTAATTTCGCGATGTTCTTTGGCGGTCGCGACGAAGAAGGACGACCGACGAATCCGATCGCGTCGATTGCGGTGGCGATTCTCGCGCCGATCGCGGCATCGCTGATTCAGATGGCGATTTCACGCGCCCGGGAGTTCGAGGCCGATCGCGGTGGTGCGGAAATTTCGGGCGATCCAACCGCCTTGGCATCGGCACTGGAGAAAATCCACGCCTATGCGAGCGGTGTGCCGTTCCCGACGGCCGAGGCACATCCGGCTACCGCACAGATGATGATCATGAATCCATTGTCCGGCAGTTCCGTCGCCAAGCTGTTCTCGACCCATCCGGCAACGGAGGAGCGCGTCGCCCGCCTGATGCATATGGCGCAGACGGGTCAATACCCGGCCTGAACGATACCGTCGGCCTGTTCGGCAATGCCTTGCAAATGCGTCGCGTCCCATGTTGGTACGCACCGTTTGTAATATTCGTGGGTAGTGCCTTATCGTGGGGGAAGGGCATGGTGGACGGTGACCGGAGTAGAATGCGCGGTTCCAGCATCACAGACTGTCGCTTCCGATGACCGAACGTTCCTCTGCCTCGCCAAGACCTGCACGTAAGACATTGGGTGCCCGGTCTGACCGGCCATCCAATCGTCGTGCTAATGCAGATCGCGGCGCGGGTGTCCGCTCGCCTAAGCCTGGCGGGAAAGGGCCCGCAGGCCCTGCCAGGCATAAAGGTGCATCCGGTGCGACGCACGGTGCCGTTCCCTCGCGCGCGCCCTTATCGACGCCTCCAGTCGCACGGCAAATGCATGCGGAAGGTTTGCCGGTGGATTCCTTGGCGTTTGCACTCGATGTCGCGGCCAGCGCCGTTGGTGCTGTTCGTCAAGGCGCGTCACTGCCATCTGCCTTGCAGACGGCCTTCCAGGCCCGTGCCGCAATGACGGCGCACGCTAGTGTATCGGCGGATCATGCGTCCAGCGATTGGCGCGGTGCGTCGCAAGATATCGCCTATCGCGCCATTCGCGCATTGGGCTTGACCGATGCGCTGATCGCCGAAATGGTCGCAAAGCCCCCCGCGCCGCCGGTGCGGGACTTACTGGCGTGTGCGTTGACGTTACTTGTCGCGGCGGACGATGCGTCCATAGCCGTGGCCGGTGACCAATCAGTCGCTCCCGTCCATGCCACAACCGATGAACGTGACGCGGCATCCACCGTGCTTGCTACATCCGAGTCATCGTCATTCGCCTCTCTCGAGACGCCGCGGGCGCAGACCGCCGCGCCGTTCGGGCGAGCGGCGCCGTACGCTGCCCATACCGTGGTCGATCAGGCGGTCACTGCCGCGGCGGCGGCGGAAGATACGCGCTTTGCACGCGGTATGGTCAATGCCGTGTTGCGGACTTTTTTGCGAGAAGCCCCCGTTCTGCGCCAGCGTGTGGCGCAGCAGCGCGTTGCGCGTTGGAGCTATCCGGAATGGTGGATCGACGCGGTGCGGCGCGCTTGGCCGACGCAATGGCAAGCCATCCTGGAAGCGGGCAATAAACCCGCGCCGATGACCTTGCGTGTCAACACGCGCCAATCCAGTCCGGACGCGTACTTGGTCACGCTGAGTGAAGCCGGCATCGTCGCGTACCCCGCGGCGCCCTCGGGTGTAAGGCTTTCGCGTGCCGTGCCGGTGAATCGGCTGCCAGGATTCTCGCAGGGTGCCGTGTCGGTGCAGGACGCGGGCGCACAGCGCGCCGCATTGTTGTTGGATGTGCGTGACGGCATGCGCGTTCTCGATGCCTGTGCGGCACCGGGCGGCAAGACGGGCCATCTGCTGGAGCTGGCCGATATCGAGCTTGTGGCACTGGAGAGCGATGCGGGCCGCGTGCCACGGATCACTGAGAACTTGCAGCGGCTGGGCATGCACGCTGACATCCGCATTGGCGATGCCGCCCGCCTTGAGGATTGGTGGGATGGTCGTTCGTTCGACCGCGTTCTGGCCGATGTACCCTGCTCAGCTTCGGGGATCGTACGCCGACACCCGGACATCCGCTGGCTTCGCCGCCCGGCTGACATTGGCGTATTGGTGCAGACGCAGCGACGTATTCTTAACGCCTTGTGGCAGACTGTGGCGTCGGGCGGCGAATTGCTCTACGTCACATGCTCGATATTTCCGGAAGAAGGCGAGGAACAGGCGCGTTGGTTTGAAGGGGGCCGCCAAGATGCGGTACGATTGGATGCCCCAGGGCAATTGACGCCGGTTGTCGCGGCATCCGGGTCCGACGCGGATCATGACGGTTTTTTCTACGCGCGTTTTCGAAAACGGTGACTTTTTTCCGCGTTCTCCTTCGTCAAGCGCGGTGCGCTCGGCGCGCCTTCGCAGCACTGCTTGCCGTGCCGCTGCCCGCGCCGATCCGCGCCGTGGCGCCGTCGCATGCACGGCGCAAATGGCTCACGCGTGCCGTACCAGCGATGATGTTTGCATTCTGCTTCGTGTCGCTGGGCGTTGGTGTCATGACGCCCGCCTCGGCGCATGCCGGTACGATCGCGGTCCAACGGGCCTCATTGCAGGCTGATGCGGCGGGCGGCTGGAACCTGGACGCACGTTTCGATTTCACGTTGAACAATAGTTTGACGGATGCGGTCAGCAAGGGGATTCCGCTGTATTTCCGCACCGAGTTCACGTTGACACGTCCGCGATGGTATTGGTTCGACGATCAGGCGGTTACGGCCTCACAGACGGTACGTCTGTCCTTTCAACCGTTGACGCGCGAATATCGTGTTTCAACCACCGGTGACAGCTTGTATCTATCGCTACCAACGCTTGAACAGGCGTTGGCGGTGATCAAGCACGTGGTGGCCTGGAAGGTGATCGACAAGCACGATGTGGCACCGGGCGAGCACTACGTCGCGGCAGTCCGAATGGAGCTGGATATCTCGCAGATGCCAAAGCCGTTCCAGATCGATGCGGTCAACAATAGCGACTGGACCTTGTCTTCGGATTGGTCCCGCTTTGATTTCAGTACGGCCGATCATGAAAAGTAGCGTCGATCTGCGGACTCTGCTGGTTCGGGTGCTGGTCACAACGGTTGCGTTGACCGCTACGCTGCTGCTCGTGCTACTGGCACTCGCGAGCGCGAACACCGAATTCTTCGATCGATACTATTCGTGGCTCTACACGGCAAACGTCGCGGTCGCCTTCGTCTTCCTGGTGGTGACGGTGGCGCTGGTGTGCCTGATTGCCGTACGCTTGCGGCAGGGGAAATTCGGTACCCGCCTGCTGGCCAAAATCGCGATCTTTTTTGCACTGGTGGGTGTCCTGCCAGGTGGCATCATCTACCTTGTGTCATTGCAATTCGCGTCGCGCAGTATCGAGTCCTGGTTTGACGTCAATGTAGAGACCGCGCTCGATTCGGGACTGGCGCTGGGGCGCGGCATGCTGGACAACTCGCTGAGCGATCTGCAGGCAAAGGGTCGCACGATGGCGGACCAGTTGGCGGCTGCCGGCGAGTCGAACACGACGTTGACGCTGCTACGCCTGCGGGATCAATTCAATATTCAGCAGGCGCAGGTCATCTCACGCGCGGTGCCGATGTCCACGCCGATGTCGACGCAGCCCCTGTCCCTGCATTATGTGCAGCAACCCGCGCTGCGGATCTTGGCCGAGGCGAACCAGACGATCCAGCCGCCGCGCATTGATGAATTACCGAACCAGCAAATGCTGGCGGTGGTGAGCAGCGGCAAGGTTTACGCGGCCACCGAAGGCGACATCGATGCGGCCAGTGAAAAGGGCGTGCTGCGGATGCGCGTGTTGATGCGCATCCCGTATTATCAGCGCCAGACGCAGGGGGACGACCGATATCTGCAACTGATCCAGCCGGTTTCGCCTACCTTGGCACGTAATGCAGAAGCGGTCCAACGAGCGTATCGGGAATATCAGGAAAAGTCGTTGGGCCGTACCGGCTTGCGCAAAATGTATATCGGCACGCTGACGCTGGCGCTGTTCCTTGCCACCTTTATCGGCATCATGTTGGCGCTCGTGCTCGGCAATCAGTTGGCGCGCCCCTTGTTCCTGCTGGCGCGGGGTACAGAGGAAGTGGCGCGCGGCGACTACACACCGAAGCATGAGATCAAGTCCAACGACGAGCTGGGCTTTCTGACACAGATGTTCAATGCAATGACACGCCAGTTGTCGGAAGCGCAGGGGGCGGTCGAGGCGAATCGTCTCGCGCTGGAGGAGTCCAAAGCCTATCTGGAAAGCATCCTGGCGAACCTCACGGCCGGCGTATTCGTGTTTGATTGGCAGTTCCGTCTGACGACCGCCAACCCAGGCGCGGATCGTATTTTCCGCAAACCCTTCCAGGAGCAACTGGGCAAGACGCTGTTTGAGATCGAAGGTCTGGCAGACTTCGGCGTGATGGTACGCAAGGCGTTTGCTGATCGCGAGGCGGCGGATCGCGTGGCGATGGAGCGCGAGACCGGCAATGATGGCAATCACGATGGCAGCCGCAAGGACAAATACGGCGATAACCGCGACGGCGTCGAGATAGATGGCCATACCGCCACGGCGGAATCGGATGCGGACGGCGGCCAGCTTGGCGGTGATCACCTCGCCCAGGCCGCCGCGGCAGTCGCGGTGTCGATGGCGGCAGAGGATCGTCCGCGTGTGGGATTGGACCCGCGTGGTCCCGTTGGCCACTGGCAGCAGCAATTCGCCATTCCGGTGGCCGGGGAAACCGAGCCGTTGACGCTGCTTGTACGTGGTACGCGTCTGTTGAGCGCGTTGGGTAACGCCGCGACCGCCGGCTATGTGGTGGTGTTCGACGATATTTCGGACGTGATTTCGGCACAGCGTTCCGTGGCATGGGGTGAGGTCGCGCGGCGTCTTGCACATGAGATCAAGAATCCGTTGACGCCCATTCAACTGTCAGCCGAGCGTTTGCAGATGAAGCTGTCGCCCAAATTGGATCAGACGGATGCGGACGTTTTGAAGCGAGGTGCCACGACAATCGTCAATCAAGTGGCTGCGATGAAGCGCATGGTCGATGACTTCCGCGAATACGCACGTACCCCACCGGCTGTATTGCAACCGCTTCAATTGAACGATCTCGTAGCCGAAGTCATGACGCTCTATGGCGTTGATGATGGCAAAGGCGCCATCACGGTTTCGCTGGAGCAGTTACCTGCAATTAAAGGCGACGCAACGCAGCTTCGGCAAGTGATTCATAATCTATTGCAGAATGCTCAGGACGCGGTGGCGGATGCCCCACGGCCGCAAGTCACAATTGAGACGCGCCCGGTAGAATATGGAGACGCGGATGAGCATGGCAACCGCAGAATGGCCGTACGTCTTGCCGTATCGGACAACGGTCCCGGTTTCCCTGCGCGTATCCTGACGCGTGCCTTCGAGCCCTACGTGACAACGAAGGCAAAAGGCACGGGTCTTGGATTGGCGATGGTCAAGAAGATCGTCGATGAGCATGGTGGCCGTATCGATATTCGAAATCGTGGCCGCATGGGGCAAGAAGGCGTGGCTGGGGCGCAGGTGTCGATCCTGTTCCTGCAATTGGACGACGCGGCGTCTGAACCCAGGCAGCATGGCAGTGAGGATGGGCATGCATCGCGGGCGAAAGCAATTGCGCATACAAGGGTAGGGTAAATGGCAACCATTCTGGTAGTGGATGACGAAATGGGTATCCGGGAATTGCTCTCGGAAATTCTAGGCGACGAAGGTCATGCAGTAGACCAGGCCGAGAATGCTCAGCAAGCACGTTTGTATCGGCAAAAATCGACGCCGGACTTGGTGCTGCTGGACATCTGGATGCCCGATACGGATGGCGTGACGTTGCTGAAGGAATGGGCGGCGCAAGGGCAATTGACCATGCCGGTCATCATGATGTCCGGTCACGCGACGATTGATACGGCCGTGGAGGCGACGAAGATCGGTGCGCTGAACTTCCTCGAGAAGCCGATTGCATTGCAGAAGCTGCTGAAGGCGGTGGAACAGGGGCTTGCGCGGGGTGCCGCGCCGACTCCCGCGCCCGCTTCGCCTACGGCAGCCCCGACGACGGTGCCGTCCTTTGCACCAGCGTCGCCTGCATACGCGTCGGCATCGCCCGCGCCCGCTTCTGCATCGCTGGTCCGCAACGGAACGATTGGCTCGGGGCATGCGTTGGCGTCCGGTGTATCCGGGCAGACACCGGGCTTGGGTGGCACCTCGAGCGGGACGCCTCTGTTGCAGGGCGAGCCGCTGACGCCACAGCAGACTCGGCTCGCGGCCATGACGTTCGATATCCCGTTACGGGAGGCGCGCGACGCGTTTGAACGGGCCTATTTCGAATATCACCTGGCTCGTGAGAACGGCAGCATGACGCGCGTCGCCGAAAAGACCGGTCTGGAGCGAACACACTTGTACCGGAAGATGCGGCACTTGGGCGTGGACCTGTCACGGAACAAGGGCGGCGGTCAGGAGTGATGCGCGGAGCACGCAGGATTGCCTATGCCGCGACAAGCGCCGCATAGGCAATCCGGACGGCATTTTGCATGGAATTACTTGACGGTTACGGGTATTGCGCATATACTCTTTTCTCTCGTGGCCCGGTAGCTCAGTTGGTAGAGCAGCGGATTGAAAATCCGCGTGTCGATGGTTCGATTCCGTCCCAGGCCACCACGAAATTTCTGATGCTCTTTTCGAAGGGCGGATGGTAAAAAAGGCGACCCGAAAAGGTCGCCTTTTTTGTTTTCAGCAGGGCGTCGATGTCGATGTCGATGTCGATGTCGATGTCGATGGCAGCAGCCGTCGCTGCGCCACCTCAAGACTTCGTTCCCGCCGCCACCATTTCCCGAATCCGCGCCATGAGTGCTTCGACCGTGAACGGCTTGGTCATCACTTGCATGCCGGGCTCCAGGTGACCATTGCCAATCACCGAGTTCTCCGCATAACCGGTGATGAACAATACCTGCAGATCAGGACGCGATTGACGCCCCGCGTCGGCCATCTGCCGGCCATTCATGCCACCAGGCAGGCCGACATCGCTGACCAGCAGATCGATACGGACGTTCGACTGCAAGATCTTCAGACCCGCCGCACTGTCCGCGGCTTCGATAACCGTATAGCCGAGGTCGTCGAGCACATCGGTGATCAGCATGCGAACGCTTGGTTCATCGTCGACGATCAACACGGTTTCTCCCGCCTCGGCCGTTTCGATCGGCTCCGTCGTGGGCGTCACCGTCTCATCAAGCACATCGCCATAAAAGCGTGGCAGATAGATGCAGACGGTCGTGCCTTGCCCTACTTCCGAATAAATCCGGACCTGTCCTCCGGACTGCTTCGCAAAGCCGTAGATCATCGACAAGCCGAGGCCGGTACCCTGGCCGATCGGCTTGGTGGTGAAGAACGGATCGAAGGCCTTCGCCATCACATCGGGCGTCATGCCGGTGCCGGTATCGGTCACGCACAGGGACAGGTACTGACCCTCCGGCATGTCATGCGTCTGCGCGGCATTGCGGTCGAGCCATTTGTTGGCGGTCTCCACGGTGATGCGGCCACCTTCCGGCATGGCGTCTCGCGCATTGATGCAGAGGTTCAGCAACGCATTTTCCAACTGCCCGGCGTCCACCAGCGCCGGCCACAATGCCGTGGCGCCCACCGCCTCGACAATGATGCCGGGACCCACGGTACGTTGGATCAGGTCGGTCATGCCATTGACCAGCGCGTTGACGTCGGTGGGCCGTGGATCGAGCGTCTGTCTGCGCGAGAAGGCCAGAAGACGATGCGTCAACGCCGCGGCGCGGCGGACCGCACCTTGCGCCGCGACCACGTATTTGTCGACATCCGCGAGGCGGCCCTGGCTTAATCGTATCGAGAGCATCTGCAATGAGCCCGAGATGCCCGCTAGTAGATTGTTGAAGTCGTGCGCAAGTCCGCCGGTCAGATGCCCGACCGCTTCCATCTTCTGCGACTGGCGAAGTTGTTCCTCTGCCCGCATCAGTTCCGCGGTGCGCTCCGCCACGCGTTGTTCAAGCGTTTCGTTCAGCGCACGAAGCGATGCCGACGCCCGATCGCGCTCTTCTTCCACCGCACGCCGTTGCCCGACGTCCAGCAACACGCCCGGAAAACTCAACGGCGTGCCATCCGGCCCGTGATCCACGCGCCCGTTCGCCTCGATCCAGTGATACTTTCCATCGCGACGCCGTACACGGTACTGATGGGCATAAGGGCCGCCGCGTCGGATGGCCGAATTGATGGCGTCGGCAAGGCCGGTCTGGTCATCGGGGTGTACGGATGCGACGATCTGCGCACGCCTCAGGCCGCTACGGCCGAGCGCCGGATCCAGACCGCAGGCCTCGGCAAATGCCTGGTCCACGGTGAAGCGGTCGTTCGGCAAATCCCATAACCAGGTGCCAATGATCGCGCCGGCCGACAGCGCCAATTGCACGCGCTCGATGTTTTCCCGTGCAATGGCCTCACTTGCCCGCAGCGCCGCTTCGCTTTGCTTGCGTGCGGTGATATCGCGAAATAGCACCGACACCTGCTTGTCGCTTTCCGGTTCCACCCGGACCGCCGAGACTTCGATATGTCGTCCCGCTGTCTTGAAATATCGCTCGAAGCGGATCGGCGTGCCGGTACGCAGGACGCCGCCATAAAGTGCAAGCCATTGATCGGCGTCGACCGGGTCGATTTCGCGTAGCGTCTTGCCCAGCACATTGGCAATGCCGGTGTGCCTTTCATAGCCTGAGTTCGCCTGCACGTGCCGGTAGTCGCTCAGTGGGCCATGCGGTCCATCGAAGAATTCGATGATGCAGAAGCCTTCGTCAATCGAGTCGAACAAGGCCCGATAACGCGCCTCCGCGAGATCGAGCGCTTGCGTGGCGGTATGTTCGGTCGTTCGGTCACGCAGCACCTTGACGTAACCGTGATGCTGCCCGGTGTCATCACGTAGCGGCGAAATCTCGCCGCTCGCCCAGAAGCGCGTACCGCCACGCCGCTCGTGCCAGCGCTCGTCCTTGCCGCTGTCCTGGGCAAGGGCCGCACGCATTTCTCGTTCAGGCGTGCCTGCCGCGCGATCCTCTTTCGTGAAGATCATCGCAAGCGGCTTGCCGATCATCTCGGCGCTGGTCCATCCGAAAACGGACGTCGCACCGGCACTCCAATCCGTGATGGCGCCGGAAAGATCGGTCACGATAATCGCGTAGTCGCTGGCACTGTCGACGATCGCGCGATGACGTGCGCGTTCCGCCGCGGCGCTCACCAACGCGCGGTCCCCGGATGTCTCGGTCCGTGTGTCCGGCGTGTCGCGCTGCCCGGCGAGGCGTGCCGTCTCAATATCGAATGCGTCTGTCATTTATTAGAATAGGTAATGGGTACAGCGCGCGAACGACGAAAAGCGCCACCTATCCTAGTGTACTGGGAAACGTATGGCCCACGCTGGTCAAGGCAGCAGGCATCCGATGATCGATGCCGGGTGGACGTCGCCTCGTTGCAAACGCGCCTCCAATGGGCGCCACAGCAAGCCGATCAGTTTTGTCAGCCGCGCGCTGGTCGACCATCGCGCCGCGAAGAGAGCCACCGGCGCACGGTCCGGTGCGTCCGGTGCCATGCATATCGCCGCCGCCGGACCTCCCGGCGCATCGCAAAGCCACGAACAGACGCGGTCCGGCTCCCAGCCGCGCGAATGCGTCTCGTAAAAAGCGTCGAGTTCCGCCGGCATCAACGCCAAGCGATAGGGCAGGACCGCTGCGTCGGTGGAGGCGATCCCGCGCCCGTGGTCCGAGTGGTGCGTGCGAAACAGGCAAGCGGCCTGGTTTTCCGCCGCCGTCGCGCCGTCATGCCGGCCAAATCGGTCGGTGTTACCCTCTGCGATGCCGTCTCGCATCACTCGTTGGGCGGCGGCGTGGCACGTAAAGTACGCCGGTGCGTGACTGAAGCCCTGGAGCAACGTCGGCAACCCCGTGCCATTGGAGAGTGACGCCATATCGGCGGTACCGTCGCGATGCAGCGCACCGTCGAACATGGCCCACCATCGGCGCACGAAAGCGCTATTCGCAGGGGCTGCCAGAAACCAGTTCTCCAGCATCGGAAACGCCGCATCCTGTGTGCGTTCGCGATTGAAATAACCGATCAGGTCTGGTCGATGCCGCGCGGCAAGCGTATCGATGAAATGGAGAGGCGCGTGCATCAACGTGCTGGCATCCAGCCATACGCCGCCATGCGTTGCCAACACGGCGAGCCGCACCCAGTCGGACTGTACCTGCGGCGGCCAGTGGCGAAATCCCTCCGGTAATGCAGGCAGTTCGTCCGGCAATGTATCCGGATGCAGTATGGTGATGCGCTTATCGGGATGGTGATGACGCCAACTTCGCAAGCACGCCTGGACCACGAGCGGCAACGACGCGTCATGCCAATAGGTCCAGAACAGCGGGGGAATGGGGGCCGTGTCTCGCGGGGGGCTGTCGTCGTGTTCCGATGACCACAGCAGCAACGGTACGGTAAGCGGGGCGCGGGTATCCGTCGCGCATGTCGTTGTCGCCCGAGGCGCGCCGAGCACGTTAGCCATGGTCCGACGGCGGCGTCTCCACCGCGTGCACCACAGTCAGGCTGCCGTCACGATAGACAAGCCACTCATGCGCCGGCGCGAAGAATTCCGCGCGTTGATTCGGCTGCAACGATTGCGCCAGGTCCAGCAGGCAGGTGGGATCGTAATACCGCAGTAAGGAAATGGAACCATCAGGCAGCGCGACGTCGAGACGTGATGTCAGGTCTTCTTTCAGGTCGGCGAATTCGCGTGCACTGATCAGCCAGACCAGGCCGATCGCGGTTTCACCGAGTTTTTGCAGCAGCGCGATATTCGGCGCCGATGCCTGATCGATTTTCAGCAGCCAGGGTCCGGCATCGGCAATTGCCGTGTCAACTGTCTGATCGAACAACGCCACGCTACCTGCATCGTGCACCGGCACGCTGCCCGTGACTTCCTGCACGCTCGCGCCGGCGACCAGCGCATAGAGCCGGAAAGTCCTTGGGTCGCGGGAGTACAGAGCGAAAAGGCGCTGATTGATCGCGTCTAGCATGGTGCGTTTTCCTGAGCGGGCAAGGCGACGTCCCGGCGAGATCCACAATTAATCCAATGTAGCATAGTGAGATAACGCAGCCTTGCTCACGCCGCCTTGGGGAAGACTTTAAAGGGGGGATGGATACGGCCCATGATCCCTTAGTCCCGCGCCAGTCCGTTGGCGAGACGTTGCAGGAACACGCAGCAGGCTTCCATTTGCGAGATGGCGACAAACTCGTCGGCCTTGTGCGCCTGGTCGATCGAGCCCGGTCCGCAGATCAGTGTCGGCACGCCGATCTCCTGATACAAACCGCCTTCGGTGCCGAACGCAACGGTGTGATCGGCGAGCGCCGCGAAGCCGAGCGCATGCGAGCACAAGGACTTCAACTGGCGCGCCGGCGCATCGTTGTCGTTACGCAAGCCAGGGTAGGCGGACAACTGCGTGAAGGCGATATCGGCCCCGTTATAGGTGGCCTGCATGTCGGCCAGTAATTGCTTCAAAGCGAATGCCTTCAGCTTGGCGACATGGGTATCGGCACTGTCCTCGGGCAAGTAGCGGATCTCAAAATCGAAATCGCATTGGTCGGGTACGACATTGACAGCTACGCCGCCGCGGATCGTGCCGGTCTGGATCGTTGTGTAGGATGGTGCGAATGCGTCGTTGAACGGCCCGTCACGCCGGATGCCGGCGCCAATGCCGCGTAGATGACTGACCAGTTCCGCCGCGTATTCGATGGCGTTGACGCCGGTCTCGGGTTGCGACGAATGTCCGGCCAGACCGCGTACGCCGCAGCGATAGCTGTGTTTGCCCTTGTGCGCCATCGCAACCCGCATGCCGGTGGGCTCACCGATGATGCAACCGATCGGTTTTGCCGCATCGACGGCCAATTCCGCCAACAGGTCGCGAATACCGACGCACCCGATCTCCTCGTCATAGCTGACTGCGATATGCAGCGGAATCGCGTTGATCGTGTCCTTGAAGAACGGCACGCATGCCAGCACGCAAGCGATATACCCTTTCATGTCGGCAGCGCCCCGTCCGACGAGCAGGCCATCGCGTTCGATCAGCGTGAACGGGTCGCTCGTCCAGGGCTGGCCGGTGACCGGCACCACATCGGCGTGACCCGAAAGGCAGATGCCGCCGCGGTCGGTCGGTCCGATTGTCGCGTATAAATTCGCGCGGGTGCCGTCGGCATGCGCCACGAGGCGGCTGGTGATGCCCTGGCTTTCCAGGTAGTCGCGGATATACGTGATCAGCGGGAGATTCGGCTGGCGGCTGATGGTGGGAAACGCGACGAGGTCACGCAGGATGCGTTTTGCCGTGGCGACAATCTCGGCGGTGCGTGCTTGTATCGCCGGGGCGTGCGATGCCACGGGTGCATGCGCGGCATCGATGGTCGTGGACGTACTGTCGAGGGAGGAATGCATGGCCTGGCTCACGATGGTGTGGAAGCGGGATGGGGCTTGCCGGGCGTTTGTGATTCGGCAAACGCGCGACGCAATTGGTCGAGTGCATCGGTATCGGTGCGCTCGAAACGCAAAGGCGTGACCGATACATACCCCTCGTGTACTGAGGCGGTTTCGCTATCGGGCAGCGCGTCCTCGCCGTTGCGGCGGAAGCGCAGCCAATAATAAGGGACGAGGCGTGGGTCCTCCTTCACCTCTACTTCCATGCCGCGCACCAGTCCGGCGCCCTGGCGGGTCAGGCGGATGCCTTTCGTCTGCTCGGGACGCACGGCCGGGAAGTTCACATTCAGGCACACGCCAGGCTGCCACGGCAATGCCAGCAACTGTCGGACGACATCGGCGCCCAAGGTGCGTGCCGTGTCCCAGCTCAGCGGATTCGGTTGCCGATACGTCTGGCTCATTGCAAAGGCGCGCAGACCCAGTAGCGTCGCCGTCATTGCCGCGCCCACGGTGCCGGAAAACACCGTCTCCACACCAAGGTTGCCGCCGCGGTTTACTCCCGACAACACCAGATCCGGTTTCACGCCGCCCATCAGCGCCTGTGCCATCACCACGCAGTCTCCTGGCGTGCCCGTCACGCCAAAGCGCCGCTCGCCGCGCGGGATGGCCCGCAACGGCGCATGCAGACTGACCGAGTGCGAGGTGCCGCTCTGATCCGTTTCCGGGGCAACCACCCAGACCTCATCGGCGATCTGCGCCGCGATATCAGTCATGACCGCCAAGCCAGGGGCATCGATGCCGTCATCGTTCGTCAACAGGACGCATTTCAGGCGAGGTGCCGAGGACAGGAGCTGCTGGGTGCGTGATGTAACGGAATCGCGGGGGACGTCAAGCGGCTGAAACGTGTCGGGCATGGGGCGAGCCTTATCGGAAAACGGTGGCCAGCGCGGCAATGCGAGCATGAACGGCAGGCCCGAAGCACTGGGATGATGTCGACATTTTACCGCAGTGGTGTGCCCCTCAGTCCGTCTTACGACGCTAAACATTTGAAATCAGCCGGGATTTCCCTATAATTACAGGTTCGCCTCGCGTGCCATTCCTCTCGAACGTCCTGCAATTCGTCCACCGATCGCGACGACATTGCCAGCCCTTCCGCCATGGTGGACCGTGGGCCGGACCGCCAAATAAAATCGATACCCATGCCGAAGACTGACACTGCTCCCGCCCCGCGCCGGTCCGATTCGTCCGACGTGGCCTTGCGCCCCGTTCGGGGAACCGATGGCCTCGCAAACGAGGGGGCGCTGGTGCTGTTTTCCGGTGGTCAGGATTCGGCAACCTGCCTGGCCTGGGCATTGCAGCGCTTTGCCCGCGTGGAGACGATTGGTTTCGACTACGGCCAACGCCATAAGATCGAACTGACTTGTCGCAGCGCCTTCCGGGCCCAATTGCTGGCCGCCGGCGTGCGTGAAACGACCGCCGGCGATGTGGAAGGGGCGGCGAAAGCGGATGCGGCAACGACGACCGCCGGTGGCGGGCTCGATACCGCCAGCGCGTCCGGCTTGAACAGCATGACTGGATCCAACGCGGCGGCATCCGTCGCCCCGGTCGCCATGAGGGCGTTTGACGGCTGGACCGGGCGCCTGGGCGTTGACCATATGATCGACTTGTCGATGCTCGGTCAGATCAGCGACACCGCGATGACGCGGGACATCGCGATCGAGGCCCGGGATGACGGCTTGCCGAATACCTTCGTGCCAGGACGCAACCTGCTGTTCTTGACGGTGGCGGCCACGATCGCCTACCGGCGCGGTCTGCGGGTGCTGGTGGGCGGCATGTGCGAGACCGACTACTCCGGCTACCCCGACTGCCGCGACGATACGCTGAAGGCACTGCAGATCGCGTTGAACCTGGGCATGGATCGCCGCATGGTGCTGCAGACGCCGCTGATGTGGCTCGACAAAGCCGCCACGTGGGCCCTTGCCGAGCAGATGGGCGGCACGCCGCTGGTCGAGCTGGTGCGGGATCATACGCACACCTGCTATGTGGGGGATCGGACGCATTTTCATCCGTGGGGCTATGGGTGCGGCAACTGCCCCGCGTGCCAGTTGCGCGCAAACGGTTATGCGGCCTACCAGGCCGAGCGCGCCGTTTCACGACAGGACGGTCAGGGCCATTAAATGACGTACTCGGTCAAGGAAGTTTTCCATACCTTGCAGGGCGAAGGGGCGAATGCCGGTCGTCCGGCGGTGTTCTGCCGTTTTTCCGGCTGCAATCTCTGGACGGGCCGCGAAGCGGATCGCGCGGAGGCGGTCTGCCAGTTCTGTGATACGGATTTCGTCGGAACCGATGGCGAAAATGGGGGCAAATACCGCACGCCTGCCGATCTGGTCGCCGTCGTTGCCGGGCTGTGGCCCGAGGGAGAGGGGCAGCGCTTTATCGTATGCACCGGCGGCGAACCGCTGTTGCAATTGGATGCCGCATTGATCGATGCATTGCATCAGGCCGGTTTTACGATCGCCATCGAGACCAACGGCACGATTCCGGTGCCTGACGGGATAGATTGGGTCTGTGTCAGCCCGAAGATGGGATCGACCCTGGTCGTTACGCGCGGCGATGAGCTGAAAGTGGTGGTGCCCCAGCCGAACCAGGTGTTGGCGCAATACCTGGCGCTGGATTTCACCTATTTTCTGGTCCAGCCGATGGACGGGCCATCACGTGACATGAATACGCGTCTGGCAATCGACTGGTGCAAGCGACATCCGCGCTGGTGGCTGTCGATGCAAACGCACAAATACTTGAATATCGCCTGAGCGCATGCTGGCGCGGCGAATCGACGGATACCCATTGTGATACGAATTACACGCCGTTTGGAATTTGATGCCGGTCATCGGATTCCGGATCATCGCAGCCAGTGCCGTAATCTGCATGGCCATCGCTACGTCCTCGAACTGACGCTGGAAGGCGAGGTCGTCGAGGAAAGCGGGTCTCCGGAATGCGGGATGGTCATGGATTTCGCCGACGTCAAGTCATTGGCCAACGCGCATCTGGTGGACCGCTGGGACCACGCTTTTCTCGTCTACCAAGGCGACGAGGCAGTGATGCGGTTCCTCGAGACGCTGCCCGGTCATAAGACGGTGGTCATCGATCGTATTCCGACGGTCGAAAACCTGGCGCAGTGGGCCTATGAAACATTGGCACCGGTCTACGATGGCCATTACGGGCGGGCACTGCGCCTGATCCGCGTGCGTCTCTATGAAACGCCGAATTGCTGGGCTGACGCCGGACCGAAGCTGGAGGGTTGATCGCCAGACGGCTTCCCTGACGCATTGCCCCGTCAGTTGATCATGCGGTTCAGATAGTGGTCCATGGACAGTCCCATGCCGGGCGCGGTTCGACGAGTGTATTCTATTTGGCGGGGTGATCGATTCCTTCCATGCCGGGCACGCGGCGTGCTTGTTTAAGCAGGCCCACACATGGAGGCAATAATGACCTACGCGACGACGCAATCGACGAAGCAGGATCACGCCCGCAATACAGCCGCGGCCTTGAAGAAAGACGAAATCGACCCGAACAAGCATGAAAACCCGGATCGCGACAATCTGAGTACAGATCACCGCCTGGATAAGGACTTGGAGGAGACGTTCCCGGCAAGCGACGCCCCGGCCACGGGTGGCGTGACCAAGATCGGCACCGATGGTGAGGAAACCGGCAAGCCGCGCCATCAGGACGAGAAAAAGGCTGGACGGAGCGCGTAATGGGCACGACGCATTCACACTCCAAGAGCGTGCCGTCCGAGCTGCCGGAGGACGTCGTGCCACGCGGTGTCGACCTGGACAATGATGTCGGCAGCGACAGCACTGTCGACACGGATGGCAAGAATCGCGACGCACGCCGCCAGGCGGCTGACGCGGCGTCGGGAACGGGCGGCGGCCTGGACCGCCAGCATGATAACGAAGTGGTGAGCAACGCGACGTTGCAAAACGCGGTGCGGACCCCGCCAACAGGATTAGCGGGGATCGATAGTCGTCCGGATGGCGCGTCTGCTGGCGTGCTCGCGGCGCCTGGTAGCCATGTGGTGGACGTTGGGTTCGTCGAAGCGTCAGGGTTGTACGAAACAGCCGGTGATGACTCCGATACCGATGCAACGGAAGGCGCGAGGAAGCGTCTCGAACATATCCCGCAAAACCATACGCGCGTGGGTCACAACATCAAGTTCGAGCCGGACACGGACGTGAAGTCGCCCCGCTCGGAGCCGTGACGGGTGGCATCTGTTGCGGCCTGCCGGACCCGCAGCCGCGCACAATTGCGCTAGGTCTGGGCGGCGTGCGTTTCCGTCCGAGTCGCTTGGTGCCCGTCTAGCGCCGGATGTTCTTGCGCTGATTGGCTACGCTCATCACCATGCCGACCGCAATGCCCAGCGTGACCAGCGCCGTCCCGCCATAACTCATGAATGGCAGCGGCACGCCGACGACCGGCAAGATGCCGCTTACCATCCCGATATTGACGAAGGCATAGGTAAAGAACGTCAACGACAGCGCCCCGGCCAGCAATCGTCCGAACATTGTCGCGCCACGCGAGGCGACAATCAGGCTTCGGACGATCAGCAGGGTGTACATCGCCAACAGCAGCAGACCACCAACCAGGCCAAATTCTTCCGAATACACGGCGAAAATGAAGTCCGTGTGTTTTTCTGGGATGAACTCCAGATGCGCCTGCGTACCCTTTAGCCAGCCTTCCCCGCGAGGACCGCCCGAGCCGATGGCGATCACGGCCTGGATTGTGTGGAAACCCCTGCCAAGCGGATCGGACGTCGGATCAAGCAGCGTACAGACACGATGTTTCTGGTAGTCATGCATCATCGGCCAATTCACACCGGGCTGGCAGATACGATCCTCGTTGATCAGTACTGCGCCGATGGCAACGACCCCGACCAGCATCACGGGCAAAATCAGCTTCCAGCTCAGTCCTGCAAAGTAGATGACAAACAGGCCGGCTGCAAAGACCAGCATCGCCGTACCCAGATCGGGCTGTTTCGCAATCAGGCCGACCGGTAGCGCCAGCAATAACAGCGCGACGCCGTGATCCCACCATCGGATGGCCCCCTCACGCAATTGGTAGTACCAGGCCAGCATCAATGGCATGCCGATCTTCATCAACTCCGAAGGCTGAATCACCACGCCCACGTTCAACCAGCGTTTTGCCCCTTTGCGGGTCAGTCCGAACAGGGCCACGGCGACCAATAAGGCGACCCCGAACGTATACAGCGGTACCGCGAAACGCATCAGTGTCTGGGGCGGTACGTGCGCAATCGCCCACATCAGGATAAAGGTCAGCAGGACATTGCGGACCTGGTCGGTGACACGCGACGGCATGTCGATACTGGCGCTATAGAGGGTGATCAGACCGGTGCATACCAGTAGGAACACGAACAGTGCCAGCGGCTTGTCGAAGGCCATCAGGGACCGCCAACCGCGGTCGAACCAGGCACGAACTTCGGGAGACATGCGCGAAATCCTCTCGATGGGCGAAGCGATGGGCCTCGCCGGAATGGTGCTTAGTCGGCAACGCCTTCGGGTTTTTGTTCCGCCGGCTTCGGCGGGGCGGGTGGTGGCTCTTTCTGCGGTCGATCCACGTCGTGCTCACCCGCAGCGGAGGCGGCTGATAGCGCCGCGGCATCCGATGCGGCATCCAGGTTGAAGGCGGGCGAAGCCGCGGCGAGCGAGGCCGGCAACGCCGCGGCTGCCGGCGACTCTTCCTGTCCGCCGATGACAGGGGTGGTCCCGCCGACGGTCGCGGATGCCGCGGCGACAACAGCGGCCGCCTCGGCACCCGGCTTGAAGCGGTCCACCATATAGTAGTCCAGCACCTTGCGCGCCACCGGTCCCGCCGTTTGCGCACCCCAGCCACCGTTCTCGACGATCAGCGCCAGCGCGATCTGCGGATCCTTGGCAGGCGCGTACGCCACGAACAATGCGTGGTCCCGTAGCCGTTCCGGGACCATATGCGCCTTGTACTTCGAATCCTGCGCGACCGTGAATACTTGCGCGGTACCGGTCTTTGCCGCCACGGTGTACGGCGCGCCCACGAATACCGCCTTCGCCGTCCCTTCAGTGACCACGCCCTGTAGCGCGCGTTTGACGATATCAAAGTCGGATTGCGGCAGGTTGATCTTGTAGCTCGGCTTGGGCACCGTCAGCGTGACCTGATGCGTGATGGGGTCCTCGATCTCTTTCACGAGGTGGGGTTTCATCACCACGCCGTCGTTCGCCAGAGTCGAGATGGCATGGGCGAGCTGCAGGATCGTGAACGAGTTATAGCCCTGGCCAATGCCCAGGCTGACCGTTTCACCGTCGTACCAACGTTGCTGCGCTGGCTTTCGGTAGGCTTTCATCTTCCAGTCGGTGGAGGGCAGCACGCCAGTGGCCTCGCCTTGAATATCGATACCTGTCTTCTGGCCGAAGCCCCACGGTCGCATGAAGTCGGCGATCGCGTTGACGCCCAGGTCATGCGCGAGCATGAAGAAGTACGTATCGTTCGATACCACCAGCGCGCGATACATATTGACCCAGCCCTGGCCGGTAATCACGTCGTTGCGGAACTTGTGGCCGCCCAGCATGTAAAAGCCGGGGTCCTGGAACCCCCAGTCCGGCGTGCGCTTGTGCAAGGCCAGCGCGGCCAGCGCCATGAACGGCTTATACGTGGAGCCCGGCGGGTAGGTCCCGCGCAACGGCCGGTCGAGCAAGGGATGGTCCGGCGAATTGTTCAGTTCGTCCCAATTCTGCTGATCGATGCCATCGACGAACAGGTTCGGATCAAAACTCGGTGCGGAGACGAACGCCAGGATGTCGCCGGTTTTGGGTTCGATGGCCACCAGTGCACCACGCCGGCCGGCGAAGGCCTGTTCGGCCACCTGCTGCAGGCCGATATCGAGTGACAGCACCAGATTGTCACCGGGCTTTGCCGGCGAACGCGACAGCGTGCGCACGGGGCGGCCGCCTGCTGTGACTTCCACTTCCTCGAAACCGGTCGTCCCATGCAACTGGGTTTCGTAGCTTTGCTCGACACCGATCTTGCCGATGTAGTCGGTGCCGCGATAGTTGTTCGCATCAAGCCGCGGATCGTAGTGATCGGGGTCGTTGTCATTCTCCTCGCTGCGCTGTTCGATCCGTTCCTGATCGCGCTGCGAAATGCGGCCGATATACCCGATTACATGCGCGGCGGTGGGCCCGAGTGGATATTGCCGGAACAGCCGCGCGCGCACCTCGACGCCGGGAAAGCGATAGCGCTGCGCCACGAAGCGCGCGACGTCGTCATCGCTGAGCCGAGTCAGGATCGGTAAACTCTCGAAATTCTTCGAGTCTTCCTGCAATTTACGGAAGCGTCTCCGCGCCCGTGCATCGATCGGTTCGAAGGCAGCGAGTTCGTCAATGACCTCGGGCAGCGGCCGATCCAGCTTCGATGGCGTGATTTCCAGCGTGTAGGCGGAGTAATTGCGCGCCAGGATGACGCCGTTACGGTCCGTGATGATGCCGCGGTTAGGCACGATGGGCGCAACCGAGATACGGTTTTCCCGTGCCTGCAAGGCGTAATGCGGATAGCGCATGACCTGCAGGTAAAAGAAGCGGCTGGCGAGCAGGCCGAAACAGATCAGCACGAAGGCCGCCGCGGCGAAGATGCGCAAGCGGAAACGTCGGGCTTCGGTTTCGGCGTTATGAAAGTCGGTCATCCCGCTATTCCGTCAGATCGGCCGGGTGTCGTCCGGATCGACCGCCCGCTTTTGCGGTGCGATCAACAGGATGCTCACGATCGGCCAGATCAGCGCGCCCACCAGGCCGTTGCTCAAGTACCCCCAGGCGGGCAGCTCGCCGGTCATCACCCAATGGGCAATGAACGGCAGCAGTTCGACACCCAGCAGCAGCGGCAGGATATAAAAGGTCTGCGACCACAGCGGATAGGCCAGGATGCGCCGATGCAGCGTGATCGCCGTGTAGGACATCACCGTATAGGCCAATGCATGTTCGCCCACGAGGCCGGTGTTGTTGACATCCACCAGAAGGCCAAGCAGAAAGGCCGAGCCGATGCCGACCCGCCGGGGTGCGCGAATATTCCAGTAGAGCAGTGTCAGCGCGAGGAAATCGGGCACGCCCGGCAGGCGTCCCCATGGCAGCATGTCCAGGAACAGCGACACCACCAGACTCATAACGATGAACCAGGGGCGAACTGGCTGCAGGATGTATTGCGGAGGATTCATCGTTTATGGTTCGTCGTGCCGGGGGCCGCATCCTTTATCGCGCCATGGCGTGCCGCTGCCGCCGCTGGAGCCGAGGCTTCCATTGCCGGCGCCGCAGGCCGCCCGGACGCCGCCAATGCCGCGGCGGTGGCCTCGGCCGGCGTCACTTCCGCCGTGCTGGCGGCGCTGGCCGCGTCAGGCGCCGAGGCACTCTCAGTCGCGCCCGCTTTCGTGGCGCTGGCCGACTTGCTCTTCTTCGCGCCTTTCCCATTCTTCGCCTGTTCGGCTTTTTCCTCTTCCACCGGATTGGGAGGAAGCGCCTCGCGATAATGCAGGACCAACAACTGCCGCACGCCGCGGATCTTCGCGATGGGTGACGCCCAGACCTTCGCGAACGCGGAATCCGACTGTTTGTCGACGCGAACGATCCGCGCTACGGGCAAGCCAGGCGGATACAGCCCATCGAGTCCACTGGTCACCAGTTCGTCGCCCGGTTTCACATCGGCGCCCGATGGCACGAAACGCATGTCAAGCATGCCGGTGTCCGCGCTGCCATAGACGACGCTGCGCACGCCGGTACGCACGATCTGCACCGGCACCGCTTGATCGCGATCGGTCAGCAGCGTCACTTCCGATTGCAGTGGGAAGACACGAGTGATCTGTCCCATCAGGCCATCTTCGGTAATGACCGGCGCACCATTTTCCACGCCGGCTTGCAGGCCGTGGTCGATGATGACTTTCTGTGAGAACGGGTCGCGGGTGTCGTACTGGATTTCCGCCGGAATCGGCGTGATCGGCGCGCGTTGCGTCAATTGCAGCAAGCTGCGAAGGTGGCTGTTTTCCACCTGCATCTCGGCGGCACGCGATGCTTCCAGACCCAATTGCAGGTTGCGCGCCTGCGATTGCGACACCTGCGCGCGCAGTGTCTCATTCGAGACGGCGAAGGAAAACACATCCGCGATCAGGTCGCGTGGTGCCAGCGCGGCGCGTTGCAGCGGGTAGAGCGCGGTCACGATGACCTGCCGGAACAGCGTCAGCGTATGGAAATGCGCATCGGTCACCAGCAGGCCGATCGCCAGCGACATGCAGACGATCAGGCGGACCAGCGCGGAAGGACCTTGCCTGAAGAGCGGCGGTGGACTGTGATCCATGAACGGCGTCCCAGCCTAGAAAAATACGAAAGGGCTACGCTACCCTGGCGGGCAGCGCCGCGCCGCCGAGAGGCGTTATTCGTAGGAAAAAATGCTGCGAACCTTGTCCACACGCTCAAGCGCCATGCCGGAACCGCGCACCACGCACGTCAACGGGTCCTCCGCGACGAGGACCGGCAGACCGGTTTCCTCCGCCAACAGGCGATCCAGGTCGCGCAGCAGCGCACCGCCACCCGTCAGCATCATGCCACGCTCGGCGATATCGGCGCCCAGTTCCGGCGGCGTTTGTTCTAGCGCGATCTTCACCGACGACACGATCTGGTTCAGCGGGTCCGTCAATGCTTCCAGGATTTCATTGCTTGAAATCGTGAAGCTGCGGGGGATACCCTCCGACAAGTTACGCCCCTTGACTTCCATTTCCTTGACTTCGGAACCGGGGAACGCCGAGCCGATTTCCTTCTTGATCGCTTCCGCCGTCTGTTCGCCAATCAGCATGCCGTAGTTGCGGCGAATGTAGTTGACGATGGCTTCATCGAACTTGTCGCCACCCACGCGCACCGAACCCTTGTAGACGATCCCGCCCAGTGAGATCACGCCGACTTCGGTCGTGCCGCCGCCGATATCGACGACCATCGATCCCGTGGCCTCCGACACCGGCAGGCCCGCGCCGATCGCGGCCGCCATGGGCTCTTCGATCAGATAGACCTGGGAGGCGCCGGCGCCATGCGCCGCTTCCTTGATGGCACGACGTTCCACCTGCGTGGAGCCGCACGGCACACAGACGATCATCGCCGGCGACGGTCGCAGCATCCGCGACTGATGCGCCATCTTGATGAACTGCTTGATCATCTGCTCGGTGACCGTGAAATCGGCGATCACGCCGTCTTTCATCGGGCGGATGGCCTCGATGTTACCCGGCACCTTGCCAAGCATCTGCTTGGCTTCCTTGCCTACTGCCTGGATCGTCTTCTTGCCGTTCGGACCGCCTTCGGTGCGAATGGCGACCACGGAAGGCTCATCGAGGACGATGCCCTTGCCGCGCATGTAGATCAGCGTATTGGCCGTGCCCAGATCGATGGCGAGGTCATTGGAAAAGTAGCTGCGAAAAAAACCGAACATTCAGGATCCTGTCGCTCAGCGCCACGCGGCGGTCAGCCGGGGCAGCGAAAAAATAACAGCCTCGCGTGCGGCCGCCGGGTTCCAACCGCGAAACCACGAGGCGACACACAAATTTCCGCACACGAAGCTGCCTGGAGGAATTTGCAGTTGGTCGGCCGCGGCGTTGCCTTGCCACGCTACATGCACGCGCATGTGTATCACGAAGGTCAAGGTACGGGCAGCGCGACGGCGGACGATCAACCCAGATTGGGTCGAGGCGTAATGATACCTTATAATTCACGGGTGCCAGCACCAAAAACGGTGTTACCAAACGTGACGGCGTGCTGTTTCAGCGCGTTGTTTTAGCGCGGATTTTCGTTCGACCATGCGAAAATCGCGCGCTAACCCAAACGGTACGGCGACATACCCGCTGCACCGCGGCTTGGCCGCGTGTGCCGCGGTATGCGCCCTGCAGCGATTCTTGCGGATTCCGCACGTTGACGCGACTGCCTCGCTACGCGGCAAGCCGCGTATCTGCGCCTTTTCCGTCCTTTTTCCGTTTTTTTGCAATCGCCCCTAGCCAATGTCCCTGACCCTGACCGATGTACAACGGATCGAGCACCTTGCGCGGCTCGAACTGGCCCCCGATGCGCGCGAGCGGATGGTGACGCAGTTGAATGAATTCTTCGCGCTGGTCGAGCAGATGCAGGCGGTGGATACCTCCGGCGTGGCGCCGCTTGCCCATCCGATCGAAGCGATCCAGGATGTGGCGTTGCGACTGCGGGACGACGCCGCCGCTGAAACGATCGATCGCGAAGCCAATCAGCGTTCGGCGCCGCGGACCGAGGAAGGCCTCTACCTGGTGCCGCGCGTGATCGAATAAGCGATTGCGCCGCGTGAACCGTTGTAGATCCGATCGAGCGAATTATTCGGGAAAATCCCTGAGATGCATGACAAAAGCCTGACCGAATTACGCGCCGCACTGGATGCGCGCGAGACTTCCGCCGTGGAATTGGCGGAGCATTACCTCAAACGTATCGAGGCGGCAGCGACATTGAACGCGTTCATCAGCGTTGACCGGGAGGTCACGCTGAACGCCGCCCGTGCCGCCGATGCCCGGCTGGCAAATGGCGAGGGCGGGGCGACGCGTGCGCCGCTGCTCGGTATTCCACTGGCGCACAAGGATGTGTTCGTCACGCGGGACTGGCCATCGACAGCCGGGTCGAGGATGTTGGAAACGTATCGCAGCCCGTTCGACGCCACCGTTGTCGCTCGCCTGGCCGACGCCGGTGTAGTGTGTCTCGGCAAGACGAACATGGATGAATTCGCGATGGGCTCGTCGAACGAGAATTCGTTCTTTGGTCCCGTGCGCAATCCCTGGGATAGGCAGACGGTACCCGGTGGCTCGTCGGGGGGCTCCGCGGTTGCGGTGGCCGCCCGTCTGGCGCCCGCCGCAACCGGCACCGACACGGGCGGCTCGATTCGCCAACCTGCTGCGTTGACCGGCATCACCGGCATCAAGCCGACCTATGGTCGCGTCTCCCGCTATGGCATGATCGCGTTCGCGTCGTCGCTCGATCAGGCGGGCCCGATGGCGCGTTCGGCCGAGGATTGCGCGCTGCTCCTGAACGTGATGGCCGGCGCAGACCCCCGCGACGCAACCAGTCTCGAACGCGACGCCGAGGATTTCACGGCGCATCTGGGCAAGCCGTGGAACGCTTCGACGAGCGCGTCCGATGCGGGAGACGCCGCCCTGGCCGGCTTGCGCATCGGATTGCCGACGGAGTACTTCGGAGAGGGTCTCAATGCCGACGTGCGTCAGGCGATCGATGCGGCGCTGGACGAGTTCAAGAAGCTCGGCGCCACGCTGGTCGATGTGTCGCTGCCGAAGACGCAGTTGTCGATTCCGGTCTACTACGTGCTGGCACCGGCCGAGGCGTCGTCGAACCTGTCGCGTTTCGACGGTGTGCGTTACGGGCACCGTGCCGCGTCGTACAAGGACCTTGCAGACATGTACAAGAAGTCGCGTACCGAGGGCTTCGGCGATGAAGTACAGCGCCGTATCCTGACCGGCGCCTATGCGCTGTCGCATGGTTATTACGATGCCTACTACCTGCAGGCGCAGAAAATCCGCCGCATCATCGCGCAGGATTTTCAGCAGGCGTTCAGCCAATGCGACGTGATCATGGGGCCGGTGTCGCCGAGCGTGGCGTGGAAGCTGGGCGAGAAGACCGATGATCCGCTGGCGATGTACCTCGCGGACGTCTACACCTTGTCAACGAGCCTGGCCGGTCTGCCAGGCATGAGCGTACCGGCGGGTTTCGGCGCGTGCGGTTTGCCGGTGGGGCTGCAGATCATCGGCAATTATTTTGACGAGGCGCGAATGCTGCAGGTGGCGCATGCGTTCCAGCGAGCGACGGATTGGCATCTGCGCGCGCCGACGGGAGTATAAGAACATGGCCCATCACACATACACGGGCTGGGAAGTCGTCATCGGCTTGGAAACCCACGCGCAGTTGTCCACGGTATCGAAGATTTTCTCCGGCGCGCCCACGTCATTCGGCGCTGCGCCGAACACGCAGGCCGCACCGGTTGACCTGGCGCTTCCAGGCACGCTGCCGGTGCCGAATCGCGGCGCCGTCGAGCGGGCTATCCGTTTCGGCTTGGCGATTGGCGCCACGGTGTCGCCGCGCAGCATTTTTGCGCGCAAGAACTACTTTTATCCCGATCTGCCCAAGGGCTATCAGATCAGCCAGTTCGAGATTCCCGTGGTGGTGGGCGGCAGCTTGACGGTGCTGGTGCCGGGCATCGGCAAAGACGCGTCACCCTATGAAAAAACGATCGAATTGACGCGTGCCCACCTCGAGGAGGACGCGGGCAAGAGCTTGCACGAAGACTTCGCCGGCATGACTGGCATTGATCTGAACCGGGCCGGCACGCCGCTGCTGGAAATCGTCACCGAGCCGGTGATGCGCAGTTCCGCTGAAGCGGTGGCGTATGCCAAAGCGCTGCATACGCTGGTGGTCTGGCTGGGTGTCTGCGACGGCAATATGCAGGAAGGCTCGTTCCGGTGCGATGCCAACGTATCCGTGCGTCCGGTGGGGCAGGAAGCTTTCGGCACCCGTGCCGAAATCAAGAACCTGAATTCGTTCCGCTTCCTGGAAGAAGCCATCGAGTACGAGGTCACGCGTCAGATCGAGCTGATCGAGGACGGTGGCACCGTGGTCCAGGAAACACGTCTGTACGATCCAGACCGTCGCGAAACGCGATCGATGCGGAGCAAGGAAGACGCGCAGGATTACCGTTATTTCCCGGACCCTGATCTCATGCCGCTGGTGATCGAACCTTCATGGATCGAGCGCGTGCGCGGCGAGTTGCCGGAATTGCCGGAAGCCATGCAGGCCCGCCTCACGACGCAATATGGTCTGCAAAAGCAGGATGCCATGACGTTGACGTCGTCGCGGGCGCTGGCCGCTTACTATGAAGCGATCGTGGCGCAAGCCGGGGAAGCGCAGGCCAAGACCGCGGCGAACTGGGTGGTGGGTGAACTGGCGTCGCAACTGAACCGCGACGGGCTGGAGATCGCACAGGCACCGTTGACGCCGGTACAGATCGCGCTGTTGATTTCCCGCATTGCCGACGGCACGCTGTCGAACAAGCTCGCCAAGGAAGTGTTCCAACTGATGTGGGAGACGCGAGCGACCGATGAGCATGCGGCCGATCGGATTATCGAAGAGAAGGGGCTGAAGCAGATTTCCGACAGCGGTGCGCTGGAAGGGATCATCGACGAGGTGCTGGCCGCCAACGCCAAGTCCGTCGAAGAGTTCCGGTCTGGCAAGGAAAAGGCGTTCAACGCGCTGGTGGGGCAGGCCATGAAGGCGACGAAAGGCAAGGCCAATCCGGCGCAGGTCAACGACCTGCTGCGCAAGAAACTCGGCGATCGGTAATCGGCCGATATCTCCTCAACACGCGACCACGAAGCGGTCAACAAAGGCGGCAGACGATGCGGGTTATTTCGGCGAACCTGAACGGTGTGCGTTCGGCGGCGAAGAAAGGTTTCTTCGAGTGGATGGGCAAGCAGGACGCGGATATCGTCTGCGTGCAGGAGTTGAAGTGCGCGCAGGACGACATGACGCCGGAGTTGCTGGCGCCGCACGCGTTCACCGGCTATTTCCAGCATGCGGTGAAAAAAGGCTATAGCGGTGCCGGGCTCTACACACGTCATACGCCCGATGAATTCATCATCGGCTTTGGCAGCGAGGAGTTCGATGCGGAAGGACGGTACGTCGAGGTGCGTTACGGCAAGCTGTCTGTGATCTCGGTCTATGTGCCGTCGGGCTCGAGTTCGGAAGAGCGGCAGCAGGCGAAGTTCCGCTTCATGGCGGTCTTCATGCCGCATCTCGCCGCGCTGAAGGCGGAAGGGCGCGAAGTGATCTTGTGTGGCGATGTCAATATCGCGCACAAGGAAATCGACATCAAGAATTGGAAGGGCAACCTGAAAAACTCCGGTTTCCTGCCCGAGGAGCGCGCCTGGCTGACGACGCTCTTCGATGAGGTCGGCTATGTGGATGTGTTCCGTACGCTCGATGCTCGGCCGGAGCAGTACACGTGGTGGAGTCAGCGCGGACAGGCGTATGCGAAGAATGTGGGCTGGCGCATCGATTACCACCTGACCACGCCGGGCGTGGCGGCCACGGCGAAACGGGTCGAGATCTTCAAGGACATCAAGTTCAGCGACCATGCGCCGCTGACGATCGACTACGACTACAAGCTTAAATAACGGCGCATTGCCGTTCGGCGACTATTTGAACAGTTCGGCAAGCCGGTGCGGCAGGCTCGACAGAAAGGACAGCGGCGATGCCGTTGCCGGTTGTTCATGCCGCGCCTCGCGCAGCGGTGCGTTTGCCGTTGCGTCATCATCGCGCGAATGCTGCAGGCGCGGCGGATTCCAGCGCCCCGGCCGGTACGGCGGCAGGTCGTCCACTGACGCATCGAGGGCGCGGGCATACAGCGGCAGCATATCCTTCTGCCGCTTCTTCAAATCGGCCAACCGCTTGTCGGTGATGGGATGTTCCTGCACGAAGGGCAGCGAGGGCTTCCAACGTGCCATCGCCGCGATTTTTTCCCACAGCGCCAGCCCGGCACGTGGATCAAAGCCGGCGCGTGACGCCATGTCCGCGCCAATCACATCGGCCTCTGTTTCATCGGCCGCTTCATAATGCAGATTCAACAACGCCGGCACCACATTCAAGCTGGTGCCGGACAGCGCCAGGCCATCGACCGGCGCCGCACCGGGCGCGCCGATGATGGGGGCGCCCGGTACGGCGCGCTGCATGTCATTGGCGTCAATGGCGTGGGTGCCGTTGCGCGATGATGACGATACCTTGCGTGGCGTGGCACCGCCGTCTGCCGGATCCACCGGCAGGCCGTCGCGGGTGTCGGCCTGGGCAAGACCGGAAGAGCCGAAGAGGGAGGTGTCGCCGGGATCCCTTGCCGATCGGGCACCGGGCGACGGTGCCGCCGCGAGCGCCTTGGTCCCTGCGACGGCGCGGCCGGTCTTGCCGACACGGGGGTCCGCCTGCCCCAGTTGTTCACCAATCTTCGAGCGTGCGTGCTCGCGCAGCGCATGGGCGATCAGATGGGCGATCAAGAGCGCGGTCTCGTTTTCATTGAGGCCCAGGCGCTCGATCATGCCATCGTTGATCAGCACCTTGCCGCCAGGCAAGCAGACGGCGTCCAGGTCCGGCGAGTGGATAATGCTGAGTTCCCACTTCCACCCCTTCGCGCGATCGTTCCATTTGAGTGCGAACGGTTCGAGCCTTGCGAGGATCGCCCGCGTTCGAACGACTGTCGGATTGTCGTCGGGCAGCGATTGCCCTTGCTGCGCCGCAATAGCCAGTGCATGCTCGTAGGCAAGCTCTCCCTGGATTTCCAGCCAGTCCGAGGGCACCATGGCACGGAATGTCAACGGGCCGCCAGGGGCGCCGGCAATGCGTGTGCCTTGACCGAAGGTCCCGCCGGCAGTCAGTGCCGCCGAGCCTGGCAACGGCGCCGCCGGATCGCCAATCGCCAGCTCCCCTTCCTGAACCGGCGATGACCCCTCGGCCATGCCCAGCGACGAGCGGTTGCTGGCGAGCACCGGCGCGCTCGCCCCAGCGTGACTGGCGACGAACGTCAGCGTAAGCGACAAGGCGGACACCGCGGAGACGGCAACAAGCGCGGCAAAGCGGGTCCTCTCGGAGGGTGTCATCGTGTTCGTGTGTTCCAGGGTGCCACTTTCAGCAGCAGCGCCATGCCAGGGAGCGCCAGCACCGCGCATACCAAGTAAAAATCAAACCATCCGAGCGTGTCGACGATCCATCCGGTCCCCGCATTAATGAATACGCGTGGTACCGATGCCAGACTCGTGAACAGCGCGAACTGCGTCGCGGTGTATCGCGGGTCCGTCGTTGTCGCGATATACGCCGTGAACGCCGCGGTTCCCAAGCCGGCGCCGAAGGCCTCCGCCGCGATCGCCCAGCCGAGATCGAATGTGCTCGCGTGCGTGCCAAGTGCCGCGAGCCACGCGAACGTCAGCGTCGATACGATTTGGGCGATGCCGAAAACCCATAGCCCGCGGGCAATTCCCAACCGTACCAGCCAGATACCACCAAGGATACCGCCTGCAACGCTTGCCCACAGGCTACTCACCTTGGCGACCAGTCCGATCTGCGTTTTGGTAAAGCCGAGATCGAGGTAGAACGGGGTGGCTAACGCCGTGGTCATACTGTCGCCAAGTTTATACAGGAAGATAAAGGCAAGAATTAAGATTGCGTGTCGCCAGCCGCTTCGCGCGATGAATTCCTTGAAGGGCAATACGATGGCATCGGTCAGGTTACGTGGCGCCAATGCGGCCACGGTGGGGGCGGGCGCGAGAAATGTCAGGATGATGCCTGGCAGCATGAACGCCGCGGTGATCGCAAACACCGTGGACCAAGGCAGGTGGTCGGCCAGCACGAGGGACAGTGAACCGGGGACCAGTGATGCGATCTTGTAGGCATTGACGTGAATGGCAGTGCCCAGCCCCTGTTGCGCGTCCGACAGCAATTCGCGACGGTAGGCATCGATGGCGATATCCGCGCTGGCGCTGAAGAACGCGAGTGCGAAGGCAAATGCGGCCACGGTCCAGAGTTCCAGCTGCGGTTGCAGCCAACCCATCGCCGCGATGCCCGCCGCCACCGATAATTGCGCCACCAGCATCCAGCCGCGCCGCCGCCCCGGTTGCCAACGGCCTATGCCCGGGGAAAAGCGGTCCAGCAGCGGTGCCCAGACAAACTTCCAGGTGTAGGGAATGCCAATCAACGCGAACAGGCCGATCTGCTTCAGGTCCACCCCGGATGAACGCAACCAGGCCTGGACCAGCGTGATCAGAACGTAAAGCGGCAGGCCCGATGTGAAACCGAGAAACGCGCAGACCAGCATCCGCGTGTTGAAATAAACACGCCAGCCCGATACCGCGAGTTCCTCTTTCGATGTACGCATTTGCTCGCCATTCACCGCTTTTCCACTCGATAAACCGCAAGACTACCACGCCAGTTCGCCCCCCAATGGATCGGGCGGCCGCCATGCAGTACCACGCGTTCGCAAATACGGATGCCGACTTCGGGTGCCAGTGCCTCGAAGTCCGCGATTGTCAGGACGCGCACATTCGGTGTGTTATGCCACTGATAGGGCAACGATGTCGACACGGGCATGCGGCCTTGCAACACGGACAGCCGATGCGGCCAATAACCGAAGTTAGGGAACGAGACAATGGCCTGTCTGGCCACGCGAACCGTCTCGTGCAGGATGGCCGCCGTTTCGTGGATCGTCTGGAGTGTCTGTGACAGGATCGCGAAATCGAAGCTATTGTCATCAAACAGTTTCAGACCGTCTTCCAGATTTCGCTGGATGACGTTGACCCCGCGTTTCGCGCAGGACAACACGCCGGCATCGTCGATCTCGATCCCATAGCCTTGCACTTCCAACTCGTCTGACAGGAGCGCGAGCAACGCGCCGTCACCGCACCCGAGGTCGAGGACGCTGGCACCCGGTTCCACCCATCGTGCGATGGCCCGGAAGTCCTCGCGCCCTGACAGGTGGTCAGCCAGCGAGGCGGAGTGCGTATGCAAGGCCGGCGCAGCGCGGGGCGGTCGCGCCGCGTAGGCCGCCGCGGTGGCTGCCGCGGCGTCGCGCGGCGCGTCGATCGCACGGTCCGCGTGTGCCTCCGACGGAGGGGGCGACGGCTGCGACGGGATGCGGCTGTCCGGTTGCACGGTCTTCATGCCTGAATCTCCTCGGCGATCCGGGCGAAGCGTGCGCGAATCAGATTGTGGTAGCGGACGTCGCTCAAGAGGAACGCGTCATGGCCGTGCGGCGCATCGATTTCGGCATAGCTGACGTCGCGCTTCAATTTGAGCAGGGCCTGCACGATTTCACGCGACCGTGCCGGCGCGAACCGCCAGTCCGTGGTGAACGACACCACGAGGAATTTGGCGCGGGTGGCGTCGAGCGCGGCGGTCAGGTCGCCGCCGTGAGACTTTGCCGGATCGAAATAATCAAGCGCACGGGTGATCAGCAGGTAAGTGTTCGCATCGAAGTATTCGGCAAACTTGTTGCCCTGGTACCGTAGATAGGACTCCACCTCGAACTCGACATCGAAGCTATAACGATAGGCCGATGCTGCCGCCGTCGCGGCGATGGCCGCCGCGCTCTCGGGGCTGACGGCGGCCGGATCGATTTCGGCCGCAGCCGTGGCCACCGCCGCGATCGGAGACTGGCCCTGGTCTTCCGCGCGACGCAGCGCCCGGCCGAACTTGTTCGCCATGTCGTCGTCGGATAGATAGGTGATATGACCGATCATCCGCGCGACGCGCAGGCCGCCGCGTGGTTTGACACCATGCGCGTAGTAATCGCCGCCATGGAAATCGGGGTCCGAGCGAATCGCCGAGCGCGCTACTTCGTTGAACGCAATGTTCTGCGCCGACAGCTTCGGTGCGGAGGCGATGACGATGCAGTGCCCGAGTCGATCCGGATAGAGAAGGCTCCATGCAAGGGCCTGCATGCCGCCTAGGCTGCCGCCGATCACCGCGGCGAAGCGATAAATCCCGAAATGATCGGCGACCCGTGCCTGGGTACGCACCCAGTCCTCCACCGTCACCAGCGGAAAGCGGGCACCGTAGGGGGTACCGGTCTCGGGGTCGAGGCTCATCGGTCCGGTCGAGCCGAAGCACGAACCGAGATTGTTAACGCAGATCACGAAGAAGCGATCGGTATCCAGCGGCTTGCCCGGGCCGATCATGTTGTCCCACCAGCCCACTTCCTCTGTATCCGCGTGGATGCCGGCCACATGATGCGATGCATTCAGCGCGTGGCACACCAGCACCGCGTTCGAGCGGTCGGCATGCAACGTGCCATAGGTTTCGACCAACAGGTCGTACGCGCGAAGGGTTTGGCCGCTATCGAGGGCCAGCGGGTGGTCGAAGTGCAACGAGACCGGTGTGACAAAGCCGAGCGATTTCATGAATCCACCAAGGGTGGCGAAACGGTCGGCATGGGCTTGTCGTTGCACGGTACATCGCGGAATGGAAAAGCCTTCCGCCGGGTACCGGGACCGCCTGCGCTGACGACCGCTTTAGCCGGATTTATAGTGAACCGGCACCAGGTTGTCCCCGCGGCGGCTTATCCTGGCATCGCACATACCACGGGCGAACAGGACAAGACGCCACGGAGGCATTCCGGCGCCAGCTCGCGCGCCCGCAATCGAGTCAGCAAATCGGCGCGTGAGAAAGGACGCCAGTATAGCACCGCACCGCGGCGACCGAACAGCGTCAATGCCGGCGCAATCGTGCCAACGTCCGCACACGGTGATCGACGTAATGGGGGCGGCTTGCCGTGATCCGCGCCGGTGCGACCATATGCTGCCGCAGCGATGCCTCGCTGCCCGCGGAGGGCGTGACGGGATACGTGACTGCCGTGCCGTCGGCGGTTGCGTCGGGCGCTGGCCGCGCCAGCAGCAGCGCTGCCTGCGATGCGCGGCGTGCCGGTGTATCGCGTACTGGGATGAAGCCGGTGATCCAGACGGTGCGGATGCCGAGCCGGCGATAGCGCTTCAGATGTCCGTGCGTATCCTCGACCAATGTCGCCCTTGACGCATGCGCGAGCGGCACGCCTACCTGACGCAACACACGTCGCATGACCGTGCGTTCCGGCTTGGCCTGCCATTGATTGCCGCGTCGCATATCCTCGATGGCAATGACGCGCTCGAAATAACCGCGAATGCCCAATGCCGCGAGAATCGTCTGTGCGTAGGCGGAAGGGCCATTGGTCAACACGATCTTGCGCCCTGGCAGCGCGGACAGCGTGCGGCGCAAACCCCGTTCACCGCGCACCATTTCCATCAGGGTGTCGGAAGGATGGACCTCGCGCAGGAAGGCATGCGCATCGATCCCATGACGACGTACCAATCCCAATAGCGCTGCGCCGTAGCGCCGCGTATAGGCCACGCGCAGACGGTTTGCCGTTTCACGGTCGACGGCCAACGCGCGCTCGATAAATGCCGTCATCTCGCGATTGATATACGGGAAAATGGCGTGCGATGCGTGATGGAGGGTGTTGTCGAGATCGAACAACCAGACCGGCCCTGCGCGAGGGCGCCCGATCGTGCCGGTACCCTTACGCGTCCGGCGGCGGCGGGTGTCGCGAAAACGCCCGGACGCCTTGGCGCGGGCAGGATCGAGGGACGCGTCCAAGCCGAGTGGCGAGGGCCGCCCGAGGCGGCGAGGGGCCATCAATACGAGCGGATCATCGTGCCGAACGGTTGTTCGGTCAGGATTTCAAGCAGCACCGAGTGCTCGATACGGCCGTCGACGATGTGCACCGAGCGCACGCCGCTCTTTGCCGCATCCAGCGCCGATGCGATCTTCGGCATCATGCCGCCGGAAATCGTGCCGTCCTCGAACAGCGAATCGATTTCGCGGGCGGTCAGATCGGTCAACAGCGTGCCGGCCTTGTCCATCACGCCCGGGATATTCGTCATCATCACGAGCTTCTCGGCGTTGAGGACAACGGCGAGCTTGCCAGCCACGAGGTCGGCGTTGATGTTGTATGACTGGCCTTCGCTGTCGAAACCGATCGGCGAGATTACCGGAATGAAGGCGTCATCCTGCAACGCTTTCACCACCGCCGGATTGATCGCCTCGACTTCGCCGACATGACCGATGTCGAGGAACGCGCCTGGGTGCTCGCGATCCGGGATCATCATCTTGCGGGCGTGGATCAGGCCGCCATCCTTGCCGGTCAGGCCCACTGCCTGGCCGCCGAAGTGATTGATCAGCATGACGATGTCCTGCTGGACTTCACCGCCGAGCACCCACTCGACCACTTCCATCGTCTCATCGTCGGTCACACGCATCCCCTGGATGAACGTGCCTTGTTTGCCGATCTTTTTCAGGGCCTGGTCGATTTGCGGGCCGCCACCATGGACGATCACCGGATTGATGCCGACCAGTTTCAGCAGCACCACGTCGCGCGCGAAGCCTTGCTTCAATCGCTCTTCGGTCATGGCATTGCCGCCGTATTTGATCACCACGGTCTTGCCGTGATACTGGCGGATATAAGGCAATGCCTCCGAAAGCAGTTCGGCCTTGAGAGAGGGGGCAAGTTGCGCGATATCGAGGGAGTCGGGCATGGCGGCCTGAAAATCCGGAAACGGGGTGCAAAAACATCGCCGCAAGAGTCAAAGGGCTGGCGGCGGTGACGACGGTTTTTGGCGCTGATGAGCCAGCGGTGCGCTGCCTATGCATTAATGCATTGCTAACGCGGAATTGTACAGGAACGCGCTACACTCCTGCCCATGAACGACATTTCTCAAACTGGGCATTTGAACCTGAGCCATTTATTCTGGCTCCGTTGTGTTGCAATTACAGGACAAGCGCTGGCGATCATCGTCGTGGATGTTGGATTAGGCATCCGGCTGCCGCTACTGCCGATGGCTGCCGTGATCATCCTGGAGATCGCATTCAACGCCGCCACGCTGATGCGCATCGCGCGTCCCGGCGAGGAAAGCAACGGCGAATTGTTCGGGCAGCTCTGTGTCGATCTGGGTGCGTTGACCGCGCTCCTGATCATGTCCGGCGGCACGATGAATCCATTTTTTTCGTTGTATTTGCCGGCATTGGCGATTGGCGCGGCGGTACTCCCGTGGCGGTCGGCGCTGGTGCTGGCCAGCCTTGCGGTGCTCGGCTATCTTTTGCTGGCTGTCTATTCCTGGCCGCTGGAAGCGCGTCATCCGCGCGACCTCTTCGACTTGTACCGTACCGGCAACCTGATCAATTTCCTGATCAGCGTGGCGCTGATCGCCTGGTTCGTTGCGCGGATGTCCCGGGCATTGCGTCGCAGGGAGGCCGCACTGGCGGAGGCTCAGCAGCGTTTGCTACGCGACGAGCGTGTCGTGGCCCTTGGCGCACAGGCTGCGAGTATCGCGCATGAAATGGGTACGCCACTCTCGACAATTGCGCTGTTATCCGAAGAGTTGCGGGAAAGCGCCGCAGCCGATCAGTCGTTGGCGCCCTATCGGGGCGATTTCACCGTGCTGGAGCAGCAGATCACGCTTTGCAAGGAAGCGCTGAAGCGGCTACAGTCGCGAGCGGCATCGCCAAATCGCAGACGCTTGAAGCCATGGTTGGAAAGCTTTATCGAGCAATGGCGGCTGCGTCATCCGCAGGCAGGTCTGGAGACCGGGTCGCTGGGCTCCGAGTCGATGGTCATCGAGGATACGGTCGCGGTAGGCCAGATCCTGACGATCCTGCTCGACAATGCCGCGCGTGCTAGCCCGGGCCACATCTCAATCGAGGTGCGGGATGGCGGGTATGCCGCCGATGGGACGGCGGTTTCGGCAGGCGATGGCCGGGAGGGGGTGATCGCGTTCACCGTCTCCGATCATGGCCCCGGTATTCCGGCGGCGCTGCGTGGCCAGATTGGCGCGACACCGGTACGGAGTACTCAGGGTGGCGCGGGCGTTGGTTTGTATCTGGCGTTCGTGACAGCGGCCCGGCTGAATGGCACGATCGACATTGGCGATGCGCCGGGGCGTGGCACCCGCGCTATTTTGACACTACCCGCGATGCGGGCCGAGGCTCCAGATGAGTAACCAGCATTTCCTGATCATCGACGACGACACGACGTTCGCCGATATTCTCGGGCGTTCCCTGACACGTCGTGGGTATACCGTTCATCAAGCGAATGACGCTGCCCGCGCGCTGGAACTGGCGGACGAAATGGATTTCGGTCGGATCACAGTCGACTTGCACCTGGGCCAGGATTCGGGCCTGACGCTGATCGCGAAGCTGCGCGAATTGCAGCCTGACGCGCTGATCCTGGTACTGACCGGCTATGCCAGCATCGCAACCGCCGTGCAGGCGGTCAAGGACGGCGCCGATAACTATGTATCCAAGCCGGCAAACGTCGAGACGATCCTGGCTGCGATGAATGAGAACGCGACCCTGGAGCAAGCGGATGCCGCGTTGGAAAATCCGGCGCCGCTGTCGGTTGCGCGACTCGAATGGGAGCATATCCAGCGCGTGCTGGCCGAGCATGAAGGCAATATTTCCGCGACCGCTCGCGCGCTGAACATGCACCGCCGCACGCTGCAACGGAAATTGAGCAAGCGACCGGTCGGACGCTGATCTCCGGAGCGGGTTACGTACCCGCTGCCTTCATCAAAAAGGCTACAAGACGTAGCGCGACAAGTCTTCGTTGCCTGCCACTTCGCCCAACGCCGCATCGACATAGCTGCCGTTGATTTCCACGGTCGGCTGATCGGCGGTGCCGGCGGTGAAAGACACCTCCTCCAGCAGCTTTTCCATGACCGTGTACAAGCGGCGCGCACCGATATTCTCGGTCTTCTCGTTGACCGAAAACGCGATCTCGGCGAGGCGTCGAATGCCGTCGTTCGTGAACGTCAGTGTGACCCCTTCCGTTTGCAGCAAGGCTTGATATTGCTTGGTCAGGCTGGCGTCGGTGCTGACCAGGATCGATTCGAAATCGTCAACGGACAGGGAGTCCAGTTCGACGCGGATCGGCAAGCGCCCCTGCAGTTCCGGGATCAGATCGCTCGGCTTGGCCAGATGAAAGGCGCCGCTGCAGATAAACAGGACGTGATCGGTCTTCACCATCCCGTATTTCGTATTCACGGTCGTACCTTCCACTAACGGCAGCAAGTCGCGTTGCACGCCCTGGCGCGAGACTTCACCGCCGCCGCCCTCGCCGCGGGAGGCGATCTTGTCGATCTCGTCCAGGAACACGATGCCGTTCTGTTCGATATTGGCGATCGCCTTCGTTTTCACCTCATCCTGGTTCAGCATCCGCCCAGCTTCTTCATCGATCAGCAGCTTATAGGCTTCCTTGATCTTGACCTTGCGCCGGGTCTTCTTGCCGCTACCGATATTGGCGAACATGCCGCGAATCTGCTCGGTCATTTCCTCCATGCCGGGTGGGCCCATGATGTCCATCGATGGTGTAGGCGCATCGATGTCGAGCTCGACTTCCTTGTCGTCCAGCGTGCCTTCCCGCAGGCGCTTGCGAAACGTCTGCCGGGTGGCCGTGTCCGTGCTGTCCTGGTTCTCGTTGTCCGCTGAGTAGGCCGTGCGCGTATTTGGCAACAGCAGGTCCAGAATCCGGTCCTCCGCGGCATCCTCGGCCTTTGCCCGCACTTTGCGCATTTCCGAATCACGCGTCTGCTTGATGGCGATCTCGGCAAGGTCGCGAATGATGCTATCGACGTCCCGGCCGACGTAGCCGACCTCGGTGAACTTCGTCGCCTCGATCTTGATGAAGGGGGCGTCGGCCAGCTTGGCGAGGCGGCGCGCGATCTCCGTCTTGCCCACGCCCGTCGGACCGATCATCAAGATGTTCTTCGGCGTGATTTCATGACGCAACTGTTCATCAACCTGCTGGCGGCGCCAGCGATTCCGCAAGGCCACCGCGACGGCGCGTTTTGCCTTGTGTTGACCGATGATGTGCTTGTCGAGTTCCGAGACGATCTCGGGTGGGGTCATATTGCTCATGTCTTGTCCTGAAATCATTCCAAACCAATCGTCTCGATAATGCGGCTGTGATTCGTGTAGATACACATATCACCCGCTATCTTCAGCGATTTCTCGACGATGTCGCGCGGATTCAATTCCGTGTTTTCCGTCAAGGCTACCGCGGCGGCCTGGGCATAACTGCCACCTGAGCCTATGGCGCAGATTCCGTCCTCGGGATCGAGCACATCGCCGTTCCCGGTGATGACGAGCGTGGTTTCCGCATCGGCGGTAATCAGCATGGCCTCCAGGCGCCGCAGCATTCTGTCGGTGCGCCAGTCCTTGGCCAGTTCCACCGCGGCGCGTGTCAGGTGCCCCTGATGCTTCTCCAGTTTGGCTTCGAAGCGATCAAGCAGCGAGAAGGCGTCCGCTGTACCACCGGCAAAGCCCACCAGCACCTTGCCGTGGTAAATCCGGCGGACTTTCCGCGCGGAGCCCTTCATCACGATATTGCCGAGCGTCACCTGGCCGTCGCCGCCCAAGGCGACCGATTTGCCGTCCTTGCTGCGCACCGAGACGATGGTCGTGCCGTGGTATTGCTCCATACGATTCCTCTAAAAGTCAGGGGGGCATCCGCACGGGACGGCGTCAACCGTTGCGGAAACGACGAACGCGGACGCTATTCGTTCTTATATGGGCGCGTACTGACAGAAATCAAGATCGAAAGCGAAATTGCAGCGGCAACGGTAGGCGTGCGGCAAAAAACGGGTTTGACGGGGGTGATTCAGGTAAATAGCCGCGACGTAATGGCGTCGGCAGCCGGGAGGATCGGAGCGGCGGCGTGGCGAGAGCGCCCGAAAGGGCATGGGGAAGCACACCGGTGCCGCAATGGCACGTATCGTCGGGGCGCCGGAGTCGGCAACCCGGCAGGGGTAGCGCTGACAGCCTGTCCCGCCGCGGTGGCGGCGTAAGGACCCGGGCGCCCACAAGGCAAATCAGTCGCCGAACAGCTTTTGGCGCAATTCGCGGCGTTGCTGCGCTTCGAGCGACAGCGTAGCCGTCGGACGGGCAATCAGACGTGGTACGCCGATCGGCTCGCCCGTTTCCTCGCACCAGCCGTATTCACCGCTTTCGATCCGCGCCAGCGATTGCTGCACCTTTTTGAGCAGCTTGCGCTCGCGGTCACGCGTGCGCAATTCCAGTGCGTGCTCTTCCTCGATGGTCGCGCGGTCTGCCGGGTCCGGCACGATCACGGTTTCACGGAGGTTTTCGGTCGTCTGGCCGGCGTTATGGAGGATTTCCGCCTGCAATTTTTCGAGCCGATCCCGGAAGAACGCGAGCTGCGCATCGTTCATATAATCCTTGTCGTCCGCGGCAAGGATTTCTTCTTCAGTCAAGATTCGTGTCGTCGTCATCTGGCGTACTGTCTTCGTGGCGGGAGGGGGCTCCCGACTGCTGCAAAACGGCTGTGCAGATCCGGGTGGCGCTATTGGGTCGATATGTCGTTTCTAGCGGCGAAGTATTGTAACTGAAACGTCGACCCGCTCCAGTGATTTGTCACTCAGGCGCGTTATCTTTTTCGATTCAGTGACATAGCGCGCGCGAGCGGCCTGCGAGTGAACCAGGGTCCGCAACCACTCCACGGCTGACGCCGGCAGCGGATGCGTCTTGTACACTAAGCACTCATGTAGTGTACGGCTTTACACCAAACAACGTTCCAAGCCATCCGTAATCAAATCCTGCGGCAAGTCTATACCGATGAAAACCATCTTGGAATGCTTCTTTTCAGACGGCAGCCAACGTGTGGCTAAATCGGTTCCCATCATCTGGTGGACGCCCTGGAATACCACCCGGCGGTCCACCCCCTTCATCCACAGCACGCCCTTGTAACGGAGTAATTGCTCGCCGTAGATCTGCAGGACGCCGCCCAGGAAGTCCTCCAGTTTCCGGGGGTCGAACGCCTTGTCGCTGCGGAACGCGAAGCTTTTGATCTTGTCGTCGTGGTGCGCATGATGATGATGGGCATGACCATGGTCGTGGCCGTGATCGTGCGCATGATCGTGATCATGTTCGCAATGGCCATGATCGTGGTCGCAATCGGCGTGATCGTGATCGTCTTCTTCCAGGAAAGCCGGGTCGATCTCCAGCTTGTCGTTCAGGTTGAAGCCGCGCAGATCGAAGATCTGCTTGATCGAGGCTTCACCGAAATTGACTTCGGCGATCGGCGCCCGGGGATTCATCTGTACCAGGCGATGCTTCAGCGCGTGCAGCACCTCGGCATCGACGAGATCCGCCTTTGTGATGAACAGGCGATCGGCAAATCCGACCTGGCGCTGCACCACTTCGTGCGTGTCCAACTGCTGGTTCGCATGCTTCGCGTCCACCAGCGTGATGACGGCGTCGAGCAGGAAATGCTCCGCCACCTTGTCATCCATGAAAAACGTCTGCGCGACCGGACCCGGATTCGCGAGACCCGTGGTTTCAATGACCACGCGGTCGAAATGAATCGCCTTGGACTTGCGGCGCTCGGCGAGATCCGTCAACGCATTCGCCAGATCACCGCGGATCGTGCAGCAGATGCAGCCATTGCTCATTTGCACGATCTGTTCGCCAGCGTCGCGAACCAGAATGTCGTTGTCGATATTCTCCTCGCCGAATTCATTTTCGATAACGGCGATTTTCATGCCGTGCGCATCGGACAGGATGCGATTCAGCAGCGTCGTCTTGCCGCTGCCGAGGAAACCGGTCAGGATGGTGACGGGAATCTGATTCATGATGATGCGTTGCCTCTATCGATACAGTTGAGTGCGCATCGCGATGCGGGGCACCCCGCATGCGGCGAATCGCCCATTGAAGCACAAAATGCGCCCAAGTGTCAGCGAGCCCCGCAGACCAGACTTTCAGTCTGGTTTTTTCCGTGCACGCGGGTGCGCGGCATCATATATTTTGGCTAAATACTGAAAATCAAGTGATGTATACACCTGCGTTGCGGCAATGCTCGCGTGCCCGAGCATTTCCTGCACCGCGCGAAGGTCGCCGCTGGATTGCAGCACATGCGTGGCAAATGAATGTCGCAACACGTGCGGATGCACATTCGTCGGAATGCCCGCGCGCAATGCGACGGCTTTGACGACGCGCCGCACTAGCGTGGGCGATACCCGCGCGCCGCGGGCCGACAGGAAGAGGGCGTTCGCGTCGTCCTTGACCCACTGCGTGCGGACCGCCAGCCAGTCTTGCAATGCTGCCAGCGCCTTGCTGCCAACCGGCACGGCTCGCCGTTTGCCGCCCTTGCCCGTCACGATGACTTCGGATTCGGGAAGATTGAGCCAACTGATCGACCGATAGCCCGGCGCTTCCGCGTATTGATGATCGAGACTGATCAACTCAGCCAGGCGCAGGCCAGACGAGTAGAGCAGTTCGAGTATGGCGCGGTCGCGCGCCTGCGTTTGCGGGTCGTCTGTCGATGGCACGGGGTCTCCGTCGCCCAGGGGCGTGGCGGCGGAAGCGGGGGCGGCGCGCCGTGCCCTGGCGCCCCGCGGGGGCGCGTCGGCCTCGGCGCCCCGCGGCGTGGATCCGGCGTGCGTCGTGATGGTGGTTGCGCCGTCAATGTCCGCCGGCATGGCGGATTGCTTGGCGCGCGTCGCGCCGGGGGCCGGCACCGCCTGCATCAGGCGCGCGGCGTCATCAGCGGACAACGCTTTTGGCAACGTGTGGGCTTGCTTGGGTGCGCGGATGCCTTCGACGGGATTGAGGTGGAGGTCGCCGTCCAGCGCGCGCCATTTATAGAAGCCGCGCCATACGGACAGCAGATGTGCGATTGACCTCGGGTGCAGGCCACCGGCATGCGCACGAGACACGGCGCCGCGGATATCGGTTGGTATCAAGGTGCTGAGCAGCCGGCCGGCCGATAACGTCGCGAGTGCGTTCAACGCGTGCTGGTAACCCCGTAGCGTGTGTGGCGAATATTGGCGCTCGCGTGCCAGCATGGTCATATAGCTTTGCAACGCCGTCCGGTCCGACGGCGCGGCGGCGGCAAAAGGCGCTACCGGTTCGATGTCGACGCACGGCGGTGCGTCGGTCTCGGCCTTCGCCGTCGCGTCGACGTGGTCAGCGGACGTCGACACGGCTCAGCGCGGCGCTTGCGAGCGCGCCGATGCGGGACAGTAGATCGGTCGCCATCGCCGAGTGAAAGCGCTGCGGGTCGGGCGAGCCAAGCACGATCAGTCCGAATGCCTCGGTATCGGGGTCGACATAGCCGTCGGCATTCGGCACCCGCAGCGGAATCATCGCGATCGACGCAAAGCCACCCGGCGCCATCGCCACTTCGCCGGGCGGCGTCGATAGCGGCGCCTCGGCGCTCCCATTCTGCGTCGCGGCCTCGTTCGGCGCGATGCTGCGCAAAAGCGACCCTGAGGGTGGGGGGCGATCCATCGCCTGGCGCGAGGCGTCATCCGCCGTCATTGCGCCACTGGCCGCCACAACGGGTTGCAGATAAGGACTCGTCGCCGGCACCGATGGCGCCGACGCCGGTGCGGCGGGCGCCACCGCATCGAGCCAGGCCGCCGCCGCGAATCCGGTGTTCTTGCCGCAATATGGCTTGCCTAGTCCGGTTGCGAATGCCCGGATCGTGTTGTCCACCGGTGCCGACCACCCGGCGGGCAGATGAAAACTGCTGTAACCGGTGACGGTACCATCCGCGGTAGGTGCATCGCCGGTGCCGCCAATGGGCTGGCGGGGGGCGGCGGTGCCGGACGTTCTGCCATCCGGTGCGTCGGCACTGCTTGAGACGGCCTGCGACGAAAAAACCGGCCAGATACGCACAGCCACCGACGGCACGTCGAAGCCGGTACGCAATCCGTCGCGGACGATATCCGGCAACGTGTTTGTGTCGTCGGTCAGCAGTAATTGGCAGGCCAGGCGATCCAGCCGCGCCGCATAGCCGTCGTTTTCGTGTCCATAGCGGACCAGTTCGTTCAACCGTCGTTCCAACTGCCGGTTCTTCTCACGGACAATTTCGATCTGTCGTTGCGGGAGCGAAACAACACGCCCGCCGTGCGGATTCCCGAGTTGCTGCCGAGCGAGCACGTCCGGGTGTCGTTCAAGGAACTGCGGATTGGCAAGCAGGAAATCGGCGACGTCTGATTCGTTCATCGGCATACCAGGTTCAACATGGACTAGTCGGCGCGCACGGAGGACGCCGCGGCATCATCTGTATCGGCGTTGGCCGTCGCAACGGCATCGTGCGCGTCCGGAGCGGGTGTGAAGACATCAAGTTCAAGCTCGCCCTGGAATACGGTGACGGCGGGTCCGGCCATGAAGACGTGGGCATTCTGGACGTTCGGACCTTCCCAGCGGATGGTCAACCTGCCGCCATGCGTAAGCACGGTAACCGGACTGTCCAGCAGCCCTCGCGAAATGCCCGCGACAACGGCGGCACAGGCGCCAGTACCACAGGCCAGCGTTTCGCCCGCACCGCGCTCGTAGACCCGCAGCCGGATCGAGCCCCGATCTATGATCTCCATGAATCCCGCATTGACGCGCTCAGGGAAGCGTGGATGGGATTCAATGACTGGCCCATCTTTTTCGACGGGCCAAGCCTCGACATCTTCCACCAATTGCACCGCATGTGGATTGCCCATCGATACGACGGACAGTTCCGCCTCACGTCCATTGATCTCCACGGGCCACAACACATCGTGCACGGTCGGGCGCGCCAGCAGGTCCCGAATTTCGAACGGGACCTCGGCGGGGTGGCGTTCGGGCACGCCCATGTCCACCACCACGTCGCCATTCTCTTGCATCGTCAATACGATCACGCCGCGCCGCACCTGAACGCGAACCTGATCCTTGTCCGTCAGGCCATGGTCTTTCACGAAGCGATAGAAGCATCGGGCACCATTGCCACAATGCTCTACTTCGCCGCCGTCGCTATTGAAAATGCGATAGCGAAAATCCACGCCATCGATGGTCGGTTGTTCGACGAACAGAATCTGGTCCGCGCCCACGCCGAAATGCCGATCCGCGATGGCGCGAATTTGTGCCTCGGTGAGAGATAGCGCGTCGTGAGTCGCATCGAAAACGACAAAATCGTTTCCGGCGCCGTGCATCTTGCTGAAAGGCAGTTTCACGATGATGAGACGAAAAAGGAGCGAAAGACGAGTGGGATCGGCTGCATCGGTGGCGTGCCTGGTGCGACAGGAACGTCATCGACGTGCGATACCACGCAAGCATGGCCGAAATTACAGCCGATTCAGGAGATTGTACGCCAAACCACGCTGCGGGCGTGGCGCGTTGTCGGCAAACCTCGTCCTCTCGGTTAAATCGTTACAAGCACAATGAAGGGTCTCGTGGTGGTGCCTTACATTCAAGGTTGGTCAACGCGGGAAACTGACAACCATGCATCAGAACATACGCTCTCCGGGCACCGGGGCGCTGACGCGAACGTATCGGCCTGACACGGTGCGCCATCTATTTGGCGGACCACCGCCTCAGGAGGATATGGATGTCAGTCCCGAACAGCGTATTGGCGCGGTGGATCGACAGTGGCATGACGCCTTGCGCGCCGCTGATCGCGAGAAATGGGATATTGGCGCGGTGCAGTCCAAGCAATGCCGTAAGTCCGATGAGCGGCGTGCGCCGCCAGCGCAGCCACATGCTCCCGTCGCGGCGTATCTGGCGCGCGTGCGGCGGCGCGTTCCAGCTAATCGAGACGTAGCGCCTTCGTCCACCACTACCGTATCGTATTTGGACGTGGTCTCCCAGGCCATCCCACGAGAATGGCGCTTCCAAACGGAGTACAGCCTGACGGAAGTGTTGCGCGGTCTGAGCTCTTGCAGTGCGCCCTTTACGCACGCCGCGCAGATTGCTGACGATCTGTTCGCGGTATCCGAGCATCCGCGGTTCACGCCAGCGAACCGTGAAATGCTGCGCAAGATTGGCAGTATGACGGATCAACTCGCCGGATTGGCAACGAATGCTTTCCGCATGCAAAGCGTCTGCAAGATGTTTGGCATTGCAGCCAACCTCCTGGAAGGCAAGCCGATGTTGCCCGGCGATGTCATTGACATCAATACCTTGAGCCGCAGCCTGACCTCCATCGAGCGAATGGCATCTCCGCTGTATGCCGGTGGAAATGAAAAAAGCAAAGGCACGACCACTGGAGCTGAAGGATACACGGCACAGCTTGCGGGTAAAGCGCGGGAAGTCCATCCCGTGAAAACGCAGGGCAACGGTCTGGCTACCTGGGATAACGCAAACGTGCCGGACGTGGAAGCCGGAATCACATCATTGGATCTGTTCTATCGCGAACCAGGAGAGACGTTGCTGACCGCGCCGGTCGCTGGTGCCGAGGAGCCGCATGTGATCAATGATCCGGATGCCGAAGAACCGCCCTTCGACGACGAGCAAGTCGACGAGTCAGCGCATGAGGAGCATGAGGAGCATGAGGAGGAACCGAACGAGCCAAGCGTCGCTTCGTCCTATGGAGGGGAACGCGTACGGGGAGGCGCGCCTTTCGGACGAAACGATCCGTCATCATCCTTCGACGATGTGACGGACGTCGTCACGAGGGAGATGCAGGTCATGCGCCGTATCTCCGAAAGTGTTCGCCCTGCGGTCGTGCAATGGACCAGCGTGCAATCGGTCCCCATGCGTAGGGGCGTGGGCCCCAATCCGCAATGGGAAATGTTCTCTCTGATTGACTACGTTGCACATGGCGTAGATCCGCGTGGGCGGGCCGAAGGTGAGTTTTTTACTGAAAATGGCAAAACCTATCTTTTACTGTCGGGGTATGCGATCGCGGTGAGGGAGCTGCTTCCAGGCGAGTGGCGGGTTGTCGATAATCATTGGCACGCGGAGTCGTCGGGGCGTGCCGCAGACCGATTTCCCCCTTTGCCATTGCGCGAGGTTGCCGGTCGATGGGCGCTGGAACAACCGGCAATGCAGGACGTTCAGGCCGCGCACGATGTGCCCGTTGGCGACGACGGGTATATCCGGTATCAGGGGCGAAAATTCATTGAAATGAATGGCAAGCGGATAGAGACATCGCTCAGGCGTATCGATGGTGAATATGGGATTGCCGATTTCGCGCGCAACGTGCCCGACGCCCTGCCTGGTGCTGACGCAATGCAAATAATACGATTGGCCGATGGGACTTGCTGGATAGAAGGAGAACTCGGCTATTACCAGTTGCGCTTCGATCTCGACATTAGCGAGTTCTATGTAATCGCACCGGACCGTTCGTCGGCAGGAGCGCCGCCACGCCGCGCCTTGGTCGATTTCGATGTGCACCGGCATCGATGGACGGCTTATGTGGAACGACGAGAGGTTGGTTACGAAGATTTCCTGACCACGCGCTATTTGCAAGTAGAGGAGCGCTCGGAAGGCACCGACGAAGTCGAACCGGATAGGGGGGATGCAAGCGCACCGTCTTCCTTTGAGCAATCGCTTGGCGCACAAATCTCGCCACGCGACCGCAGTGGGCATGACTCGTTGAGTCGATCACCCTTTCCCCTTTACGTTTCCAGAGAAACGGGGCTCGAAAGGGAGTTTGCTTTATTTGGACACTATGCCAAGCATATAAAGCGCTTCCCATTTTTCTCATCGCGAAATCCACGCATGGCAGTCCAGATACGGCGCAAATTACGGCGGGCATTACGCGACACCTTCGATGGGTTGAAAGCGACATCGATGATTGCGGCAAACCGGATGGACGCGGATGTCAAAGCGGAATTAACGCCTTTGGTACTGGGGTTAAGGCGTCGGCTCATCGGCCTTTATCCATCGGCCGAGCGTTGGTACAGCATGACGATTCAGGAAAAACAGTTCGAAGTTGCGGAGATGGTACGCGTGGCTTATAAAAAAGCAGCGGCTGGCATGTGGCCTTGCCTTACTGGATATTGCAACGAAATTGCGGATGTGGTGTTGAGTTCGTTGACGAGGGTCAGGCCGAAGCTTCGTGAAAACTTGATGCAAGTGGCCTTGTACGATCGAAGCCCGGCACGAAATACACACGTCATGCTGGTCTATGCCGACGATCCTGCCTCGCTAAGTGTATTTGGCGATCTTGCGACGCGGGACGTTCGCATCCAACGGCTAAGGACTGAATTGAATGAGGCATTCTTCTACGATTGGTTGCTGGCGCATAAGGACGATGTTTTGGTGATCGATGCATGGGCGACAAACAAGCTGCTTGATATCAGTGAAGCGACTTCGGCCGCAGTGGTGCGCAATGAATTGCTGCCCAATCTAGTGGAAGCGGGATTTGACCCGCATTTTCGGCCGCCAAATTTTTATGCTAAAGCGGTATTGCCGCTGCGTCCACTTGACATGCCGAGACCAAAACGTGCGGTTGACAGCGACCGTGTATTACCTGCCGCGCACGCGTCGTGGGAGCTACTCGCGCAGTGGGCGGTGACGGGACAGATACCCCAGGGGGCGTCAGCCGCGGCATTGAGCGGCGATTTGCGCGCCGCCGGCGATATTCCCGCGCTGGATGGCTGGCGACGGACGCAATTTCGTACGCTGGCGGCGGAGATCGACATCGGTTCCCGAAATGGGACAGCGGTTCAAGGCATTGATCGCAGGAGGTTGAAGATAATCGGGCACGCGGCGCTGGCGCTGCTGGCGTTGCCTAAGCGGGCAGGTATCGCTACCACGAATGCCACTGAGGCCACTGATGCGACTGATGCCGTTGATGCCACTGATGCCACTGATGCCACTGATGCGACTGATGCCACTGATGCCACTGATGCCACTGATGCTACTGATGCTACTGATGCCACTGATGCCACTGATGCCACTGATGCCACTGATGCTACTGATGCTACTGATGCCATCGATCCCCAATTGCGTGCGTACAAGCCTGCCGTCGCCCCTGATGGGAATGATCATTCAGCGATTCCGTTTTTCGGCAACCTCACTCGCGTGTGGATGCCCGACGGTCTGTACTATGCCGTGAGAGAGATTACGCCTGGACGCATTTTCATAGTCGATCCAGACGAGAGTCCTTTTGGTCGACCCCCTTTGCCGCCAATTCCGCTCGAGCGGAATGGCGCATTGTGGCGCGTTGCTTCTCATCAACCACGTGGCAAGCGTGGCGCTTCCGCAATCGTGGACGGCTGAATCTCTTTAAACGGAATGCATCGTCGATGCAGAGCGGACTCAGAGACATATCGCAATCCATCATTCAGAAAAGGTCGTTCAAACGAAAATTGACGCCGACCGTAGCGGTACATGACAGCCCTCATACATTAAATGTCTTTGCATCGACGTAATGTGACGTAGGCAAATAAGATCATCAGATGCGCCGAAATAAACACAATGGCAGCGGCGCATGTCGGCGAGGTTGGTCGAATGGTCGATAGCTTGGGGCCCGCTTTTCCGGCAGGCTTTTGTTGGTGGCGTGTATGCCTTACGTGAACGGTCGAGATGGCATGCGGGCTGCGGCATGACTGTTGTTCAACCGAAGCCGGTGCCTCCAGAGGCAGCCAAAAATAAAAAGCATTCCTTATAACCTTCGGTTAACTGACGCTCCGGCTTTGATTTCTATATTGTTATTCCGTGCACTACGGCTCCTTCATTGAATGGCGATAACGCAGCGGTTTTTGCAGTAAAGCCGATATTGGTGAGTGACGTTGAAAATTTTGTTATGCAAATTGAATGCGAAAGAGATTCAGAAATACCTGCATGGCAGGGAAATAGGAAAAAACTGTTAGGAGAGAACGGATGAGTGCAACGCAGATGGACATTGAAAACCAATACCCTATCCCGCTGTATCGCTTCAAGGTAACCGTCGGCGATCTTGGTGACATGGCCTTTGCAGGCGTTTCCGGCCTGGAATTGGCGTTCGACACGATCGAATATCGCGACGGTGCGGGGGGGTGGTTTCGGATGCCGGGTCAACGGCAAACTATTAATTTGACATTGCGGCGAGGGTTGTTCAAAGGCGATAAGAAGCTCTACGACTGGATTAACAGCATCACGCTGAATCGCGTGGAAAAGCGCGACATCTCGGTCAGCCTTACCAACGAGGTGGGAACCGAGATATTGGTGGCATGGAACGTAGCCAATGCGTTTCCGACCAAGCTCAGCGCGCCGAGTTTCGATGCGACAAGTAACGAGATTGCGGTGGCTGAGATGTCTTTGATGGCGGATCGGGTAACGATGTCAATGCCCTGACGCATTGCCTCAGTAATTTCGCCTCTGCCGCCGCGCAAATGCGGTGTGCCTTTGTAATATCGCTGAAAAAGCGTGCGCCACGTTGCGCGTTCGCGTGATGAAAAAAATATTTTTATTGAGGGAATATATGGATAAGTACTCGACGCCTGGCGTGTTTGTCGAAGAAGTAAAGAACCTGTCGCTTTCAATCGCAAGTGGTGAAACGGCGATCCCGGTCATTGCGGCATCTACTGAAGACTTTACGCTTTTAGAAGCGGGGGCGGGGATCGATTACTTTGAGGTGAACAGTTGGCTTGATGTTACCGCGCGCGCGGGCGGTAATGCGTCGGCGGTGCGCGTTGCAATGGCGAAGGTGGAAGCGGGGAACCCGGCATCGGGGCGTGAAATTGACGCGGTAACACTGGCGGGCGAGACGTACATTGCGTTTGTAGCGACGCGCCAGTTGGGGCAGGCAGGCTGGGCGGAAACGGTTGCAAACGCCAAGAGCTTCGCTAAAGCGGCAGCGACGGAGGCGGCAGAGAAGTATTCTGTCAAAACCGTGGTAGAAATTGTGAGTGCCGCCAAATCGCATCCGTGGAGCTTAAAAAATTACATGGTCGGCAACGCTGACATTGTCACTTTCATATCAACAACGCTATCTTCCGAGCTAACTGCCGGTAAAGCATTCGCCTCGCCTGTATATATCGCGCGCAATGTTGTCGCCGCAGTTGAAAGGCAGTCGCTAAAAACTGCCAAAAATGACACCGTGGAGGAGGGTGAAAAGAGGTCTGAACTCGCCAAGTTGGAGGCGGAGATTCATAAATTCCTTTCGCCGTTCGCTGAAGCGCAGACAATGTCGGTTTTGGATAGCGCGAAATTTCTGATGCAGAAATACATCAACGCGTTTAACCAATCGATCGGCCTGAACGCCGCGACCGAGGATGGCATTGCAGATTTGAAAAAGACCATGCTCGGGCAGTCTTTGGAAGCGTTCTTCGTCAATGGCGGCGGTAGGGCCTATGTCTGCAAGGCAGGCAGCGTGGAAACAGCTGTAGGTCTCTTATCCGACGTAACGTTGTTGGTCGAGGCAGGAGCGAACCTGGATAAGCAGGTTGTCGCGCGAGTCTGCACCGAGAAAAGCGGAATTTTTGGTGTGCTTGATGCGAAAGATGTCCTGCCTTCCAGCGACGCCACTAGTGTTCTACCAAACAACATAGGCGAAAACGATAACGTTGCATTCTATTATCCATGGTTTAAATCGGCCTCGCAGCACGGCACGGCTCCCAGCGCCGTGATGGCGGGCATTTACGCGAAAGTTGATGCCGAGCGAGGCGTGTGGAAGGCGCCGGCGAATGTAGCGGTTCAGGGCGTCGTGCCTAAATACGTCGTCACGGACAATCAACAAGCGAAACTGAATGACCACACGACGCCGATCAATGTTATCCGAAGCTTCGGCGCAGGCACGCCGCTGGTTTGGGGCGCACGGACTGGGAAAAAGGCGTCTCCGTTCCGCTATATCCCTGTGCGGCGACTGTTCAATGCCATGGAGCGCGACATCAAGAAGGCAATGAAACAAGCCGTGTTCGAGCCCAATACGTCGGCCACCTGGGAGAAAGTGCGCTCGGCAATCGACAACTATTTGCATGAGATTTGGCGCCAGGGCGCATTGATGGGCGAAAAGCCAGGCGACGCTTATCGTATCTCGATTGGAGAAGGCGTCACGATGACCGCCACGCAGATTCAACAGGGCCAGATGATCGCGGAAGTTGCCGTTGCTCCAACGCGTCCAGCAGAGTTTGTCGTTCTGCGCTTCAGCGAGAAGATGCAAAGCATTTGACGGATTGAAAGATTTTCTTTCTCTCAAGATTTTTTTAATGATAAGTCATACTAAATATACTGAATGTATAAATAGCAAAAATGACATGAAATATCGAAGCGGAATATTTTCGAAATTTTATAGCTGGAGTGATGTATGAGTGCTACGCAGGACGATATCGAAAATCAATACCCCATTCCACTTTATCGATTCAATGTAACGGTAGGCGACCTGGGGGATATGGCGTTTGCCGCAGTGTCCGGTTTGGAGCTGGCCTTCGATACGATTGAGTACAGGGACGGTGCCGGCGGCTGGTTTCGTATGCCCGGGCAGCGTCAAACCATCAACATGACATTGCGGCGCGGTCTCTTCAAGGGCGATAAGAAGTTATACGAATGGATCAACAGCATCTCTCTGAATCGCGTTGACAAGCGGGATATTTCGGTCAGCCTGACCAATGAAACTGGAACGAACGTGTTGGTGACGTGGAACGTGGCAAATGCGTTTCCAACCAAACTGAGTGCGCCTAGCTTTGATGCGACGAGTAACGAAATCGCCGTTGCGGAGCTGTCGCTGATGGCCGATCGACTGACTGTGCAGGTTGCAAACTGAGGCTTTTGGCAGCCAGTGCGACGACGATCGGTTTCGCGCATGCCATGCATGCTATTGCATGCATGTCCGTGTGACATTCGGGCGCTGGGTCGATGAAGATGACATACCTTAAAGAGATGACGAGATAAGACATGACCAATTACAAGGTGCCCGGCGTATACGTCGAGGAAATGAAAAGCGTATCACTGAGCATTACCAGTGGTGAGACGGCAATTCCGCTGTTTGCGGCGAAAACGGACGATTTTGAATATTTTAAGAAAGACGCAGACGGTGGGGATTTGTATTTCGAGGTTGAATCCTGGCTGGCTGTGGTGCACAGGGCGAACACTTTGGCGGATGGTACGTTCCGCACCGCGACAACGGGCTCCGCTGCCCCGAGGACTGTCTTAGCGTCTTTGCTGTATAGGAGCTTGCAAGCATACTTCGCAAACGGTGGCGGGCGTGCTTACGTGTGCGAGGCTTCTCAACTTGGGGCGGTTGTTCCCTGTTTGCCAGATGTTACGCTTTTGGTGCAGTCCGGCGTAGGAGATGAGTTGAGGGGGGGGCAACTCACATCCGTACTTAAAGAATCCGTCGGTCTCTTTGTTATTCTGGATGCCGGTAATGGCGCCAGTGATATGGCTCCGATAACGGGAGAAGAGATAAATCCGGCGTTGACCATGTTGGGGCAGACGTCAGTAAAGAACGAAAGCGCCGCATTCTATTACCCCTGGTTCAAATACGGTCCCGATTCGAGCGCGCTCGTCCCACCTAGCGCGGTCATGGCGGGCATCTATGCAAAGGTCGATGGCGAGCGCGGCGTGTGGAAGGCCCCGGCAAACATCGCGGTGGAAGGCCTCAGTCTGGCGCGGGACGTGTCCGACCTGGATCAAGCTCAGCTGAACACCCATACGACCCCAGTGAACGTCATCCGTCGCTTTGGCAACGGTGCACCAACCGTATGGGGCGCCAGGGTAGCTGACAGCACCTCCGAACTGAAGTACGTGCCAGTACGCCGTCTATTCAACGCGTTGCAGCGTGATATCAAACGCGCGATGAAGCTGGCCGTGTTCGAGCCGAATACATCCGCCACGTGGGAAAAGGTCCGTTCTTCGATTGACAATTATCTTCACGGGATTTGGCGGCAGGGCGGTTTGATGGGCGTCAAGCCGGAAGACGCATACCGTATTTCGATCGGACGAGGCATTACGATGAGTGACGACGATATCAAGCAAGGGAAAATGATTGCCGAAGTCGCTGTAGCACCGGCCCGTCCGGCTGAGTTCATCATTCTGCGGTTCAGTGAAAAGCTGTAAAAGTCCTGACATTCAGCTCGAAAGCGTTGGAAAACGTGCGCTATCGAACGACACGTCGGTGTATGTGGCGTGCTGCGGACGCAGCGGCACGCGGTTTGCGTGATTCCCACGGCACTCGGCCATGGTAAGCGAAATACTAGAGGAGTGAAGGCAATGGCCGAAGACCACGGTAGTAGGCATCACAAAACTGTGGTGCCTACTATGGCGAATATACGCACGCAAGCCGGGCATGGCGAGTCGTGCTCGGTCCCACCTATCGATGAACGGTCCGAAAAAAAAACGGAACGATTTTCTGATGCATCCAACCCGATTCCAGGCGGGCGAAAACGAGATCAAGAGAACGTCGCGGCGCTACTGCGATATATCGAACCGCTGGATCTGCTGCTGCAGCGCGCGGTACACCGCGTGGATGCCGCGCCGGACGACAAGTTGGGCCTGCGGACGATGGTCATGCCGCCACACATCGTCGATCAACAGTTAGTCAAGCTCAACGGTTGCCCATTTTGGGCGCGACAACTCGGCGATGGTCTGGATGCGCCGAAGCACGATCGCTTTAGTTCGGTACTGTCGCAAGACGCACTGAGTTCGAGCGACCCAGACACCCCGCTAGGACAGTTGGTAAGTCGCTTCAGGCTTGATGCGTTACAGGTTAACTTGCTGTTGCTTAGCGCGATGCCGATGATCGACAGACGTTACGCCGCGTTGTTCAGTTTCGCGCAGCAGGACAAACCAAATCTGGAATGGCCCACCTTGGATTTGGCCCTTACGCTGTTAGGTATTGAAGGTGAAGCCCGTATTACCGCACGTACTTCACTGGGCGTGGACGCACCCATTTTTTTGCATCAACTCATCGTGGGCAGCGCACCGAAGAGTGCTGCCTGGGCGGTGGAGTTGCGTTGCGATCCGGCTGTTTTTGCGTTCCTTATAGGTGGCAAATCCACATGGCAGGACCCGGCGGCGAGCTGGCTCGATGCTGCGCGTTATAGATACGATGATTTTCACCACGGCCCCATGGTCGCGCGTATGTCCGAGGCCATGGATGTTTCCAGAGACGCCAATCAGGCAAGCCCGATACTCGTATACCGCGGCGACCTGCACCAGGACGCATGCGCGGCATGGATCAAAGCTGCCGAAAGGGCTGGTCAGCGTGCGCTGGCGTTGGATTGTGAGTTATTGCCCGAGGGCGATCTCGATCTGGTGCGTCTGATAAAACAATGCTGCCGTGAGGCGACAATGTACGGCGCATGGCTGTGGGTACGAAATGCCGATGTACTCGAGAACAGAAAGCCAGGCAACTGGCAATACGCGGCGCAAGGCTTGGAGCAATACGCAGGACCGCTAGCGCTTTCGCTTTCTGCTAGCGATAGCCTTGTGTGGTTGGGACAACGTCCACATCAAATCGAGGCACTGCCGCAAGTAGAAGTGGTTGACATCGCGCGCATGCTTGAGCGGCCGGCGGTTGTCCGGTGTCCGAGGAAACATGTATTTCATTGGCTGCGCGTTTCAGGCCTTCGCCGCAGACCGCCGGGCCAGCGGTTCAAGAGGCACTGCTATATCACACAAGAGAAGGCGCGAAAACGCCGTTGACGACAGACGCGTTGCGGCGCGCGTTTTCCTTGCGTTCACAGCGCCATTTTGGAAAGCTGGCGCAGCGTATTGTTCCGCGTCTTGGATTGTCAGAGGTCATGCTGTCGGTGGACGTGCGCCAGAGAGTGGAGGAGTTGCTATGCGCGGTTCGTCAGCGCGAAGCAGCGTTGGCAAAAGGGTTCGCGCGCAAGGTTGGTCGAGCGACCGGGATTGCGGCAATGTTCCACGGCGGCTCCGGCACGGGTAAAACATTGACTGCGGAAGCCCTGGCGCATCATTTGGGTGTGGACTTGATAAAAATCGATTTGTCGACGGTGGTGAATAAATTTATTGGTGAGACGGAGAAGAATCTCTCGCGCATTTTTGATTTGGCGAGCGCGGATGCAGGCGTGCTTTTCTTCGATGAAGCTGATGCGTTATTTGGAAAACGTTCGGAAACAAAAGATGCGCATGATCGACATGCAAATATTGAGGTTTCCTATCTATTGCAGAGAATGGAAAGCTTTCCTGGTCTGATCGTGATGTCGACGAATCACCCCGACCATTTGGACGAGGCGTTTTCTCGGCGAATAGCGTTCATGATCGAGTTTAAACATCCTGATAGAGAAACGCGCCGTCGATTATGGGCGTCAGCCTGGCCGGCAGGCGTGACGGTGTCCGACGAGGTTTCGTTTGATGAGCTAGCGGACATAACCGATCTGGTCGGCGGGAATATAAAGAACGTTGCATTACTGTCGACGTGGATGTCGATGGAGTCTGGCGCGCCTTCGGTTGGGCGCGATGTAGTGTTCACGGCGATTGCTCGGGAGTTCGAGAAACTCGGACGGCTCTGGTTCAGATAGCACCGGCATGCTGCCTGGATTGGGAGCGCTGCGTATCAGAAGCAGTTTTTCCAGACGCGCAAGATGTAAACAAGATGGAACGACAGGAGAGCTTGAGCAATGATAAAGGAAAAAGTAGACCCATTGGGGGGGGCATCGGAGAATTTGTTGTCGTCAGTGAGTTATCGCCTCGCCGATCGCGTGATAAGCCGAATGAAAGATCAACTGAAAAGCGATTTGTATGAGGGGCGCGGTGATAGGCTAGCGGGCGCCACGAATACTGAGATTAAATATACATTCGAAATCCCAAGTAGCAAGGCACAAGGCAAAAACACGCTGATTAGTTTGTTTTTGTACGATGTTCATGAAGATAGCGCGTTGCGCCATAGTGCGATGCCGATTGGCCGTACGCGATATCCTCTCTCGGCGGGAAAGCGGCCAATCAGATTGTGCTATTTGATCACGTGTTGGTTTCCCGTGAGCATCGAGAATGCTCAGATCCAGTCCGATGAAGCGTACGCGATGCGCATTAGCGATGCGCTTTTGACCGCGCTGATCGGCTTGCGCGGTGATCCGCTGATTCCCGACGCCTACTGCCGCATTCTGCCACCTTCTGAAAAACTGTTCAGCCTTGGCCAATTTTGGCAGGCGTTAGAGGATTCACATCCGCGCTTGACGTTCGGCCTGACGATTACCGTGCCGTATGCACCAGCGCAGCAGCCGGCGACGCCGGGCGAGGTTGGTCAAATCGTTCTGAAGGGCATGACGGAGAATGGCCTGACGCCGCAAGTGACTGCTGAAGCGGAAAACACGGCGCGCTTGATTCTGAATGTACTGGAGTTTTCTAAAAATTCCGGGTCTCATGACATACAGAGTGACAAACGTAATCTGCCGTTTAAAACTGCAACTACCCTCAAAGACGCAGAACGGCAATTGCTGGACGTTTTGTCCCAGGAGGCAAAGCAATGGCGTGATCCTTCTGAGGCGCACAGCTTGCTTGGTCTCCGTTCTATTTCCCTGAAAGACGCGATTGATTACGACGCGTTTATCCGACATTTGGAAAACCGTGTCAACGCCGTGCGATGGCGCAATTCGAATGTCGAAGGCGTGTTGCCTTGGGATGTTGCGGTAAAACGGGCGCTTACCCGCGTTGGCTTGGGGGCGGCGGATATCCCCGAGGTAATTACACCGATATTGTCGAATCTGGCGACGCACGCCTGGACAGCGTGGTGTCAGGGGCGTGCTGACCGTATGCCAGCAGACGCCGACGGGGCGATTGGCGAGCCCACTTTAGCCGCCGGGTCTACCGTGCGAAACGACATCGTTTCCACGTCCGACAATGTGTGTTTATCCGCTCTTGACGTTATGGCTCTGGCTGGTTTGTTCGGATGCGTGGCACTGGCGCAAAGCTTGGGCGTGCCGTTGGGTGAGGCATCGCGTCTGAACCAGGAAGGAGGCCATTGATGGCGAACAATGTGATGGGCCGGGCGTTGACGACAGTCACGAAAGCGGTGGAAGAAATTATCAATTCGGCGTTAGCCGAAAAGAAAATTGTGTGTCATTCCGACAGTTGTGTGACCTTTCGCGTCCCTACTACGGTGACAAAGCAGAAAGTCAGCGTATTTCTGTATGACGTGCATGAGGACTTGGATGTTCGTCTCGGTGAGGCCCGAGAATCCGAGGGAAGTACAACCCACTGGAAGCCTTCCCGAATATTCCTGCGATTTTCTTATCTGATTACCTGCTGGCGGACAAAAAACGATGAAGGGGGCGTGGAGCTGGACCCTGTGGCGACGGATCGCGACTCGCCCGCACTTCGGATTCCGCAAATCGTGCTCGATGCATTGCTACGGCACAGAACTCTCAAGACAATACCGGGTGCATTCTGCCGCGTACTGCCCCAGTCCGAAAATCTCGATGCACTCGGGCAATTCTGGCAAGCGCTAAAAGGCAATAATCCTCGCCTGTGCATGAGCTACGCTGTCACCGTACCGGTGGAGATTCCTGTCGGTGCCGCGGCAGAACCGGTCTGGCCCGTTGTCGAGATCGATAGCACCGTTAGCGTCGACCGACCGTTCCTTGCTGCCTGGGAGCGAGCGCTTGAGACGGTGGGTGCGCGCTACGCGGCATTGGTTTCGGGCATCGAGGCCGGATGGAAGATGGGCGCGCCGAGGCGCTACAACAAGCGCGATTTTTTGCGAATCCGTGATGCCTTACGTAACGACGAGGGGCCGTTTGCGGGCATGCTTGCCTCGCTGACTGTGCTAATGACTTCCATTGTTGCCCTAGCCAGGACGATTGATCCAATTGCGCTGAACGACGGATGCGAACAGATTGCCGACCCCCAACCGCTGGCTGAACGGCTATTGCAATCAATACGTCAATTGCATCTTGACATGGTTGAGAGCAACACGCCGTCCCCCACGCACAACATGGCGGATGACGCGCTGGTTGCGGAAACCGATTCCAAAGACGATGCGGATTGCGCTATGTTGCTTTTTGCCACCAAGCTCATTTCCGTTTTCAAAAACGAGCGTCCTCGTAGGCTCCTGCTCACGCAGGCGGAGCGTTCAGCGCGGTTGAGGAAGGGGCAACACGATAAGGAGTCGATGCTGGCCTACCTGTTGCTGGCGACCTGCCGTACGAAATCCCAGGTTGCCGTAACCGTGGCACTTGTGGCGGCCTGGTTGGAGGAGGGCGAAGATGTGCCGACGGATACTGACGGTTAAGAGATACGTCTATGGCGCAATCTCAAACGCGTCGTATTAGCACATGGCCGAATGCAAATTAATAAAATCCCGGCTCGCCGGGCGGGCGCGTCTTGAAGCGTTTGTGCACCCAGTAATATTGTTCGGCCATGGCGGGAATGTGTTCCTCGAGGAACGCATTCATCCGGCGGGCATCCGCTACATCGTTATCAGTCGGATAATTCTGCCACGGCGCGAAAATCTTGAGCCGGTAACCGTGGTAGTTCGGCAACACCTCGCAAATAAACGGCAAAACCTGCGCATGGCCTGCCTTGGCCATCCGGGACACGCTGGTGAGCGTACACGCCTCGACACCAAAGAAGGGTACGAACGCCGAATTCCGCTCGCCATAGTCCATATCCGCCCCGAGCATGACCGGCTTCCGGGCGCGGAGCATCCTCATGACGGCACGCGCGCTATCGGCGCGTGACACCATTTCCGCGTTGAAACGTCCGCGCGCTTCCTTGGCGATACGATTGACCTCTGGATTTGAGAGCGGCTGATAGAGCGCCCCGCATGGGCGATTAAGCGCGTGATTGAGGAAAATCGAACCAGCCTCGATTCCGACGAAGTGCATCCCTAAAAAAATCGTCGGTGGCATGTCGGGATTGGCCAAATCGATGGCGCTGTCAATCTGAATTAATTTCTCCAGTTTGCGTGCACTGCCGAACCACTGCACGCTCCGCTCGATATAGCTTCGGATGGCATGCTGAAAAGTTTGCCGAGCGATACGTTTCCGGTGAGCGTCATCCCACTCCGGAAAGCACAATTTAAGGTTGATGTGAACGACTTGACGCCGGCGGCTCGGGATCAGGTAGAGCAAAGTACCCAGTCCAGCGCCAAATCGGGCGACGAGGCCATATGGCAATACGGCGAGAAAGCGAAGCAATCCGATCGCGAATGAAGTGCCAAGGCGTGTAAACATAGTGGCAAAATTGGTGACCGTCCGGCCTGCGGGATAATTAAGTCAGCCGGATCGAGCGCAGAAAAAGCAAAGTCGCTATAATAATGCCTAACACCATCTTCGCCGAGTTAACGGACAACTTGCGGGGCGAAGGCGGTCCATGGGGTCGAGCAAGGTCATATTGTTGGCATCCCACGGATCGCGAAAAAACCGCTAAAGCGTCGCCGCTTTGCAGCCTCACGAGAATTTAGCTCTCTCGTAAAGTAAAAAAGTCGGCTACGTGATGCGCCAAATGTCCTCTCGTAACCGATTAATGCTTCATGGAGCGTTGCAAAGTGTCAAACGATTATCTGTTTACTTCCGAATCTGTCTCTGAAGGTCATCCCGACAAAGTTGCCGACCAGATATCCGATGCGATCCTGGATGGCATCCTTGCACAGGATAAATACGCACGCGTTGCCGCGGAAACGCTGTGTAACACTGGTTTGGTGGTCCTTGCCGGCGAAATCACCACCACGGCTAATATTGACTACATCCAGATTGCCCGCGATACGATCCGAAAGATTGGTTACGACAATACCGATTTCGGTATTGACTACAAAGGCTGCGCGGTGTTGGTTGCGTACGACAAGCAATCCCCGGATATCGCCCAGGGCGTGGACCGGGCGCACGACAATAACCTTGATCAAGGCGCGGGCGACCAAGGCTTGATGTTCGGTTATGCATGTGATGAAACCCCGGAACTGATGCCTTTGCCGATTTATCTGTCGCATCGTTTGGTCGAGCGCCAGGCGGACCTGCGCCGCGATGGTCGGCTGAACTGGCTCCGCCCGGATGCAAAGTCGCAGGTTACCGTGCGTTATGTCGACGGCAAGCCCCACTCCATCGATACCGTTGTGTTGTCGACGCAACACTCTCCAGACATCGAGCTCGGTCGTCTGAGAGAAGCGGTCATCGAAGAAATCATCAAGCCGGTCATGCCGAAAGAATTGATCAAGGGCGATATAAAGTTCCTGGTTAACCCAACCGGCCGTTTTGTCATTGGCGGTCCGCAGGGCGATTGTGGTTTGACCGGCCGCAAAATCATCGTGGATACATACGGTGGTGCGGCGCCCCATGGTGGCGGCGCGTTTTCCGGAAAGGATCCGTCGAAGGTGGATCGCTCGGCAGCGTATGCTGGCCGTTACGTGGCAAAAAATATCGTTGCCGCAGGCTTGGCGTCGAAGGCGTTGATCCAGGTATCGTACGCGATCGGTGTGGCTGAGCCGACGTCGGTCATGGTAAATACGTTTGGGACAAGCAAGGTCGCTGACGAGATCATCACGAAGCTGGTGCGCGAGCACTTCGATCTGCGTCCAAAGGGTATCGTCAAGATGCTCGACCTGCTGCGACCGATTTATCAAAAGACCGCCGCGTATGGTCACTTTGGACGTGAAGAACCGGAATTCACCTGGGAAGCAACAGACAAGGCAGCCGCTCTGGCGGAGGCCGCAGGTACCAAGCGCTGATTTTCGTCATGCGGTTTTGTTCCCATCGCAGGGGCGGCGGGAATGTTTGTGCGCCATGTGACTATTTAGCATGGCGCGCATTTGCTTTAAGGGGCGGGGGCGACGATCGGGCTTGCCGCTGCCCACTTTGGAGATCGCCTCAGCGACGCACCGGAACAATCGCCTGGACACGGAAATCGTGATGCGTTCCCACGGTGAATCCGGCTAGACGCAGATTGTCTTCCAGCGCTGTTATCAGAGCACTTACCGATGGAAAGCTTGCGAGATCCAGCACCCTGGTATCGCCCCATGGGTCCAACAATACCGATACTTCGCGGTAATGCCGGAGGTATTTCCCGAACGCCGTCTTACTCATATGAGTCAGGTCTTGCTGGCTGACGCCGTGTTCGGACAGCGACCCAAAAATACGACAATATCGTGGATCCTCGGCGTACAGTAAGGTGACATGGGCGAGGCCTGTTCCAGGCAGATCAAGCACTGCTAACTGCAGCACATGCCCCTGCAATGCAGGGTGAGATCATTGCTTTATTATTGATGATAAGTCATCCTTATGACCGTATCGTCATGCACCTGGCCATGTGGACAGGATAAAAAAACGACTCGCGGAACACGCGCGGTGTGACAAGCCTGAGCGCTGTCGTACTGTTCAGGCAGCGTGAGTCAAGTCATCGACGGCCGATATGTGCGCGCTTACGTGCATAGCCGAAATAAACGAACAGCCCCGCTATCACCCAGATTGCAAAAGCGATCCAGGTCAGTCTCTGTAACTGCATGAGTAAAAACAAGCACATGACAATGGACACGCCGGGAATCCAGGGCACGCCTGGGCATCGGAAGCCGCGATGAAGATCTTTATGCGTATGGCGCATCACGATGACTGATACGGATACCATTGCAAAAGCAGACAACGTACCGAAATTGACTAACTCAGCAAGTTTTTGCAAAGGCACTAGGGCGCCGATGAGGCCAAATACAAGACCAACAAGCCAAGTTGCCAGATAGGGCGTCTTAAAACGGTGGTGGACTGTCGAAAGGGCCGGCGGGAGCAGTCCGTCGCGCGACATGGCGAATAACAAACGGGTCTGTCCGTAAGCCATGACCAACATGACTGTCAGCATTCCCACCACGGCGGCTAAATCGATACATCCGGCCATCCAGTTCACCCCGATTTGCTGGAAGGAAAGGGAAACCGGGTGGGCAATGCCAGCAAAATTCTGCCAAGGTGTGATGCCTGTCAGGACTGCGGTAACTCCGATGTATAAGATCGTGCATACGAGCAGCGAGCCGATGATGCCAATCGGCAAGTCTCGTTTCGGGTTTTTTACCTCTTCCGATGCACCGCTTACCGCATCAAATCCGATATAGGCAAAAAACATGATGGCAGCGGCTTGGAACACCCCGGAAATGCCCATGGGCAGGAATGGGCGCCAGTTTTCAGGCCGCACATGAAACGCGCCAACACCGATCACGAGCAGTACGACGCCGATCTTTATGGCAACCATTACGTTGTTGACTTTAGACGTGCTATGGATACCTATAGCTAATAGCGACGTAATCAACATTACTACTAGAAATGCGGGCAGATTAAAGAGTGTCGCTACACCAGGGATTGACCCCGGTGCAGCCTGCAATGCGATAGGTACCGATATACCAAAGCCGCTGAGCAAGGATTGGAAGTAGCCGGACCACCCAATTGAAACCGCTGAGACTGCGAGGCCATATTCTAGTGCAAGGATCCAACCCATTAGCCAAGCAGCCAGTTCTCCTATGGCGATATAGGTATAGGTGTAGATCGAGCCTGCGACCGGAATCGAAGACGCGAACTCAGCGTAAGACAGTGCCGCCAAGCCGCAAGCCAATGCTGCGACAATAAAGGAAAGGCTTAGGCCTGGACCGGCCATCATCGCGCCGGTACCTGTCAAGACGAATATCCCTGTGCCGACAATAGCACCAATACCAAGCATGACAAGGTCAAGCGCTCCAAGGGAGCGCTGCAGGCAAGGCCGCGCCGCGTTGTTTGGGTGTTGATGCCCCAATGCCTCTCCAACAGGCTTTGTTCTGAGCAGTTGCGACAAAAAATACATTGCACTCGCCGTTAAAGAATGAAGTGGTGGAAGGAAGATGATCGTCGCTTGGAAGATTCTAAGTGTTTCGCAGTGCATATTACATATTACATATTGCATATTGCATCTTGCAAAGCGAGAAAGATAGCGGTCGAAATCCGGTTCATCGAATCCATCGCGTTCCCCTATTATTGATTAAGTCGTTGTCCCGTTGGCCCATACTGCAAAGCGCAACGTTGCGGGGTCAAATGTTAGGTCATGCGGACGGCTGTCGGATTGCGTCTGGATTGGTTATTGTTAGGGAACGGAATAAGGGGTGGCTAGATAAACGGAGGGCGAGGTGAGCTGTCGAAATTCTGCTACAAATGGAAGTTGCGAAAAGTGCGAGGAATGTACTGCCGCCAGGATTAAGGAATACGATTGGAATGTCGACAATGATGCCGCCTTGCTCCAACTCGAGGCAAGTCGTGCGTGGCGCCAGACAGGGATGGAATGGAAGGAGGGCGATGGCCGCAGCAGGTTTTGCGATTTCCTGGATCATATCGCAGCGTTTCTGGACGCCGCGGGAAAAATAAAAGACGCTGGTGGTCCACCCCTCGATAAGTTGATCGAGAGATTGACGCAAGCCACGTGGGACATGCACGCACCGACGCCGCTCGCCGAGCCTGCTCAGATCGCGGAGGCCACACGGATTCTCGACAATGAGATCGTACCGACGGTGAATGGAATTGCAAGTACCGTCGGCCAAGTGGCGGCGAAGCCTTTAAAGACGGCCGCTATGAAGGTCGCAGCGCACCGGCGGGATATTTTGAACGATCATAAAGAAATATCTTCCGAGTTTCAGCAATACCGTGCGAGGGTGACCGCGGCGCATATGCAGTCTGCCGCCAGCGCGGCCCTGCCAAAGTTTGGGCGCCCGAATAGCGCCGCTCGGGCAAGACGCGCCCAGCAGCGCGCCAGCGCGACAGCGCCGCTGAGTGGGCAAAAGGAAGGGGGGGCGTCAACGGGAGCGATACCGAAGGTGCGGCGCCATGGACGCGGGAGCGATGGCCATGACGTGGGTCGGTATCGGGAAGATATGAGCGGGTCCGGGTATCAGGCAGATCATCGATCCAGGTTCAGCGCGGCTGAACGGATCTCCGCGCTCGTTACAGGTCGGGGGCGCTACGAATTCGGTTCGTTTAACGATTCGCCTTTCGAGGGCACGCCGTTATCTTATCCGCGGCTAAATCTCGGACTTGATACCCGATACGGACAAGATATGTTTTCAGCGCCAAGTGATCATTTACGCGCGCACACTTTCTCGAACATGAATTCGACAAGGGACGATTCACGAAACGTCTATGTGGAAAGCCGTTCGGGGCGAGCAAACCATGCGAGTCTCGCTACTCGACGTTGAATACGGCATGCGATGTAGCGCCGGACATGCGGTCTCGATAATGAAGCAGGGCGACAAGATAACCATGTGTTTCTGCGAAACGGGATGTGGAAATGCTTATTGGTGACACCGTTCGATGTTTGTCGTCTTATTTCGGAAAGTAAGTGCTTTGGTGGGGGCTGATGTATAAGACGTATTCCGGGAGTGAGACACAAACGCTGTTAAGGCGCTGTGAGAGCGGCAGTGGACATACGGAGATTGATACGTTGCCGATGCCCGATTCTGGTGTTTTCAGCGGGCTGGCGGATGATGTCTCCAGTCGAGATGGGGTAGAGGAGTCAGTTGAGGCTGATCCGACGTGGGACGATGTGAAGCAGTTTCTTGATAAAAACGGCGTGCATGTTTCCAATACTGGTTCAAACGTGTTTACCTTGGGCATCGAGGATTTACTGCGCAAGACGCACCGCATGACAACGCCATTGGTATTTGGTTCATTCGAGGACGATGAGGTGTCGCGCTACTATCTTGGGTTGCGAGTAATCGCGGCGTATGAGGCTGTGTTTTTTCGTAACTTGGATAGCGATCTCGCGGTTTTTTCTTACATCAAAGCCAAAGCCGAACTCAGGAAGCAGAAAAATAAGCGCGGACGAAGTCGACGCTTGGTTGAATGGCTGTTTTCTTCTTGCGGTGGATCCGCAGGTGAGGCTGATTCAGAGGAATATTTCATCTCGCAAATTCCTGTGCGCTATCGTTTGGGCCTAAAGCGCGCTTTTGGTGTCCTTCTGCTTGATCACGATTTAACGTTGTCATTGATTGCCTTTGAGCGACTAAAAAATTACGCTTTTCATCATGTCGAGGATCATGCCAGACGACGCGGAATTTGCCGGGTTGCCAAAGATAATGTGGCTAAGGCTCGGTCGACACACCCAGAGACTGACTATCTGGCGGAGTCGGATTTCTATGCGTTGTCGCGTTTTTCCGTCAGCATTCCGGCAGAGGCTGGCGCAATCCGTCTGCGTGGTGTTGTTCAAAATGATTGGCTATGTGTGCCGCGAGCCTTGGGCAATGATCCTCTCGATTTTTCGGCCATGTATGCTGACGCTTTGGAGCAGCTGAAGGAAAGTATTGATACGGATAAAGATTGGCCGATGTTAAAGATTGGCTTGATTGATAAAATATTCCGTCGATTGCGTGACCTTGCGAAAGCGGAGGCGCGGGGAGCCAATGATGAAGAGGAGCACGCGTTCGATCGTTATTCGTCGCTACGCGAACACGCGATCACAACCATTTTTAGTCTGTTTAATATGGCATTCATCGCCCGATACGGCGAGAAGGAAAAAGAGATTGCCGATGCCATCGAGAGGCTGAGGCAAAATAACGAAAAGACTAAAAACCAGGGGAAATCGATGTTTTCGTCACGGGCCATATTTAACGAGGAACGTTCGACAGAGTGTTCGTACAGGGAGTTCTTGGTCGTCGGCGCGCCTTTGCGTTATATAGACGGATTGCTTCCACTTTCGCGACTCGGCATCAGTGATCCCTGGGAGTTGGCGAATTTGGCGTGTGCGATCCTGAAACATCCTGCCGATATTTTCGCCACGAGATTTCGAGCCGACTTCAAATACGATCCAGCGCGTTATGCCGCTACTTACGAAAAAAGGCCTGATCAGCGCGAGGAATACGATAAATTCAGGAAAGAACAAAGACGTGACGAGCAACTGTGGTCGATCTGTTTCGTGTTCGGCGCAGTGATAAGTAGTGTCGCGCCAAGTCGATCGCAGTATAAATATGTGGTGGCGGAGGCGGAAAAAGCCGCAAGGCGTGCCGCCTCGGATCACGCGCGTGAGGAAAGCCGATATCGACGGGCGGTGGGTATAGCGACTTTCCACGCAGTACTCCCCTTCCTCGGCGACATCGTTCATGATCTGACAAAAGTCAAGCCGCGCTTCACGAGCGATACGATTTTCCAGTGCGCCTACTGGAAGAACGCGGTTGACATCACGCTTAGGCATGTCCAAACAATGCAGTTTGAACATCGATATACCCACGCTGTCATCAACCGCACCAGGATCGATCAACGAAAACGAATGCCCGGGGGTGAATGGTCGCCGTCCGAGCGTATCGCGGGACATAACCTCCTTCCTCCCGGCACCAATAGGGAAAACGTCATTTTTAACCATGGACGCAGTGACATAAGCGAACACACGCGATACCGGAATGGTTTGATGTCGGAGCGGCCACTCTCCAGTCGCGCAATATTGCCAGAGGAGCCGCCGTATCAGCCAGGTCCAAGTGGTCGTTATCCGACGTTAACACTTAGTCGGCCCGCACCTGAATAAACGCTTTCGTCACAAAAACTTTGCTACAATCGGGGACCTTCCGAGGAGCGTTGCGACGGGTTTTGCCCGCCAGGCTCGGAAAACGGGGTTTCCGGCCCGGCGGCACTCTACATGGTGCTGCCTATACCGCCCGGGTCAACGGCCAGGAAATGGCCGCAACGGCGCTCACGTCTTGATTTCTATCCACTTTAGAAAAGGAGGCGTGATGAACGCTGCCGTATTGAAATCCTCCCCGAACACCGAAGCCGTCATTGCCGATATCGCACTGGCCGGCTGGGGCAAGAAAGAAATCGCGATCGCCGAGACAGAAATGCCCGGTCTGGTGTCGATTCGCGACGAATTTCGCGGCGCGCAGCCGTTGAAGGGCGCACGTATCGCCGGCTCGCTGCATATGACAATCCAGACCGCGGTCCTGATCGAAACGCTCGAAGCACTGGGCGCGGATGTCCGCTGGGCATCGTGCAATATTTTCTCGACGCAAGATCACGCCGCCGCCGCTATCGCCGCGAACGGCACCGCCGTGTTTGCGGTGAAAGGCGAGACACTCGACGAGTATTGGGATTATGCGCACCGCATTTTCGAATGGCCGAACGGTGAATACGCGAACATGATCCTCGATGACGGTGGCGACGCCACGTTATTGCTGGTCCTGGGCACGCGCGCGGAAACGGACCCTTCGGTGATCGCCAACCCGACGAATGAAGAAGAAACCGCCCTCTACAAGTCGATCAAGACCTGGTTGGCGAAGGATCCACACTGGTATTCGGTGCGTCTGAAGGCCATTCAGGGCGTGACCGAAGAAACCACGACGGGCGTACATCGTTTGTACCAGATGGAGCGCGAAAACCGTCTGCCGTTCCCAGCGATCAACGTCAATGACTCGGTCACGAAATCGAAGTTCGACAACCTGTATGGTTGCCGTGAGTCGCTGGTCGACGGCATTAAGCGCGCAACCGACGTGATGATCGCCGGTAAGATCGCGGTGGTGGCCGGCTACGGTGATGTTGGCAAGGGGTGCGCACAGTCGTTGCGTGGCTTGGGCGCCACGGTCTGGGTGACGGAAATCGATCCGATCTGCGCACTGCAAGCGGCGATGGAAGGCTATCGGGTCGTGACGATGGACTACGCGGCATCGCGTGCGGACATCTTCGTGACGGCCACCGGTAACCTGCACGTGATCAACCACGATCACATGAAGGCGATGCGCAACCAGGCAATCGTCTGCAATATCGGTCACTTCGATTCAGAAATCGATGTGGCTTCCACGCGTCAGTACGAGTGGGACAACATCAAGCCGCAAGTCGATCACATTGTGTTCCCGGACGGCAAGCGCATCATCATGCTGGCCGAAGGTCGCCTGGTGAACCTGGGCTGCGGCACGGGGCACCCGTCGTTCGTCATGTCGAATTCGTTCACGAACCAGGTGCTGGCACAAATCGAATTGTTCACGCAAGGCGACAAGTACGAAAACAAGGTGTACGTGCTGCCAAAGCATCTGGATGAGAAGGTTGCTCGTCTGCACCTGGGCCGCATTGGCGCCGAATTGACGGAACTGTCGGACACACAAGCGAAGTACATCGACGTGTCGAAGGCAGGGCCGTTCAAACCGGCGCACTATCGCTACTAATCCGCGTTGCACGCGGGGAGCGTGTGCGCCGGAGCAGGGTCGCCTCGTCGTGATCGGCAGCGATTCAAGTCGGCGCGTTCACCGAAGGAGTTTTACATGGACTGGCTGCTGGCTTGGCTGATCAATGCAGTTTCGCTGTTGATCCTGCCGTATGTGATCCCCTCGATCAAGATCCGGGGATTCGGGACCGCATTGGTCGTGGCGCTGGTGCTGGGTCTGATCAATGTCCTGCTCCGTCCGATCCTGGTCTTGCTGACGCTACCGGTGACCTTGATTACGCTGGGTTTGTTCATCCTCGTGATCAACGCCTTGCTGTTCCAATTCGCCGCCTGGTTGCTCAAGGGCTTCGAGGTCAGCGGATTCTGGTCGGCGTTTTTCGGCTCCCTGCTGTACAGCATTATTTCGTGGCTACTGTCCGCGCTCGTTCTCGGGCATGGGTTGAGCTGGGGCGTCAGCAATGGCGCTTCGGGTTCGGGCTTCGTCTGACCGCGGGCGCGGTCTTCTGACAGGTGTCATCGATGGCTGCCATCGAAATTTCGTTCGAGTTTTTCCCGCCTAAGTCCGAGGAAGGGGTGGCAAAGTTGGCCGCCACTCGCGCGGCCTTGCGCGAATTCCATCCTCGTTTCATGTCGGTGACGTATGGCGCGGGCGGGTCCACGCAGCAAGGTACGCTGGATACCGTCAAGGCCATTGCCGCCGAGGGTGTCGAGGCGGCGCCGCATCTGTCTTGTGTGGGCGCGTCGCGCGAGAGTCTGACGCAGACGCTGGATACGTTCCGTGCAGCCGGTATCCGTCGCGTCGTCGCATTGCGTGGCGACCTGCCGTCAGGCATGGTCGACACGGGCGAGTTCCGCTATGCGTCGGATCTGGTTGCCTTCATTCGCCAGCATGCGGGTAACGCATTTCACATCGAAGTGGCGGCTTATCCGGAATGCCATCCGCAGTCTCGAAATGCCCGGCAAGACCTGAAGCATTTCATGACCAAGGTCGATGCGGGTGCGGATTCGGCGATCACACAGTACTTTTTCAACGCGGATGCGTATTTCCGCTTCGTTGATGATGCACGCGCGGCGGGTGCAACGCTGCCGATCGTACCGGGTATCATGCCGATCACCAATTTCTCGCAATTGGTGCGTTTCTCCGAGATGTGCGGTGCGGAGATTCCACGCTGGATCGTGCGACGGCTGGAATCGTATGGTGATGATCTGCCATCAATCCGGGCATTTGGCGTGGATGTCATCAGTGCGATGTGTCGACGTCTGATTGACGGCGGCGTCCCGGGCTTGCATTTTTATACGTTGAATACCGCCGCGGCAACCAGTGATATCTGCAGGAACATCATTTCGGCCTGATATCGTCGGGTATCGCCTAATAAACGCAGGACGCTCAACCGAGCGCCCTGCGTTTTTCCATTGCCTGCCCCGCTGGGCAATCACTTGACGCGCTACGTTGTTATCTGCTCGCCCTGCAAGGGAACGCGTCAGCGTGAGAGCGTTTTCATCGCGTGAGGGTGATTTCATTACTATAACGGCCGCAGCCCGCAGCCCGCAGCCCGCAGCCCGCAGCCCGCGTGTCGCGGGTTTATCGCTACTTGTCCAGCGGTCGCATACGCCGATAATCGTCCATTTCCATCACTCCCTGCATCAACATGCGCGACCGAATCGACGACGAGATTACCTTTCGCAAGCTGGAGTTCCTGCTCGCGTTCATGAAGACTGGAAGCTTGTCGAAGGCGGCCGAAGCGCTGAATGTCAGCACGGTCAGCGTGCATCGCGCGCTGCACTCGCTCGAACAGGGCGTACGATGTGCGCTGTTCCGGCATGAAGGCCGCAATCTCAAGTCGACGGATGCAGCGCGAATGCTGGCCGATGTAGCGCAGGAGGTGCTCACGCTGATGTCCGCCGGCATTCACGCGACCCGTGAGGCGGCGGGGTATTCGTCGGATCGGCTGAAGATCGGCTCGCTGTACTCGCTGACTATCAAGACCGTGCCTGACATTGTCGTCGACCTCAAGGTACGGCGACCAACGCTCCAGGTCGAACTCGTGCTTGGTTCGAATGCAGAACTGCTCGACAGGCTGAGGCAGGGCACCATCGATGCGGCTCTCATGGCATCGCCGGACGCCGAGCCCGAAGTCGAATTCATCCCCCTTTTCGAAGATGACATCTTTTTCGCGGCGCCCGCCGATTCAGTGTATGCGAACCAGGAAGCAATCGATTTGCGGCACTGCCGCGACCAGACCTTCGTTTCCCTTGGCGAGGGATTTGCAACCTATCGGGGCTTCATGGAAGCGTTTCGGGTCGCGGAATTCACGCCGAACGTCACCATGAAAGTCGGCGATATTTTTTCACTGATGAATCTTGTGAGTGGTGGGGTCGGATATACGCTGTTACCTGGCCGCGTGCGCGGAGTGTTCGGCGACAAGGTGCAATTTATTCCTCTCAAGCCGCAATATCTGATGCGCCAGTCGATCGGTGTCAGCTTTTTGCACGCGCGCGAGCGTGACCCGAACCTGTTGGCGCTGATGGCTGTCTGCCGTCTTTGCACGAGAAGGGCTGGCTGAGTGCCGGCCCTTTCTCCCTCACCTGTTACCGTTCAATCAGCGCGGCAAGGTTTGGCAGTGCCATATTGCTGCAATGCGTCACGATTTCCCTATAAATCACGCTGGTCAATCGGGTGTAGCCCGTTGACCGGCGACATCTCGATGGCGAGGCGAGCCCTTCTGGCGTGACGCTAAAACGGATGCGCTCGCGTGCCATGTAAACCGTAGACAAAAAGCGGATACTTCCAGGCGTATCAAGCGCCCATCAAAGCCTTCGTCGAAAAAAACAACAGCGAAGGTCCGAGCAAGCAGCCAATGCCGGTATGGAACGTCGCGATCAGCGCCCCATAGGGCACGAGCCGACGATCGGTCGCGGCGAGCCCCGCGCTGACCCCGCTCACCGTCCCCGCAAGGCCGCCGAAGATCATTGCGGAGCACGGCGTCTTCAGTCCCATGAAACCGGCCGCGAGCGGTGTGCCGATCATCACGATGATCGCTTTGATCAGGCCTGTGGCGATGCTGAGCGCGATCACATCCGAGCTCGCGCCGATCGCCGCGCCTGTTACCGGTCCCACGATATAGGTGACCGCGCCCGCGCCGATGGTCGCCATGCTGACGGGATCGGTATACCCGAACGCGTAAGCAATGCTTGCGCCGACGATGAACGGCAGCAAGGTACCGAGCAGTAACGACACCACGCCGATCATCCCCGCCTTGCGCGCCTCGGTGGCTTGTACCTCGAACGCGGTCGCGACAATGGCGAAATCACGCAGCATCGCGCCGCCCATCAGGCCTATGCCGGTGAAGAGCGGCAGGTCGGCGATACCCTTCTGTCCGCCGGTGAATGCGCCGCCGACATAGGCGAGCACGAGGCCGATCACGATTGCGATTGCCGAGCCGTGCACGCGCCCGAAAGTCAGTTTGCGCGATAACAGCGACGATGCCCACATGATCAGGCCCACCAACGCGAACGCGGTGATGAGGCCATTTTGAACCAGGTTTTTATTGAGAATTTCCAACATGATTCACTCCTGATTCAGGTTTCTTCAAGGTGCGGAGCGTTCGCGAACGACGTGTTGTCGCGACCGGTGCGGGAGAGAACGGCGATGCAGCATGCGCAGACGGCCACGGCGGCCAAGGCCGAAAGCAGGGCGACGGGGCCGCCCTTGAGTGCAGCCACGACGTTCTGGTTGGCGGACATCGCCACCACGACAGGAATGTACATCGCGCCCCAGAAAGCCACGCCTGCTTCCGTCTCCTTCGGCAACAGTCCTTTCTTATGCAAATAGAGCTTGAGGAAAATCAGCAGCAGCATCGCGATGCCGACACCGCCGACGTTCGTCTTCACGCCTATCGCGGCGCCTAGCAGGTCGCCAAGAAAAAGTCCCGCGAGATGACAGAACGCGAGAAGTGCAGTTCCATAGATGATCATTACTGTCTCCTTTAATATCTTTATCGGCTTCTGACGAGCCGGCTTGAGAAGTGAGGCGCTACCGCCATTGCTCCCGTAGCTTGCGGCCAACGGTTGTGGAGGCCGCGCGGTGCCTGCTGCCGAGCTGATGTTCCAGACCGCGCGACGGGTCGTTGTGGATGTCGTCGAAAGCGGCGCGCAGCGCCTTCTCAACGGTAGTCTGATCGGCGCGGGTCGGTGCATCGGCGGTGGTTACGCTCAGGAGCTTCCAGAGTAGCCCGAGTGATGCGTCATTGTCGATGTTGTAGGCCATCGGCGGGACTCGCGCGGCGAACGCGTCGAGATCGGCAAGCGAGCGGCGCGTGGCCCGTGCCGCCAATTCCTTGCCCATCGCGTGGAGCATGACTGGGCCTGGCTCTTAATGGACATGAGGCAAGTCTAGGGAGCGAGGTACGCCATTTCAATGACGCTCGGGGTGTATCCGTTATCACGAGAGTAATGATCGTTCGACGTGAACGCCGACACCGTGATGGGACCGGGCTGGAGTGCTGGACGGGGATATCCAGGGGTTTTCCCTGCTTCGCTGACCGCCAGGCACCAGGTCCTACCGCGTGACGGTTTTGAAACGCCGTGTGAACGGGGCCAAGGGCGTGGTGGCTTGGCCGAGTACGCGTAACTATCCCCGCGGTGCCGATGGCGTGAGAGCGGGGCCGGTGCCAACCCGCATCACGCTATTTCTTCAGCGCGATGACATGCCACTTGGCGACCGTCCACGGGACGTAGTATCGGTACCTCGCTACGGCACCGTTCGACCGCATAAGGGCAGCGCCGATGGAAGGTGCAGCCTGGCGGGGGCGCCAGCGGCGACGGCAATTCGCCTTCGATGGCGATCCTGTCGCGTCGGTTTTCCGCGCGCAACGCCGGCGTGGCGGACATCAGTACGCGGGTATAGGGGTGTCGTGCACGACTGAAGATACGCGATTTCTCACCTGTCTCCACGACGGCGCCCAGATACATCACCATCATGTCGTGTGCCACGTGCTCGATGACCGACAGGTTGTGCGAGATGAAAACGTAGCTCGTCCGGAACTGCTCCTGCAGATCGAGGAACAGGTTCAGAATCTGCGCCTGCACGGAGACGTCGAGCGCCGATGTCGGCTCGTCCGCCACGACGATCGAGGGCTCGACGATCATCGCACGCGCGATGGCGATGCGTTGACGCTGGCCGCCGGAGAACATATGCGGGTAGCGCCGCAGATGCTCGGGACGTAATCCCACCGTTTGCATCATGTCGCGAATGCGCGAGAGCCGGTCCGTCGCGCTCAGGTCGGTGTTGATCCGAAGCGGCTCGCCCAAGGCTTGTTCGATCGTCTTGCGCGGATTCAGCGAGGCATACGGATTTTGGAAGACCATCTGGACGCGTCGGCGTAAGTCGGCATCCTGAGTGTTGGATAGACGTTTTCCGTTTTCGGAGATGGTGCGACCGTCGATGACGAGACGGCCATCCGTCGGTGTCTCTACCATCGTCAACTGGCGCGCCAACGTCGACTTGCCGCAACCGGATTCACCAACGACCCCCAGCGTCCGACCCCGTTCGAGCGATAAGGAAACGCCGTTCAACGCACGTAAGGTCTTGTTGCCGCCGAACCAGCCACTGCGCACCGGGTAAAGCTTCGATAGCGCGTGCGCTTGCAAGGCGATGTCCAGCGCATCGGCGACCGTGCCTTGCGTGCACTCCCCGTCAATGGACGTTGCGTGAGGGCTTTCGATCATGCTGCATCTCCTGTGGCCCGCACCGGCAGTGGTTTGATGCATCGGACCAGTGGCGTCATCGGATCGAGTCGGTTTGCTTCCGCCTCGGTCGTAACCGACGCGGACGGCCGCGCCGGTTGCGTTGCCGCAGCGCCTACAGCGACGTTCGATGCAGACTGCGAATGCGGACGCGAAGCAAGCGGTGCAGCAGTCTCTGACACGGGCGGTACCTCGCCCTGCAACGTTGGCGGTAAAGCACGCTGTGAATCCGGCGGCAACAATGCCGGGCGCGCCGTTTGGCAGGCCGGTTCGACAAAGGCACAGCGCGGCGCGAATAAGCAGCCAGTGGGGCGATCGTCCTTGCCGGGCACCGTGCCGCCTAAGGCCGTTAGGCGCAAGGCACCGCGATTATGCTCGGGGATGGCGGCCAATAACGCCGAGGTATAGGGATGTCGCGGCGCCTGGAAAATCGCCGGCACCGCCTGCCGCTCGATCAGCTCGCCTGCGTACATGACCGCGACGCGGTCAGCCATTTCGGAAACCACGGCCAGATCGTGTGAGATCAGTACCATCGCCATGCCACGATCGCGTTGGAGGCTGCGCAGCAGGCTCATGATCTGCGCCTGTACGGTGACGTCGAGCGCGGTCGTGGGCTCGTCGGCAATCAATAGCCTGGGATTGCAGGCCACGGCGATCGCGATCATGACCCGCTGGTTCATTCCGCCCGACATCTGGTGCGGATAGGACTTCAGCCGGTTCTTTGCATCCGGGATTTCGACCTGCTCCAGCAGGGCGAGAATCCGTTGCTCCAAGGCCCGGCCTCGCAGGCCCTCGTGTCGTTTCAAGACCTCGGCAATCTGAAAGCCGATTGTATAGCTTGGATTCAGGCTCGATTGCGCATCCTGAAAAATCATCGCCACATCGCGACCGATGATCTGCCGTTGCTGGCGTGCCGACATTGTCAGAAGGTCCTGACCGTTAAACGCGACCCGGTCCGCCGTCACTTTGCCGGGCGCATCGATCAGCCCCATCAAGGCCAACATCGTCACACTCTTGCCGGAGCCGGATTCTCCTACGACACCGACGACTTCGCCAGCGCTGACCGTGAAGTTCACCCGTTGCACCGCAGGTGCGCCATCGAACGCGACACTCAGGTTTTGGATATCGAGCAGTGTCTCTCCTGTACCGCCCGTGCCGACTCGGCCGTCCTGCACGTCAAGCAATGAATTCAACGCAACCTCCGCAATTTTGGATCGAGCGCGTCACGCAAGCCATCGCCGAACAGGTTGATTGCCAACACGGTGACCAGAATGGCAAGGCCTGGCATCGTCACGATCCACCATGCGCTGTCGATGTAATCGCGTGCCGACGAAAGCATGGCTCCCCATTCGGCGGAAGGCGGTTGAACGCCAAGGCCGAGGAAACCCAACGCCGCGGCATCCAGGATCGCCGTGGAAAAACTGAGCGCGGCCTGCACTAGTAATGGTGCTGCGCAGTTCGGCAATACCTGCGAGAACATCAGGCGCAATGTGCCCGCGCCGGCAAGACGCGATGCCGTGACATAGTCCTTCTGCAGTTCCGACTGTGCGGCTGCACGTGTCAGTCGGGTGAAGGCTGGCAAGCCGACGATGCCGATCGCCATCATCGTATTCACAAGACCGGGGCCCAGCACGGCGACCACGGCAACGGCGAGCAGCAGCGACGGCAGTGCGAGCAAGATATCCATCAGCCGCATCACCGGCGCGTCCATCCAGCGCGGATAGAAGGCGGCGATCAAGCCCAGTATCGTTCCGGGAATCATCGCCATGAATACCGATAATAAGCCAATCAGCAGGCTGAGCCTGGCGCCATACAGCAGGCGTGAGAGGATATCGCGGCCTGCTTCATCGGTGCCCAGAAGGAAGCGGGTACTGCCATGCACCTCCCAGACTGGGGGCTGCTGGATCGCTTCTCGATATTGCACGATCGGATCATGTGGCACGATCCATGGTGCAAACACGGCGGCCAGCACCAATAACACCAATAGCAGGCAGGCGACGACTGCTCCTCGATTGGTCGAGAACTGCCGTACGAAATCCCGCGCGCGCAAGCGCAGGCCGCCTTGCTCTGCCGCAGGAAAGGCAGCATCGACGCTGGGTTGTAATCGACTCATCTTGGTTCGCTCCTAGCGGTGGTGACGGATGCGCGGATCGAGCACGCCATACAGCAGATCCACCACCAGGTTGACGAAGATCACCAACAACGCGATCAAAAGAATCCCGCCTTGTACGACGGGATAATCGCGGCGACCGATCGCATCGATCAGCCATTTGCCGATGCCAGGCCAGGAAAAGATCGTCTCCGTAAGCACCGCACCGGCCAGCAGCGTGCCTACCTGGAGTCCGATGACCGTCGAGACCGGAATCAGCGCGTTGCGCAGTGCGTGCACGACGATCACCCGCGTTCGCGACAAGCCCTTCGCCCGAGCTGTACGGATGTAGTCTTCGCGCAGCACTTCAAGCATCGACGAGCGGGTCATGCGCGCTATTACCGCGAGAGGAATCGTACCGAGAACGACGGCGGGCAGGATCAGATGGCTGACGGCGGAGCGCCAAGCGCCTTCGTCGTCGGAGAAGGCGGCATCGATCAACATGAAGCCGGTAATGTGCGGGATATCATATTCAACCGCTATGCGCCCTGATACCGGTGTCCAGCCCAGTTTGACGGAGAAAAACATGATCAGGATCAGTCCCCACCAGAAGATCGGCATCGAGTAGCCGGTCAGCGCCGCGCCCATCACGCCATGATCCAGCGTCGATCCGCGCTTCAACGAGGCAGCGACGCCGGCGGGCAAGCCCACCAGCAAGGCGAAGATCATGGCGCAAATAGACAGTTCCAAGGTAGCCGGAAAACGCGCCCAGAATTCCTGTAGGACTGGGGTGTTTGTAACGATTGACAGGCCGAGATCGCCGCGCACTGCGTGCGAGACGAAGTGCCAGTACTGCAGTGCCAGCGGTTGGTCCAGCCCAAGCCGGTGCAACGCGGCGGCGTGCGAGGCTGGATCGATGCCGCGCTCACCCATCATCACTTCCACAGGATCGCCGGGTATGAGATGGATCAAGGCGAACGCCAGCAAGGTGATGCCGATAAAGGTGGGGAGCAACACGCCTAACCGTCGCAGCAGATATCGAACCATAGGATGGGGTAGCAGACGTTATAGGAGTCGATCATACCGCTTCCCGTGAATGGATTTACGGCATGTGAGACTTAGCATCGTACCAAGTCTCAAATATTTTGTGTCATCGCATCCGTACAAGAAAGTCGGGCGAAGTAAGCGTTGGGGTGGCGAAGCTCCTAAGTAGTCTCTGGCGTTTAGGACGGTTCCGAGTGGGAATGCGAATGGCAACGGTCTATGATCTTTTAACAGTAGATGGTCTTTATAAACCAAGTGGCAGCGCTTACGGAGGATGACGGCCGATCCCGCAAGCGCACCGAGTGCGACCACTTGATTCTGCATGTCGTATAGACCGGCGTCCTTTTGGGAGCATAGTATGTCAAATAGTTTACAGAAGTGGGTAGGACGTAATCGTGCACCACGCGTTCAGATTACTTACGACGTAGAAGTTGGCGATGCTGTGGAGCGGCGTGAATTGCCCATGGTGGTCGGCGTGATGTCTGATTTGGCCGGTATGCCGGAGAAGCCACTCCCTAAGTTAAAGGACAGGCGTCTCACTGAGATAGATCGAGACAACTTTAATGATGTGATGGCGCGTGTGGCACCGCGCTTGATGCTGTCCGTGCCGGACACGATGAAGGGAGAGGGTAGCCTCGCGCTGGAACTGCACTTTTCCCACATGCGTGATTTTCATCCCGATGCGCTCGTCAATCAGGTGCCCCGTCTGAAAAAACTGTTGGAGGCGCGTCAGCAGCTGCGAGATCTACTCGCGAAACTCGACGGGAATGACGAATTGGACGCCTTGCTTGAGAGTGTCATTAGTAACGATGACGCACTGAAGACGTTGCGGCACGACGCGGGGGCGAAAGCTGACGCCGCGGATTCCGTATCTGACGTTGAAAACCAATCGGAGTAAGGCGATGAGCGCTGAAACACACACAAGTACCGCCGCCGTACAGACAATGGACGACGCATCGGAACCGACATCGTTGCTTGACCGCATCGTGCTCGAAGGCAATATGGCAGTCTAGCCTTCGCAGGGTGGCTATGCCCGGCGACTGATCGGGCAACTCGCGTCGCAGATTCTGGACGAAGGCATGCGGGCGAGCCCCGATAAGGGCGTGGTTGCCATGATTAACGAACGCGTCGCGCAGATCGATGCGATCTTGACCGATCAATTGAACGCCGTCATGCATGATCCTGCATTTCAGGCGCTGGAGGGCTCGTGGCGTGGTCTATCCGATCTTGTGCACGGAACGGAAACGAGCGCGCGATTAAAGCTGCGTGTGTTAAACGTGACAAAGGCGGAATTGCTGAAGGATCTTGAGAGCGCGGTCGATTACGACATGAGCGTGTTGTTTAAAAAGCTATACGAGGAAGAGTACGGCACGTTTGGTGGTGCACCTTATTCCATGTTGATTGGCGATTATCAGTTTGGGCGTCATCCACAGGATATTGCGCTGCTCGAGGGCATGTCCAAGGTCGCGGCGGCAGCGCATGCACCATTTATTGCAGCGGCTGCGCCTTCGCTGTTCGATCTGAAGTCCTACACGGAACTGGGTGTTCCGCGCGATCTTTCGAAGACTTTCGAGAGTGAGGAGCTGGCGCCTTGGCGCGCATTTCGGGAAACCGACGATTCGCGCTACGTTGCGCTTGTCCTGCCCCGCTACGCGGCCAGGTTGCCTTACGGCGCGAAGACGCAACCGGTGGAAACGTTCCAGTTCGAGGAGGACGTGGATGGCAGCGATCACAATAAGTACCTGTGGTCGAATGCAGCCTATCAAATGGGGCTGCGCATTACCAATGCCTTCGCGCAGCACAGCTGGCCAACTGCCATTCGCGGGGTGGAGGGCGGCGGCAAGGTAGGCGGGCTCGCAGCACACGTTTTTAAGACCGATGAAGGCGATATGGCACTGAAATGTCCAGCCGAGGTCGCCATCACTGATCGCCGGGAAAAAGAACTAAGCGACATGGGATTTGTGGCGCTTGTCAGCGCGAAAGGCGAGAACTCCGCAACATTTTTCGGAAGCCAGACAGTAAACAAGCCAGCGATGTACAGCACCGATGCGGCCAATGCTAACGCGGCGCTTTCAAGTCGACTGCCCTATGTCATGGCCGCATCCCGCTTTGCGCATTATATGAAAGTCATGATGCGCGACAAGGTGGGAAGTTTCCAGTCCAAGGAGGCCATCAGTCGCTATCTAAACGATTGGATATCATCATTTGTACTACTAAATGAATCGGCGCCACAGGAAATGAAAGCGAAATTTCCGCTTAGTTCTGCTCGGATCGATGTCACGGAAGTGCCGGGGCGGCCGGGAGCCTTCCGTGCAACGTGCTTTATCAAGCCGCATTTCCAGATGGAGGAGATGACGGCGTCGATGCGACTCGTGGCAGATTTGCCAGAGTCGGCCGCGTGAAGCGGATGAGCCCGGAGGGCGTGAAAACGGTCGGAGTATGGGGTCGTTTAGTCCATAGGCTGCCAATGCTGGAGGGGGAATTTTACAGCATCCACTTTTCCTTTTTTTACCAAATGAATGTGCACTGATATGTGCTGCAAGGAGAATTAAAGATGGCGATTTTACTGAAATTGGACGGCGTAAAAGGTAACAGTACGATGGACGGTTTCGCCGACACGATCGAGCTCGAAGCGATATCCTTCGGTATCTCTAATCATGGCAATGTGGATCCGTCGAATTCTGGGCGTGGATCGGGAATCCCCAGCGGCAACACAATCTCGATCACGAAGCGGATGGACATGTCGACACCCCCGTTGTACCAAGCCTGCGCGGACGGCAAATCACACGCGGAGGCGACGATTAGTATTGTGCGTAACGCGGACAAGCCGACCGCTGATATGGTCTATAAGTTGACGAATGTGATAGTCGTAAACGTAGGGTGCAACGCAATGGATATGGACGGATCGGATTCCATTCTGCTGAGCTTCTCTGCAATTGAGATTACCTATAAGACGCAGAATAAAGATGCGACAGGTAAGGGCAACACATCAGCTAAATGGGACTTCACGACGAATAAGGCATCCTAGGCGAAACAGGTATGTCGATCTCTCGGCGCACGGTAGCCCATTCAGAATGCCCTGCGCAGCGGCGCGGGGCAGAGGGTGACGGCAACGCACCGAGGCTGCTGTTCGATCGGCTTGTGTCTGAAGACCCTGGCGACGCGGGGCGGCTGAATTCGCGCAATGGCGATCCTCTTATCGACGACATGCGCACGCCTGAAAAAGTGCGTAGTAGGGGTGATCGGCCGTGCGTCGAACCATCACAAGCGTGGTGTGAATCAATTGCCAATGAGCTATCCGATCTGTTTCAGACCACGTCGCGTGTGCCGATTCGGCATTACGAAGCGCGATCATTGGATTTGCTCGACTATGGACTACCTGATATACGGGGCTTGTCGATGCGGTCGGAGCCTGATCGGCAACTGCTCTCCCGTGTGATGGTTCTCGCGATTACCCGCTTCGAGCCGCGTTTGACAGATGTGCATATTACGTTGCACGCGGACCCTGCGGGAGGGGAAGCGCTTCGCTTATCTATCTATGCCAGGATTCGTACAGGGACTGCGCGAGAGGATGTCCTTTTCGTCCTGACACGCTCCTCTCAGGGGCTATCGCGCGTATTGCCTGTCACGCTAGAGTCGGAAGACGATACAACGTGCAAAGGGAGTGCGCGCGGCCCGACGGGTTTGACTAACTGAATAAGACGAGGTGGCCCGATGTCCGACGACGTTTTGCAATACTACAAGCGCGAGATGGGCTACCTGCGCCAGCAGGGTGCGACGTTTGCCGCGCGGTACCCCAATGTGGCTGCGCGGCTGTCGCTGTCGGGAACAGAGTCGCAGGACCCGCATACCGAGCGGCTGATCGAGGCGGTCGCCTTCCTGACTGCTCGTGTCCATCGAGATCTGGATCAGGCCGCGCCCGAACTCGCGACTACGCTGCTTTTTCAAGTCTGCCCGTCCCTTGCACAGTCCCTGCCGTCCATGGCGATCGTGCGGATGTCACTGGACCCAAGGCAGGGGAATGTGACATCGGGCTATCGGTTGCCACGTCATACCGCGTTGCTTGCTCGCACTGTCGACGATATAGCCTGTCATTTCCGTACTGCCTGGGATACGACTTTATTGCCGTTACATATTAGTGCGGCGTCGAAAACCCAAGATGACACGATCACCTTAACGTTGGAAACCACACCGGGTATCACATTTCCACAGTGCGATATTCGACGTCTCCGTATTCATCTGTGCGGTGACTGGACCGAGGTGGTGCCGCTGTATGAATTAATGGTAGCGGCGGTGTCGCGTGTGACGGTGTCCACCGATGCGGGCATCACGCAGCAATTGGCGTCAAGCGCATGGCGGGAGGTGGGGTTCGACGCTGATGAGTCGTTGCTGACGACATCCGCACCCGCTTATCTGCCGTATGTGCTGCTGCAGGAGTATTTTGCTTTTCCCAATAAATTTCACTTTTTCGATCTGTTCTTGCCGCCTGGTGTGTTCGGTCAAGGAAACAAGGCGCGTCTGACGTTCCAATACAGCCGCTCTATAAAACATCTCCCCGCTTTACGAACTGATCATTTCGATCTCGCTTGCGTGCCGGTGGTCAATCTTTTCGAGCGCACCAGCGAGCCGGTAACAGTGAAAGGTCAGCATTATGAATATCCTCTAGTTGCAGACCATCGACACGATGCCCATACAGAGATCGTTTCCGTGGACACAATGTGGTATGTCGATGGCACCAGTGGTCGCACGGTACAGATGCCGCACTATGCGATGGGTGCGCAACCTGCGGACGTGGCGCACTCCGATGATTTACACACCGGGAAAGAACCGAAGCAAGCAGCGGATACGACGGCTGATCGCGTGTCCGGATCTCGCCCGTTATATGACGATACGTTGTTCTGGGGGGCGCGGATCGAACGGTCGATCCGTCCAAACCGCTCAGGTACGGATACCTATATCTATTTCATCGATGCCGATGAGGGGCGCGCGCAGTCGTCTGGCTGGACGGTATATGCGCGGGTCCTGTGTTCGAATCGACGTTTGGCGGAGCGAATGCCGGCAGATGCACGGATGACACTGACGCGCGGATCGCAGCACGTGCAAGCGCAAAGCCTGACCTCGCCTACTGCCGCGCAGTTGCCGCCACTCGAAAGTGAAGCGTTATGGCGCCTTGTTTCTCTGTTGACCTTGCATTACCAAACGTTTTCAGCGGGGAATGCAGTCAGATATGTTCATGATCTTCTCACGGTGTTTTCACATGGAAGCGCTCGGGAGAAAGCACAAATCGATGGCGTGCGTGCCGTCCGTTCCGCGCCGATGACAGGACATATCGGTAACGATGGGTGGCGCGGCTTCTGTCGCGGCACGCGTATCACGATCGAATTCGACGAAGCGGCGTTCGCGGGCACATCGCCACTGCTGCTCGCTGCAGTACTGTTCCGGGTATTTGCAATGTACACGTCGGTGAACACATTCGTGTGTCTCGTGGTAAATAAGGGAGGGGAGACATGGCATCAGTGGGCACCAGCCGCCGGGACCTATCCGATGATGTAGTCGCGCGTCTGCAGGATGCGCCGCAGTGCTACAACCTGTTTCAAGCGATTTGGCTGATCGAACGTGCGGCTCTTGGATGCGTGCCGCTGGGAAAGGGCGACGGCAGGTTTGAAGCCCTGCGCCTGGGCGCGATAACATCGATGAAATTCGAGCCGCGGGACATCACCTCGGTCGAACCTGCTGATGCGTTGCGCGATAGGCCCTTGCTACGTACACCGATTATGGCGCTGGCCGGCGCGCATGGGCCACTGCCCGAGCCATTTGCACGCCGACTGTTTGAACGTGCATCCCGCAGAGATTACGCGACGCACGATTTTCTCGATATTTTCCATCATCGCTTGCTCACCTTGCTTTATCGCAGCAAAAAGCGACGGTTCGGGGCGCTCTCGGCCTTGGGTGATCCCGATGGCCCTCCACTGCAAGCAGTGCTTCGCGCGTTTATGCGAGAAGGTGCGTTCGATGTGCGGCACAAAGGTGTTGCATCGCGTAACGCCGTTGTAGCCGCACATGACGACGCATTGCGATCGGTGCGGGTTGGTGCGTCTCCGCAGCCGGAGGTAGCGTGGTTAGCGCATGCCGGATTGTTGGCTGGAGCGCCGCGCTCGTTGCGAGGTCTTGAGACGCTGATGCAACATCGGCTGGGTATTCGCGTGGACGCGCAGCAATTTATCGGCACTTGGTTGCCGATTGATGTAGGGCAGCGGTGTCGGCTGCGGGAGCGCGACGGGCGAGGCGCACGATTGGATGGGCGGTCGGCGCTTGGACGGCGCGCATGGGATCAATCGGCTGGTATTGGGTTGCGATGCCGCATCACAGGGAATGCGGCAATGCGTGACCTGCTGCCAGGGGGGCGTGCCCACGCCGTGCTGGTCAACATGTTACAGCGTTACCTTCCATCGCGCCCCTTTGTGCAAGTCACGTTGCAGCTGTTAGGGGAAAGCGCTGCGCCGGCGCGCATATCGACAGCGACGGCACGATTGGGGTGGACAACGCGATTGATGGCCAATCCATCGCGTCGCGGCCATGCGGGTGCCGCATCCCTTGGCACGGTTAGATTTTCAGTGATGCTTAGTGATAGCGAGATGGAGAAGCGTTAGGCAATGAATCGGACCGGTCTTCGAGTCAGCCAAGTTGACAACGGCGGTACGGTGCGAGAGCGGCGCTGAGGTGATGCCTAAAGGGGTTGCCTTTCTTTAACGAGTTCGAGAACCGAAAGCAATGGACACCAATATCCGTACTTGGCTGAGCCGGCTTGACCCGCGGTGCTTATCAGCGATGGAGCAGGCCGCCGCATTATGCGTGCAGCAGACGCATTACAGCGTGGAGCCCGAGCACTTGTTAATGCAGTTCGCCCAGGCACCGGACGCCGCTTGGCGAGGTGTGCTACAGGAGTGTGGCGTGGACGCCGATCTTGTGGCGCGCCAGTTGCAAAAAGCGATCGATGGCTTCACACGTGGAAATGCCAGGACGCCCGCGCTGGCGCCGGACTTCGCTGATTGGTTTCGTGAGGGCTGGGTGTTGGCAACCGTCACGTGTGGTCTTCAAAAGATTGATGCTGGCGCGTTGCTGCTCGCGCTGCTTGCGCTGAACAGTTTGCGGGGCCGTCTGATCGACGCTGCGCCGGCGTTGTTGAATATTTCACGCGATGCGGCATCACAAGCAGTAATGGTTGCACAAGGCGCGGACAAATCCGTCGGCGCGCGGGATCTGCCCCTATTGCAGACAGACCATAGTGACAACGGTCTGTCCTCCGGCGGGGGAACGCCGGCGGGGTTTTGGCCAACGTCTGATCGTTCCACTGACGGCCTGGCACGCTTTACGATCGATATTACGCGCCAGGCTCGGGAGGGCCGGCTGGATCCCGTCACCGGGCGTGATCCGGAAATTCGGCAACTGATCGATGTGTTGATGCGGCGGCGACAAAACAATCCAATCCTCACCGGAGAAGCGGGAGTGGGGAAGACCGCCGTCGTCGAAGGATTCGCGCAGCGTATTGCACGAGGGCAGGTTCCGGCTGCGCTACGCCAGGTTCGATTATTGTCACTGGACCTGGCGTTGTTGCAGGCCGGTGCGGGCGTCAAAGGGGAGTTTGAAAACAGGTTGAAGGGGGTGATTGCGCAGGTGCATGCGTCGCCGCAGCCGATAGTGCTATTCATCGATGAAGCGCACCAGATCATTGGTGCGGGGGGGGCAGAGGGGCAAGGCGATGCGGCGAATTTGCTGAAGCCGGCACTGGCGCGCGGTGAACTGAGGACGATCGCGGCAACCACCTGGGCGGAATACAAACGCTACGTCGAGCGTGATCCGGCGTTGGCGCGGCGGTTTCAGGTGGTTAAAGTGGACGAGCCAACAGAAGAGGCTGCCATTCAGATGTTGCGCGGCGTCGTGCGCAAACTCGCCGCGCATCATGGGGTCGAGATCGGCGACGACGCCGTGCGCGACGCGGTTCGTCTGTCACACCGCTACATTACAGGCCGACAATTGCCCGACAAGGCAGTGAGCGTACTAGACACGGCTTGCGCGCGCGTTGCGGTTGCCCTCGCAGGCGTGTCGCCGCGTATCGAGTCGTTAGATCGCGAAATCGCGCAAGATGAACATGCGTTGGGACTGCATCGGTACGAAGCCGCCTGCGCACCGTCTAGCGATGCACTCGCCCATACGGCGCTTGCGGAGAAGATGGCAGCGCTCGAGGCGCAATTGATCGAACAGCGTGGCGCGCGCCAGAAGCTGCAGGAGAAGCTGGAAACGGAACGTGACGTGGCCACGCGGATCAATGCGTGCAGAGCGCGCATCGCCGCAGAGTTGCAGAAGGGTAAGAATGAAAGCGATGGGCAGGACGCCTCCTCCTGCGGTAAAAGATCGGCACAATGCGATGCGTCTCCAGCGGCTTCCGCCGACCCGCCGGCGGAATGGGCCGAAGATCAGTTTTGCAGCGACCGAGCACTGCTGCAGCGGCTGGAGAAGGGGCTTGAGGCAATCCAGCAGGATGATCCCTTGGTGTCGGTCCGCGTCAACGCCGCTGCTGTGGCAGAAGTGGTATCCGGCTGGACCGGCATCCCGGTGGGACGCATGATGGCGGATGAGATTCATTCCGTGCTAGATCTGAAGGCGCGGATGGGACAATACATCGTGGGGCAGGATGCGGCGCTGGATGCACTGGCCCGACGGATACGAACGTCGCGCGCTGGATTGGAAGACCCGTCGAAGCCGATTGGCGTATTTCTACTGGTCGGACCGAGCGGCGTCGGAAAGACTGGCACTGCTTTGGCCCTGGCAGAACTGCTTTATGGCGGTGAGCGCAATGTCATCACCGTGAATATGTCTGAGTTTCAAGAGGCCCATACCGTCTCATCATTGAAGGGCGCCCCGCCAGGGTACGTTGGATATGGACGCGGTGGCGTCCTGACCGAGGCCGTACGGCGCAAGCCCTATAGCGTCGTCCTGCTTGATGAAATGGAGAAAGCGCATCCCGACGTTCTGGAAGTGTTCTTCCAGGTGTTCGACAAAGGAACGTTGGAAGATGGCGAAGGCGTACCAATCGATTTTCGCAATACGATCATCCTGATGACGTCCAATGCGGCGCAAAGCGTCATCACGGACCATGAAGAGGTCATGCGCAAAACTGTGCGGGTCGCGCCTGAAGAAGACGGGCATATCCAGGGCAGACCGGAGGCGTTGCAGGATGCCGCGTCTCTGATGCCCGTGCTGCGTGATGCGTTGTTGCACCGGTTCAGCGCTGCTTTCATTGGCCGTACCGTCATCGTTCCTTACTTTTCGCTGACCGATAAACAAGTGCGGCAAATCGTGACGATGAAGTTGTCGACGTTGGCGGATCGGATCAAATTGCAGCATCGTGCACGCTTTCAGTGGTCTGACAGTGCCGCGCAGACGATCGCGGCGCGTTGCGTGGAGGTGGAAAGCGGCGCGCGCAATATCGATCATCTCTTAACTCAGACCGTTTTGCCGGACCTATCGCAGTGCATTCTTGAGCGCGTTGCCACGGGCATTGCGCTGGCATCAATATGGATGGACGTCGATCAAGACGGGAATTTCCGATTCCGTTTCAGTGACACGACAGAGAATGTTGGCGTGGAGATCTGCAATGTCTGACATTGGAAGCGACGCCGCATTCACGGCCATGCTTGCTATCGAAAGTGTCAATCAGCACCTAGTGTTAGAGACGCTGGATGGTGAAGAGGCAGTGTCGTGGCTATACGCATTTTCGATTGCTTTCACGGTGAGTGGCGCGCCGCTGGACGCGGTGACACTGACGGGCAGGGTCGCGTCCATCACGATGCGCTTTGAGGGACAAGCCGACCGCATCTTGCGCGGCATTGTAAGTGAGATCGTCGAGGAAGACGAGCGGACGGCTCCGGGCAACGAGCGTGATAAGGTCCATTGTTATACGGCTAAGATTGTACCGAAACTATGGCTACTGACGTTGGATTCAGACCGCTCCATCTATCAGGCGCAGAGTGTGCCTGCCATCATTGAAAGTGTTTTACGTGGACATGACATCACTTATGAAAATCGTCTGACCGAAACGTATCCGGTTCGTGATTACTGCGTCCAATACGACGAGAGCGCGTTTGCTTTTATCGCGCGTCTGATGGCCGAAACGGGTATTTTCTTTTGTTTCGATACGGCAGCGGATTCCCTGCCAGTGATACTTGCCGACGCGGCTTCTTACGAATTGCCACGCAGTACGAGCCAGGTATTGCGTTATGCGCGGCGACCGACGGAACGAGCCGTGTTTGATACCGTTTGGCGACGTCAGTTGTTGCGTGCGGTCGTGCCTCGGCAGGTCATTGTGAATGACTATCACCCAATGACGTCGGCAACGCCGGCACTGGCGCAGTCTGGCGACGCAGCCGTATGGGGAACGCGTTACGTCTACCCCGGCGGACAGCATGACGCAAATGAAGGCAAAAATTTGGCGCGACGGTTGTTAGACGCGTTGGGCACGCAGGACGCTACGATGTCCGGACTGACCCGTTGCCATGCATTATCGGCGTGGTCGTTATTGGAAATATCCAGCGATGATGACGCGACGGATACACAGGCGGGCGCACGGTACCACGTCCTTACGGTTCGCCATCGCATTCAGGACGGTCAATACTGGGCGGACTTTTCGTCGTTGCCGGCAGATCGCTCGTTCCGCCCGAAAGCCATCGCCAAGCCGCGTTTGGCCGGTCCCCAAACGGGGACCGTCGTTGGTCCCTCAGGCGAAACGGTGTGGGTGGATGAACACGGTCGTATTAAGGTGCGCATGCATTGGGACCGAAAGCGCGCGGCGGACGAGCACGCGTCGTGCTGGATGCGGGTGGCGCAAGGGACGGCCGGACAGGGGTGGGGGCAATGGTTCCTGCCGCGAATCGGTCAGGAAGTGTTGGTGACCTGTGTCGAAGGAGATCCCGACCGGCCTGTCGTAACGGGGTCGGTCTATAACGACGTGCAGACGCCGCCGGTAACGTTGCCGCGTGACCAGACACAGACAGTGCTACGTTCGCGCACTTTCGGACAGAACGCCGTTGATGGCAACGCGTTGGTATTTGACGATAAGACGGACGCGCAATTGCTTGCGCTGCAAGCCAGCAGGGCAATGCATATCGATGTTGCCAATTCGATGTCAACGACGATCGCCGAAGGTGACGAGACCCATAGTGTGCGCAAGGGGAACCGGCTCTTCGAAATTGCCGAAGGCAACGATACGCAAAAAGTGAAAGGCAAGCGAACGGAAACCGTGTCAGGCGATCACGCGCTTTACGACGAAGCGACATATCGGCATAGTGTATCGGGCGACTATACCCTGCAGATCGACGGAAATCTGACCATCAAGGTGGGGGGCAATATCGCGCTACATGCGGGTGGCACGCTTTCAAACGAAGCCGCCACTGCATTGACAAATAAGGCGGGTACAGATCTTACGAATGAAGCGGGCATGTCGCTGACCAATAAGGCGACTACGACATTGTCAAACGAAGGATTGTCGGTGTCGTCGAGAGCATCCACCACGCAGACTGTGGATGGTGGTGGCATGCTGACCTTGAAGGGGGGCATGGTGTCGATAAATTGACGATGCGATTCGCGGCGGATAATCGCATGCATGACGTTGAAGGTGGCATGACCGGCGGTGCTAATTGCCCATTGATCGGTGCGCTGGCGCACGATCAGGTCAGTGGCGATTGCGCAGCGCCTAATGCCACGCACGTGACGCTTGTGGCAGGGCGTGTCGAGGGTGTCGTGCGGCAATTTTGGCCAAATGGAAACAGGCAGTTGCTGGCCGCTTTCGTTGACGGGCAGCCCCATGGTGAGATGCGGGTTTTTAACGAAGATGGTGTCATGACAATGCGCGCAAGCTACCAAAGCGGACTGTTGCATGGCCCTTGCCTTCAGTTAGTCCACGGTCAAACCGTGTCGATATTGACCTACCAGCAAGGGAAATTGCACGGAAATGCGTTGTGCTTTGATCAAGTGAGCGCCCGTGCCGTTGCACTATTCCATTACGAAAATGGGTTGTTGCATGGGTGGACACGATATTGGCGTCCGGACGGCTCCCTCTTGCGCGACGAAAAATGGCACGCTGGCGTGTTGCAATTCGTCGAGGAGCGGTGATGACTTTTCTCGCGATAGCTGGAGCGCCGCTGCAATGCTCGTTCGGCGCGGCCCCTTCTGTGTTGAACGTCATTCCAATAAAACGTGTAGTCGCGGGTACCCCGGTCGCCACCGTGACTGACAATTTGCCATTCGTGAACGTGCCGCCATTTGGTGTCTGTTCTTGTCCGGCGAATCCAGTGGTCGCTGCTGCAACCGCCGCGGCATTCGGCGTACTGACGCCCATGCCGTGTGTGCCTGTTTGTGGCGCGCCATGGATGCCGGGGGCATTGCGAACGATGATCGGCAACACACCAGCGCTGGATGTAAGCAGTAAATTAATGTGCCAGTGGGGAGGCATCATCCAGGTTGTTTCTGCCAGCCAAGCCACCATTACCGTGGCCTGAAAAAATGCCGCCACGTTATTGCGACGTTCATGAGTTAAACCGTTAGATGAAAGGGGGCGCATAGTGAGTCGAATTGCCGTGACCATTCCGCGCGCCATTCTTTCGATCGTGCTTCTGGCGCTGGCGGCGCTCGTCTGTGGCTGTGCAAACAGCAATCCACAGTATCGGATTCATTGGTCAGGCCTGACCTTGAGTGCCACGTCAGATGCAAATGGCGATAACCCTGTAGCGGTGGATCTGGTTCTGAGCAGTGACGTGGCAATGACTGAGCGGATCGCGGCTATGTCTGCGGCGCAATGGTATGCACAGCGTGAAGCCTTGCAGGCACTGTTCCCGGATCGGCTTCATTACTTCAGTTGGGAGATGGTGTCTGGACAGACGTTGCATATGCCGCGCTCGGTGATGGCGCCACGGCGAGTCAATGCGGCGCTCGTTTTTGCCCGCTATGGCACCCCTGGCGTTCATCGCGCACGGATTACGGCACGGAAAGGGCCGGTGACGATCCGGTTGACGCGGGAAAATATTGAAATCGTAGGAGACCGTTAGCGTGCACGATGAACAGGAATTCGAGGGCACGCACGAGCGCGTTGAACGGATATCCGAGCGGGTCGAGTGGCATGAGGGTATGTTGCTGTCGCCGCAGCACTTTCAGTTGTTAGATGCTCGCTTGGAACAATTGGTGCGCTGGCATTTACTACGCACGAATCCTTACGCCTGGGGCGTCTGGTCATGCCATTTTGAGCGAATGCAATTCGCGTCGGGGCATATCAGGGTAACAACACTGGAGGCCGTGATGCCCGACGGCACCGTGTTGACCTATGACGCCACAGATTCGCTCAACGCGCCACTCGAACTGGATCTGCGACACCATGCGGCGCTGCTAAGCGGTGCGGAAGTCGATTTGTACCTGACGCTGCCGTCCATTCACACGATGCGAGGCAGCGGCGTCCAAGGCGATCCGCAAGATCGTCCCGTCCGGCGCTTCTGCTCCGTGGCAGGTCCGCTGGTGATGGATGCCGTCTCCGGTAGCGACGCCATCGCGGTGCCGCGGCAGGTCCCGCAACTCGGCTTGGCCGTGGGGGCCATTCCCGATGCACGTTATGACGTATTGCGCATCGGTACACTGCGGCGGAACGCCGATGTCGTGACGCTCGCCGAACGTTTGCCCCCGTCGCTGCGCCTGCGTGATCAAGGTCGCATCCTGGTGCGCGTGCGCGGGATTGCCGTGCAGATGCGGGCCAAGGCATTGTTTCTAGCACGGCAATTGCTGTCGTCGGGACCGATGGGGCAGGACGTTCCGGCAACCATTCACCCGGAGTGGATCGACAGCAAAGACGCCAACAAGGCGCCGCTACATCGCTCATCCGACGATGGCGGGCTCGCGCGCTTTGCGATGCGGGAAAAGTTGCGGTGTCTGACCTTGGCGTTGCCGCAGCTGGAGGCCGTATTACAAACGCAGAACGTGCATCCGCACGCGCTGTTCGTCGCGCTGGCCAGCGTGCGCGGCGCAGTGGCGCTGCTGCGCGAAGACATGGTGCCCGGATTGTTGGACCGCTACGACCACAACAACCCGGAAGGAGCACTAAGTCCACTGCTCGATGATATCGATCTCGCCATGCAGAAAGTGAGCTTGCGCTATCGTGAACGCTCATTCGTCTTCACGGAGGGACGCTACGAAGCCCTCTTGCAGCAAGATCTTCGGGACATTTGTTTCATCGTCGCGCAGGGTGGTTCGACGCAAGCACTCGAGGCGTGGATGGCAGGCGCGGTGATTGGACGAAAGGCCGACTTGCCTACTCTCGTCTCGCGCCGCGTCCTTGGGTTGGCGCGCGAGCGCGTCAACGGAGCAGCCGCACGTATTGGCGGAGACGGTGAGAATAGCGTGGTGTTCCGCATCGATGCACGTAATGCGCCGCTACGGGCCGGGACCCCGTTGGTTGTTTATAGTCCTCGCGGCCCCGGTCAGGCGTTATGCAATCCAACGCTTGTGCTATTGGAAGATACCGACGTCCGCAGCGAGGAGGCGCCGGCGGGGGGCGCGGCTGCGGTGTACAGGGCAGGACGGGACGAGTCGAAACAGCGGGCTGAAACAATGCGACCGGTCGACCCGTACTGGCGCGCTAACGGTGAGGATGGTACGCCGCTATGATGAGTATTCCTCACTGGCAGGAATCAGCGGTGTTTGCACCGTTTCGCGCGTTTGTCGCGGAGATCGACGCAGCGTTGCGGTCGATGGCGCCCCCGTCGCAAAGCCCATTGTCTTCCTTCGGTAGTAACGGATGGGCGATGCAACCTTCCGATCACGTTGGTGCGGCCGATCCGCGGACGACGGGCGAAGCCTTTGTTGTTCCCACGCTGCCCGATCAGGCACCGACGGTGGCGTCGGCGTGGCGCCAGTTTAGTGATGCGGCCGTTGATTTGGGCGCGCCCTTGGAAGATCGACGCGCGGTGTCTGATAGCGGAGCGGCTGCCGGCCCGTGGCTGCAGGGCCCCCTGGCATCTGCGGGGAACGAGCCGTCGACCGTGGCGACGCGCGCGGAACATCTTGCGCGGGCGGAGGATGCGGCGCGAGAGGTCAGCGATCGACTGCTGCGACAACTGCGTGTCTACGGTGCACGGTGGCAAATGAGCGCGTATGCCGAGATCGGGGAGGCCAGACAAGAGCTGCTTTACCTGTTTGCGGCGTTGGCCGACGATCTATTGCTGAATACCGAGTGGCTTGGAAAATCTGCCTGGATCGGCTACCTCCTCGAGGCACGACAATTCGGCAGCCACGTTGCCGGCGACGCGGTCTTTGAAAGTATCGAACGACTCGTGTGCTCACAACGCCGGGCGAAGCCGATGTTGGCCCGAGTCTACCTACTGATGCTGGGAGTGGGCTATAGCGGCCGCTATCACGGGCAGCCATTGCAACGCGACGCAGTGGACGCCTATCGCCAGACCGAACGCGAACCAGAACCGTCAGAAACCAGCGCGTCGGCGCAACGCCTGACGCCCAATGGCCTTAGTGGGCAGGAACAGCTTACGCGTTATCGGAGGCAACTCTATGAGGCGGTGATGCAACAGCCGCTTCCTGAAGGCTCGGCAGCACCGAGCGTCGTGGATCCGCATGCGTATGCGCATACGCTGAACGCGATAAGGCCGACAAGCTTTCGCCGGCCCGCGCGCTGGGCCGTTATCGCGCTCCTGTGCGCGGGCGCGCTCCTGGTCCTTTCACAGTTTGCCTGGTTTGCAAGTAGCTGGCCGGTGCGCAAGGCGCTGCGCGAAACCATGCAGCCATCTGCTCAGACATTTGAACGCAGTGCGGATGAGTATGAATCGCGCGTTCCGCGTATTGCGGTAAGGCGGCAATAGGTTGAAAGTATATCGGGCAGAGGGATATGAATAGCGTAAGCGCCGTGCCGTTGCTGTCGTCGTTGCCGGGGGTATCACACACCGTAGTGATCGGGGCGGTCGTCAGCGGCATTGTCTTGCTCGCTGCAGTGATCGTGGCAATGCTCGCGTATCGTAAAAAGCGGCGTGAAAGCCGTGCCGCGCAGAAGGTGGAGGCGGCACCAAAGAGGGAACCTACACCCTCTGAGGGGGAACGCCCGCCCGCCGCCGCGGGGAGCAAGCCTGGTGAAACACCGCTCGCGCATGTGCTTCGCGGACTGCGACGGGATTTTCGCGCTCGCGCCGGTACGTTGGACGCCCGCACCGGCACGCCTTACATGCGCTATGACGTGCCATGCCTCGTGGTGTTGAATGCCTCCCCGGATGCAAAGCCGTTGCCGCTGTCGAACCTGGATGTAACGCCCTGGGTGCCTAACTCGGCAACTGACCCGTTGGCGGCTGAGAACGTCAGCCTTTCGTCCCGCCTGCTGTGGCGTTGGAAACGCTGGCAAAGGGCAAAGGCGTTCCGAGAAGGCCCCGAGACGCCGGCCCTGCCCGGCATGACCTGGACCTTTGCGGACCGTGGCGTGGTGATTGAACTACGTCAGCCCCTGATTGATTTCGTGCCGTCTTCCGGCATGCCGGGCCAGCCACAACCGGTCTGGGACACATTCCTGCGTTGTAGCAGTCGCTACCGGCCACGGCGTCCGCTAGATGCCGTCGTGCTAGTGCTACCGGTGCACCTGTTACGCGATGATTCGGTGCAGGGGCATCTGGCCCTTCAAGAGGCGGCGCAACTCGCCCATCAACGGCTATGGCATCTGCAGCGCCTGTTTGCGATGCGGGTAACCGTGTATGTGGTTATCAGCGAATGCGAATCGATCCCGGGATTTGATGCTTTCGCGCGCAGCCTTTCGGAACCGGCCCGGCAAAGCATGGTGGGTTGGTCGTCCCCCTATTCCCCGGACAGATTGTGGGACGAGAAATGGGTGGACGAAGCGTTGAACCATCTGGGTGACGTGGTGAATGCTTCAGTAGTGGCGCATTTTGCCGCTTCCATCGACCGTGGAGAAATGGAGCGGATCGTCGGCGGCTGTGACAGGGCGGCGGTGAGATGGCTCGCGCTGTTGGACGCGTTGTCGGCGTTGCGTCAGCCGCTGCACCGTTATATGGAAGCGTTGATGCGTCCCAACGCTTACCACGACCCCTTCTTGTTGCGCGGCCTGTATTGGGGCGGCGACATTGCCGGCGACGCGGCCGGCGCGGAGTCGGATAATGCTCGCTCCGAACCCGTTTTCTACCGGGATCTCCTGCTCAGGAAGGCGTTTGCTGAAATTGGCCTGACACGCGCCTCCGCGACGGTAGCGCTGAGGTCGCGATCGGGGCACCGTCTCATGCGATGGGGTGCGACGGCGTTGCTGTGCGGCTGGGCGGCCGGTTTGGGCGTCGCGACGTGGCAAACGGCGGCGCGTGGGAAAGTACTCGCGGACGTGTTGCGAGGCTTGCGAGGCGATCAGCGGATGATGGCGGCGGCGGCGCAACGCCAGGAATGGTTGCCGGTGGGCTGGTACTCAAGTAAGACGCTTTCCTTGCTGGCGTTGGATGAGACGTTGGCGGGTCCGCTAGCGCGGGTGACGATGCCCGGCGTATGGCTGCCGTTCGATCGCTTGGACGCGCGGATCTCGGACCGCTTTCACCTGGTTTTTGGCGCGATGGCGGTGGTTGCGTTCGAACGAGAGCTGGGCCGCAAAGTGCACGCGTTGACTGGCGCCCCGATGGATCCTTTAACCGGGGAAATCCTGCCAATGGCACAGGCGACGCGATGTGATGCGTCACTGGATGCCGGTGACATGGTTGGCATGGCGTCAGCATGCAACGCGGCGCTACCCGCAGTCGCCGCCGCCACGCTGGCGCCCTTCGACCGCCCGGCGATGCGGGACTTGTTGGCCTATTTGAAGGGCGTCGAGGCATTGGAGCAGGCGTTGGGTGCCTGGAAGCGGCTACGCATGGGCGATAATGCCAGCGAGGATGCTGACGAGGATTTCCGTTCAGTCATTCGCTATCTGATGAACGTTGAGGTGCGCGGTGATGTCGCTCATAGTCTGCGGCGCTTCAGTCGATACTCGAACAAGACCCAGTTCGTGCCGTCGCTGGAAAACCCCGCGTTGCGGGCTGCCGTGCAACGCCGCTGGCAAATACACGCCGTGACGGTGAGACACGACTTGTTGTCGGCAAATTGCTTGTTGTCGACCGATAAGCGGGTTCAGGCAATGCTGCAAGCGCTTGGTCAGGGCGTGTCGCCCGACGGCGGGCCGATCAACTGGCCCGTACAGTACGCGCACATCGTCTCCCTACTGGACGATGAGGCCACCATGGTGGCCGGGGGGGGCTGGCGCTGGATCCTCGATGATGCAGGCCGAGCGGGGCAACCGATCTCCTCGGGCGAGTCGGCAAACCGGACTGGACCGGGCGGTGCCAACGAGCAGGGCGAGACGCTGGCCTTGCCGCCCGTTGGTGTGCCCCGTCGGATGTCCGACGAGATCGATGCGATCGCGGGGCGCGTGTCCGCTTCTACGATGTTAGGGGCGGCGACGGCGTCTGCATGGCGCGATGATTGGTGGCGGGCGCAGCGCGGATTGCAGTCGGATTTGAGGCAATGGTTGGCGAACCCGAAGAGCGGCCTGTTGTGGAATGCAAGCGATGCGACATGGCATCTGAAGCCCGCACGTATTGCATTACGGGGCGCGCTTGGGAATTTGATGGAACAGTCGTTTATGACATCGGTGCCGGCGCGTGACCTGCCGGCGCCAGCGCCAGGACAGGTGCTGCGGTGGCGCTTGGATAGGCTGGCCGGACCCGAGGCGCTGGACGACGCACGTAAGCAACTCCTCGCAAAAACGGTACTGCCCCTGTCGCCCGACCTCGCGCAGGACGTTACGCGCGGCGCTGATAAGCAGCTCGCGGCATTGTTGTTGCGTCGGTTAGCTGACGCCGCGCAGCTCGTGCCGGTTTCCGTGATGGCCGACCCCGCCAGCGCGGCGGGGCGTTCCTCGGCGCCCGCGGTGCAGATCGCGCTGAAGCAGATTGCGGATTCACTGACCTTGCTGGATGCAACACCCGCTGTGCAGCAGTTACAGGAGCGCTTGTCGGCAGATGCGATGAGCTGGCTGCAAATGCTCGATCAGCGTTTGAATGCATCGGACTTGTATGCCGTGGCGCGTGTGACAGCGGCGGACGGCCCGTGCGGGCCTATGAACGCGCGCGTCGAGAGCGATCGCGTCGTGCCGGTGCCCTCGATGGCCTGTGCGTTTGCCGTGCGTACGCAGTCGGCATTGGCATCCTTCGTGGGTGAGCAGTCCGCAACGATAGTCGATTGGGGCGGGCAAGCGACGACGCTGTTGCCGCTATTGACGACTGCCGATGCGAACACCGCGCTGGCGCGCAAATGGCGCGGGATCGTCGAGGATCTGGCCCGCTATGCAGTGCGCAGCCCGATGTCGTCGCTACTCCAACTCGAGCAATTCATCCTCGCCGCGGGGCCGCCTGGGGCGGGCGCCCCGATCGATGGGGGCACCTGTGCGCGCCTCGCCTCCACCGCACCCAGGTCAGCGTCGCAAGACTATTTCAGCGAAACGCAGTGGCGACTTTATCGCTGGCTATCCACACAATGTCAGGCCGCTTCCTCGATGCGGCGCCGCGCCGATTGGCGGGCGTTTCAAACTGTTTTCAATACCTACCTCGCAGGGCATTCGCCGTTTGCGTCGCCGTTGCGAGGATCCGGGGAGCGGCAGCCAGAGGCGGCGGACCCTTCACAGGTGGTGCAGGCCCTTATGCTTTTCCGGCGTTTCAAAGGGGCGACCGTTTCAGCCGGCGCGGGAATGTTCGATGGCAATCGCGGTTCGTCTGTCATGCCTTCCTCGGTGAGCGCTTTCGCGCGGCAGTTCGACATGATGTCAAGGATACTCACGCCGTTGACGGGGGGCGCAGAGTCGAAGTCGTCCGGTTCCGGGCTCCGTGAGAAAGACGGATTACCTGCGAATGACGGACCGCCGGAACCATCGCTGGCCAGCGCTGCCACGGCGGGGGGCAACGATATGTCCGCATTGGTATCGGCAGACACCGGCACGCCAGGCGGCCTCGGCCTGAAGGTAGCGTTTCGCGTGAACAAGCAGTTGGAGCAGTACGGTAACCAGATCATAGACTGGACGTTCGCATCTGGTGCGCAGCGTGTGTCCAAACAACGTGATGCCCTTCCAGCAAAGGCGTCCGCCTCGCTTGCTTGGCGACCAGGTGACCCCATCGTATTAACGCTACGATTGGCCGACGAGGCGCAGATACGGATAGGCGCAGACCCTCGTCAACCGGCGATGGCAACCGATGGCAGGACCGTCATCTTCCGTTTCGACGACACATGGGCGCTGTTGTCGATGATGGATCGCCACCGTGCATCCACCGGGACGGACGGCATCACATTGGCATTCAGTTTCCCGGTGACGCCCTGCGTACGCGACGAGACGATGGGCTGCCGTGCGCCGCTGTCCAAGGCCGCATTGGCGGCGGCGGATGCGCTACGGGAAGACGCGTCCTCCGGGCCTTCATCGGTACTTAACGCGCGCGTCTTCATCGGTTTGACGTTGTTGCAAGCGGGCGGACTGCCGCCGGATGGCTCAGGGTCCATTGCCGGACTTGGCGCAGGCGATGGATCGCGGTCCGTAGCCACGCCACGCGCTGTCGACTGGCCAGCGCAGCGTCCATCACATGCGCCGGCATGGTGAAGGTGCGCCTATGCGGGGCGCGTCATCGGAGCGGATCGTGGAACACATATCGGAATCAACAGTGGAACCGACCTTGCCGCCTAACGCTTTGCAGGACTGCGTGACACGGATGATCGCGGCATGGCACGACGATGAGGCGATTGCGCCTTTTGCCGCGGCAATGGCGGCCGTTGTCGCTCCACTTGGCGATGGCGCGCCGGCTGGCGTGTCTTTACGCTACCACCCGATCTTTCGCGAGATCAATGTGGCGCGCGCTTCGGATGATCCGTCGTTACCGCAGGGCGAATGGGTGAGAGCGCTAAAGAAAGCGGATTGGGGCAAGGTGGTGACACTGTGCCAGCGTGCGCTCGGCGAAACGGGAAAAGACTATCAAGTGGCCGCTTGGCTGTGCGAGGGGTGGTTCCATACGTCGGGCGTTCCTGGATTGCAGGCCGGTATCGCGACGATGACGGCGCTCGTATCGCGTTACTGGCGCGACGCGTTTCCTACCATTTCGCGGGACGATTGCGACGCGCGGTTCAATGTGTTCGATTGGCTGGACGAGGAAATGGCGCGTCTGTTGCGCAGCGAACTGACATTGCGCCCTGCGATGACGTTTTCCGTAGACTTCAAAGACGACACAGGGGGGGCGGAGAGCGACATGGCGCGTGAGTTGACCGCGCAGCGCTGGCAGCAGGTAACCGCCGGGGAGGGTGGGGCTGGTATGCCCGATGCGGCTACATGGCGGGCTAAGACCGATGCTCACGGGGTTGATGCGCTACACCGGCTTCGCGCGACATTAACGGCGCTTGGTAAGCATTGGCAGGCGTTGCGTGCGGCGCTGGACGTCTGCGTCGAGGCTTATGCGCCAGCAGATGCGTCAATGCAGTCGCCGGCATTGCGTCAGGGAGAGCGTGCCATCGAGGCGGTTTGTCTCGCGATAAGCGGTATTCTCGACGGCCGTCACGCCTCGTGGGAAATAGTGCACGCGGACGGCATCGATGAGACTGTACGGGCTGAAATGGCGGCGGGATTGTCCATGGAGGCAGAATCGGGCAGTGTGGCCGAGGACATTGCCGGGTTACGTGCATCGACGGAACCCGTGGCTTCCATGCGCACGACGCGGAGCGAATGGACGCGGGCGGGCGCCTACCGCATGCTTGCGGAGATTGCGGCATTCCTGCGACGCCAGGAGCCTCATAGCCCCGTCCCTTACCTGATCGAGAAAGCGGTTCGCTGGGAGAACGAGCCGCTTGACGAAATCATGAGTGAGGTCTTGCGCGATGACATATCGACACGGCAGTACGCCGCGTTGCTTGGTATTAGCTTGGAAGGCTAGCACCGTAGTTTGCTGCCAGCGCCTGAAAGCTTGAGGGGATGGCGTTGCCCTTTCGCCGGGCATCGCGTTCCGTAAAGCTTTTAAAATAATAAATGCGCGTGCGTAGATATTCGGCGCCAAACACTTTCAGTTCCGAGAACCATTTCGACGCCTCGTTATAAACATGCGCACTAATGAGTTGGGTATTGTTTTCGTTTTGCGTTTCTATGCGGGTGAATAAAGGGCCGGCAAGAGCGCTGTTGAGGATAAGAAAGGCCACTGCGGGACTGGCCTTGCATGCCTCTGAGAAAAACTGTGCAAACGCATCGCCGTCGTTGCTGAGCCCACCGCTTGTTCCCGGTTTATATTCCGCGTGTTCACTCTCACGAGGTTCTTCGGCGAAGCGAGCTTGCGCTTGGCGCAGGAACGCGCGAATTCGACGGGCCTCTATCATCTGCGCGGCAACGTCGCACAGTAACGTGATAGCCTTGCCAATGCTGGCTAGCAATCCGCCGAATCCGGGAAGGGCGATACTACTTGCAATGCCAATGGTATGCCAGCCGGCACTGGCAAGGGGCGTCTGTAGCTTCGACCATTTACGCAAGCTGGCGCACACATTCGCCAGCGTAGTCGAATACCCGGGCTTTAGTCTGAACGTGGCAAACTGGGCCCGCTGCGCCAGGGTATTGCACGTTTCCTTGATCACTGCGTAAATGTCCTTGACGAGTTCGTAGCTGTCTTTTAGAAAAGGTATTGCATGGCCGGCGATCTTTTCAGCGATATAAAACACCAGCGCACGCATTTCCGCTACGACAAAATTAGCGCACGCTCCAGGAATGTGCTTGATAAACGCAAGCAACTGGTCCCAGATGTATTTAACTATTTTTTTAAAAAGAGATTGCCCTGAAGGGCGCTCCTGTGCGATTCGGCTCTTCCGCAGTATATCGCTCACGGGGTTTTCTATGGTGGATAGCAGCGCGTCAGCAGCGAGTTGTTTTTTCAGCTTTGCTGATATGAGATTTCCTGCCGATGATCCATTGCTGTGAACTAGTTCGGCGATGAGGGGCGTCTCGATTTGATCGGAAGACCCCAGGAATGCCGGTTTCGGCGCTTGCCATGACGAAATGTTGAATCCTTCCAAGACAGCATTTCCCGCCGCCATTGAACTTTTGAAAACGGTTTGGATAATGGAGGCTGTCGAGTAACGTATGTCGGTGTCTTGAAGAAGATACAGAATGCCAAATCGTGCGTGAACGGTATCGCGCTCGATTGCGTTGTTTATTCTATTTACGTCGACAGGGCGCAGGTGAAGATCCAGCACATCAGTCAACTTTTTGTAGAGGTCTGTCACGAGACCTTTAGAATCGCGCTTGATGTTCGCGAGATGGCTATCGCGCTTCTTGCGCTTATTAATATAGATTTCGAGTTTTCCGTGCAGTTCGATGGCCCGCGACCTCAGGTCTCCCTCTGCGGCAGCACCCCGACCGGCCGCTATCAGCGCGCCGTAGGCGTTGTCGACCACCCGCAAATCGTTGGGGCGAGATCGGAATGAAACACTGGTCTCACTTAACCATTGCGCGAGTGGTTTCAACTCGTGGACAAGATCAACCAATGGCGAAGAGCGAAAGAGAGCGCTTGAAAGAACCGTGCGGTTTGAGCCGAAATCTGACATGAATCGATGGCCTTTGATGACGCTGCATGTTTGTCGTAGTGAACATTGCGTAAAACCGGCGTGCTTAGGTTAGGACAGGCATCGAGGTGCCTGGAGGACCTACGCTCACATAGCGCGCACTGATTCTGGTTTTCCCTAAATGCCCTACTATGAGGATAGCGGAGCGTAACAACGGCGCAATGAGATGGGTCGCAATGCGTCCCGCCGCGCCGTTGCAATCAGTAACGAAGCGGTGAACGTGGGGCGATGCGCGAACGTCTGGGCGGAAAGAAGGGGGCGGCTGTGAGACCGGCACAGTCAACGCATCCAACGAAATCCACAGGCACAACCGCCATTTCTGGCTTGAATTCACCGATAATAACGTTGCCGCTCAGTTTGTATCGCATCCAGTGGTATATCGAATGCATCGGTGGGTAATGTGACCACGCGGGTGGCGTCCAGCGCAACGCCTAAGGTGGCAGGTCGACAGGCGGCGCTCGCCAACGTGCGGTCGTAGTAGCCGCCGCCATAGCCCAGGCGAAAGCCGCGCCCGTCAAAACCGACGCAGGGGATCAGCAGGGCATCCGGCGTCATGTTATTTGTCGAGGCCTCTTCTGTGCCGCTTTCCGGAACGGCGATGCCGTACCGGCCCTTGCGCATGGCGGTTTCTGGCGTCCACGCCACATATCGCAACGCTGTCGCGGCGTGTACGACCTCAGGCAGGGCGGCGCGGCGATCAGTATCGGCGGCGAGCCAATCTGTCACCGCGGCACGCACATCCGGTTCGCCCGCCAACGGCCAATAAAAGCCAACGCAACGCACTCTCTGTTCATCGAGCCATGCCCGCACGCCTGCGGTGATTGCCCGCGCAGTTTCGGGATTTGACGACAAGGCCTGTTGTCGCAAAGGAAGCAGGCGCGCGCGTAGCGCCTGTTTTTCAAGGTGGACGGTTTCCGCGCGAGTGGGCCCGGCACTCCCACGTGCGGTCGGTGACGGCGTGTCGGCGGTCATGTCGTCGGGCACGACATGCCGCGCGTGCGCGCGAGCATGGCTATAGGGGCAGGGTCGCGTGATATGCTGTTCATATTCAAAAGAACGCAAGATGGCAGAGATAATGGTGCGAGTATATCGCGCGATGGCGGCGGGTCTCGTCGCGGTCGTGTTGGCGGCATGCAGTTCTCCAGCGGCGGTTCGCGCGCAGTCCGCGACCATGACGCCGGACGTGGCGGATAGGATCTTCTTGCAACTGCGTGATGCGGCACGCCGCAACGACGCCGCGGCGGCGGCGCAATTGTCCGCGCAGATTCCGGATTATCCGGTCCCGAGCTATGTAGCGTATTACCGGATCAAACCGCAGATGTTCGATCAATCGGGCAAGGCGCGTCTCGACGCACCTGACGATCAGATCCTGGCGTTTCTGCAGCAATACGACGGTACCGCGATCGCGGACCGGCTTCGCAACGACTACCTGACCGTATTGGGCGCGCGCCACGATTGGCGGACGTTCATGGCCCAGTATCCGCGTTTCGCGCTCGACGACGACACGCAGGTCAAGTGCTATGCGTTGGAAGCGCGCGCGTCACGTAACGAGAACGTTGCCGATGCCGCGCGACAACTGCTCACCAATCCGCGCTGGTATGGCGATGGGTGTGTCGACCTGATCATGGCGCTGGCGTCGTCCGGGCAGTTCACTTCCGACGATGTCTGGGCGCAGATGCGCCTGGCCTACGAGGGCAATTACACCTCGCTGGGCCGCCGCATTGCCGATGCGCTGGGGCCGGTCAAGCCAAGCGATCAGACTTTGTCGATGGCGACGGACAAGCCGCCGATTTATCTCGCGCAACCAATCCGCATCAACGACCCGGCGCATCAGCTCGCCTTGCTGGCCATAATCCGGATGGCAGCGAATGATCCGGCGCAGGCGGCGGTCGCGTACGCGAACGTAGAGCCGCGTCTCACGGCCATCGAACGTGGCATCGGCTGGGGCGCGATTGCCTACCGGGCGGCGTTGAAGCAGATGCCGGCGGCTGTCGATTGGTATCGGCTGACAGCCAACGCCCCGTTGACGCTGGGTGAGTACGAATGGCGCACCCGTGCGGCGTTGAGCGTGCAGGATTGGACAATGGTCCGCTGGTCGATCGAGCAGATGCCGCCGGTGCTCCGGGATCAGCCCGTATGGGTTTACTGGCGTGCCCGTGCAATGCAACAGGGCGGCGATGCCGCGAGCGCACAGACCTTGTATCAATCGATCTCGAACCAGTACAACTTTTACGGTCAGTTGGCGACGGAAGCGCTGGGCGGGCTGATTACGGTGCCGCCGCGCACGGTTGTCAGCGCGCAGGAGATCGCCGATGCCGGAAAGAATCCAGGTTTTGCACTGGCGCGCCGTTTCTACGATTTGAATATGCGTTTCGAAGGCAACCGTGAATGGAACTGGCAGTTGCGCGGGATGACCGATCGTCAGTTGCTGGCGGCCGCGAATTACGCGAATTCGATTCAACTGTTCGATCGTGCCGTGAACACTGCCGATCGGACGCGTGTCGAGCATGATTTCACACTGCGTTACCTTGCGCCGTTCCGCCCGATTGTCGACCGCTATGCAGCCAGCACGGGCCTGGACGTCGAGTGGGCGTATGGGCTGATGCGACAGGAATCGCGCTTTATCTATGACGCGCGTTCAGGTGTGGGCGCATCGGGATTGATGCAGTTGATGCCGGGTACCGCGGATCTGGTGGCACGCAAGCTGGGCATGGGCAAGCTCACGCGTGCGCAGGTCAATGAGCTCGATACCAACATCAAGCTGGGTACCAATTACCTGTCGATGGTATATAACCAGTTCGACCAATCGCCGGTGCTGGCGTCGGCTGGCTATAACGCCGGACCGGGGCGTTCACGGCAATGGCGCGCGGCGTTGACGCGGCCGGAAGAGGGCGCGATTTTTGCGGAGACGATTCCGTTCAACGAGACGCGCGATTATGTGGAGAACGTGTTGTCGAACACCGTCTACTACGGCGCGTTGTTTGAAAACCGGCCGAAGTCGTTGCGCGAGCGCCTGGGCATCATCTCGCCCTGAGTGCCGCGCCCATGCGCTGCGTCTGACAAGGAGAGGTGACATGCGTTATCAAACGGTCGCGGTCATTGGGGGAACCGGCTTTATCGGCCGGTCGTTGATACCCAAGCTCCTGACGCTTGGGTACGCGGTGCGCGTGGCAACGCGCTATCGCACGCGGGCTCGTCCGATTCAAATGTTGCCGATTTCGATCACCGAGTGCGACGTGCACGCGCCCGCGCAGCTATCGGCTTTTCTCGATGGTGCCGATGTCGTGATCAATCTGGTGGGCGTGTTGCAGGACAAGCGGGCGATGCCATACGGTCCCGGCTTCGAACGTGCGCATGTCGCGCTGCCGGAGAAGATCTGCACCGCGAGTCGCGCCCTTGGTATCGAGCGTTTTCTGCATGTCAGCGCGCTGCATGCCGATTCGAACGGGCCCAGCATGTATCTGCGCTCGAAGGGGGACGGCGAACAGCGGATCAATGCTGCTGTCGCGGCCAGTCAGACCGAGGGCGGTGCGCCGTTCCGGGCGACGATTTTCCGACCATCGGTGATTTTCGGGCCGGGCGATCAATTCCTGAACCTGTTCGCGCAGGTGCTGAAATTCGCACCGTTCATGCCGCTTGCGTGTGCGCATGCGCGCTACCAGCCTATCTATGTCGAGGACGTCGCTCAGGCGCTGGTCAATGCGATTGAACTGGATGCGCCCACGGTGCCGCGGGTTTTCGAACTGGGCGGTCCGCATGTCTATACGCTGGCGGAGTTGGTACGCTTTGCCGGGGAGGCCAGCGGACATCGCCGTCCGGTCATCGGTTTGCCTGACTGGGCCGGCCGTTTGCAGGGTGCCATCTTCGAACATCTTCCCAACCCGCCGATCACCCGCGACAATATTGATTCTATGCGAGAGGATTCCGTGCTCAGCGGCCCGCTCGATCCGCTGTTACGGCTGACACCGGCCTCGCTGGAATCGGTTGCCGGCGCGTATCTGCGTGGGCTGCCGGTGGGACAGCGATGGACACCGTCCGCCTGAGCCGCGGGGTGAATCGCCTATATACATCGGGGAGCGTGGTGCAATGATGCAATTGGTAATCGCCAACAAGAATTATTCGTCCTGGTCCATGCGGCCCTGGGTGCTGATGACGCACTTCGACCTGCCGTTCCAGGAAACACTCGTGATGCTTGCGAAGCCGGATACGGCCGAAATTATCCGTCGCTACTCGCCAAGTGGACGCCTGCCCTGTTTGATCGACGGACGGGTCACCGTTTGGGATTCCCTGGCCATTTGTGAAACCCTTGCCGAGCGTTTTCCAGAAAAAACGTTGTGGCCGACCGATCCGGTCGCGCGCGCGCGGGCTCGATCGATCAGCGCCGAGATGCATGCCGGTTTCGCCGCGCTGCGCAACAACATGCCGATGAACATCCGGGCACGTGCCAGTGCGGATCGCCTGCAACGCCTGGATGCGGATACGCATGCCGACATCGGCCGCATCGATGCCATCTGGTCCGAGGCACTCGCGCATTCGGGCGGTCCTTTCCTGTTCGGCGAGTTCAGCATCGCCGATGCGATGTATGTTGCCGTGGTCATGCGCTTTCAGACCTATGGTCCCGTGTTGTCGCGGGCCGCGGCCGATTATATGGCGCGGGTGATTGCATTGCCGGCCGTGCAGTCCTGGATTGCCGCCGCCGAGCAGGAAGAGGGCATCGCACGCTACGACGAGGTGTTGTAAGTGGAAATCTACGCCGTAGGCGGCGCGATCCGTGATGCGTTGCTGGGTCTGGAAGTGAAAGACCGCGACTACGTGGTGGTGGGGGCAACCCCGGAGCAGATGACGGCGCAAGGTTTCCGGCCCGTCGGCAAGGACTTCCCGGTGTTTCTTCACCCACGGACGCAAGCGGAATACGCGCTTGCGCGGACCGAACGCAAGACCGCCGCCGGCTATCACGGCTTTTTATTCCATTACGCGCCGGATGTGACGCTGGAGCAGGATTTGGCGCGTCGTGACTTGACGGTCAATGCCATGGCGCGTGCGGTTGCGCCGGACGGTACCTTGACCGGCGAGATCGTCGACCCTTACGGCGGGCGCCGCGACCTGGCGGCGCGCGTGTTTCGGCATGTCGGGCCGGCGTTTCAGGAGGACCCGGTGCGTGTGCTGCGCCTGGCACGCTTTGCCGCACGTTTTGTCGATTTCACCGTGGCCGATGAAACGATGGCGCTGATGCGCGACATGGTCGCCGCGGGTGAAGTGGACGCGCTGGTGCCTGAACGTATATGGCAGGAGGTGTCGCGCGGTTTGATGGAGGCGAAACCATCGCGGATGTTCGCGGTATTGCGCGAATGCGGGGCGTTGGCGCGGATACTGCCTGAGGTCGACGCGCTGTTTGGCGTGCCGCAACGCGCGGACTATCACCCGGAGATCGATACCGGTGTGCATGTGATGATGGTCACCGACTACGCGGCGCGTGCGGGCTATGCGTTGCCCGTGCGGTTTGCCGCGCTGACGCACGATCTCGGCAAGGCGCAAACACCGGCGGATGTGTTGCCGCGTCATATCGGTCATGAGGGGCGGAGCGTCGATCTGCTGAAGCCGCTATGTGAACGCCTGCGCGTGCCGAATGAATGCCGCGACCTGGCGCTGATGGTTGCGCGTGAACATGGCAATATCCATCGTGTCGCCGAGTTCGGCGCGGCGGCGTTGGTGCGCTTATTGGAGCGCTGCGATGCATTGCGCAAGCCGGCGCGTTTCGCGGAAGCGCTGCAAGCGTGCGAGTCCGATGCGCGTGGGCGATTGGGTTTCGAATCGCATCCCTATCCGCAGGCCGAGCGTCTGAGATTGGCGTTGGTCGCGGCGCGCAGTGTCGATGCGGGTGCGGTTGCGGCCCACTTTGCATCGCAACCGGCGCGGATCAAGGATGCGGTACACGACGCACGCGTCGCCGCCGTGGCCGAGGCGCTGAAAGGTACCTGACCGCTGGCGTGCTCAAGGACGCGGAAGCGCCGGTCATGCTGCCAGGTCCGCTTATGTGGTTGCGTTTGTGTGCGGGTGCCCATCATCGGCAACCGTGTCAGAGTATTCGCGCCAGCGCGAAGCCGATCGCGGTGATCACGATCGACGACATGAACGGAAATGCGTACTCGCGGCCGAACGCCCGGACACGCAGATCGCCGGGCAGACGCCCCACGCCAATCTTGCTGAGCCAGGGCCAGCACCCGTTCAGTAACATCGTCGCGATAAATGACGTGATGAACCAGCGGATCATGATGCATCGTTCCGGCCATAGCCATAGCCATAGCCATCGCCATCCGGCAGCAGCGTCCAGGAGCGGTCGCCGGTCAGGAAGGCATCGGGAATGTCGTCGAGTGCCCGCGAGAAGCCGATGACCTTGAACAGCTCCCCCATCTCCGCTTCGGACAACAACTTTTGCATGGCGCTGGCCTTTGGTAGATAGGCGGCAGGGTGTTCCGGGCTGACCTGGCGCGCGAGGATGTCCGCAATCCCGCAATTGATCAGGAACCGGCCCTGCGACATATAGCCGAGGATATCGGCGCCAGCGTCGATCCCGGCTTGCGCCATCGCGCTGAAATCCACGTGCGCGGTGATGTCCTGCAGTCCGGGATACAGCAGTGCGTCGCCGTGCGTCTGGTGACGGTAATGACACATCACCGTGCCGGCCGTGCGTTGCGGGTGGTAGTATTCGTGCGCGGGAAACCCGTAATCGATGAAAATCGCCGCGCCTTTCGTGAGCATTGTGCAGACGGTGGCGACAAAGGCACTGGCGGCGCCGTGCGTTTCCACCAGGTAGTCTTGCCCCATCCGTCCGACGTGTTCAAAGAGCGCGCGCAATGCGGGCGCGAGTGTGTCCGGCGCGGCGCAGGGGCGATCGCGGTGCACCAGATGCGCCCCATCGAGCCCCACGCCGCGTTCGTGCCAGCGTCCCTTCGTGAGCGGATGCAACGTGATCGGCATTGCGTCCAGGACCTCGTTGCCGATCACGACACCGCTGAATGTCTCCGGGAGGCGATCGATCCAGGTCACGTGCGCGTCCACCCAGCGGCATGCTGCGTCCGTTTCGGCCGAAGCGGCCGGGCCACCGGCGCCGGCACGGGCGATCAAGGTGACCAGTGTGTCGTGTTGGCGGGCGCGGAGTTCACCCGACAGCTCAACGATCGTATAACGGCTGCAGATCGGTGTGCCCGCATTGTCATCGTTCGACATGCCATGCAGCGCCAGTAGCAGATCGGCGGCCAGTTTCCCGCTGCCAGCGCCGAACTCCAGCACGGCATCGGCATCGGCCATCCGCAGCGCCTGGGCAACGGGACGGGCCAACGCCTGGCCGAACAGCGATGTCAATTCTGGCGCGGTGATGAAGTCGCTGCCGTCGGCGGGGCCGCGACCGAACTTGACGTTATTTCCGCTGTAATAACCAAGGCCTGGCGTATAGAGCGCCAATTCCATATAGCGCGAAAAAGGCAGCCAGCCGCCGTGCGCGCTGACCTCCGCGGCAATGCGCGCGCGCAACGATGTGCTGCGGGCGAGGGCGGCGGCGTCGGGAACAGGTAAACTGGCAGGATGATTGGCGTTCATCGCGACATTGTAAATGACCGGCGAATCTTCCCGCTTCCCCGTTTTATCGACTCACGCACACGGCTCCGACAGGCCGGGGGCTACGCCTTTGCCTGCTTTATCCGCATCGCGAGGCACCAGCCGCGCGCCGGTGGTGCTCCTGCCTGCGCGTATCGGTGTCGATTGGGACGCCGACGAGCGCTGCCCCGCAAAACCGGATGGCGACGGCGGCGATGGCGGTGGAGGTGCCAGGCGCGGCATTGAGGCAGCCAATGTCATCGGCGCGCGCGCGGCGCGCGTGGCGGAGGTGTTCGTCGAGGCCGGATGGGATGTCGGGTTCTACGGTACGCCGCTCGCGCCGGCGGTCCCGGCCGTCGCGTTGGCTGACTCGCCGCGTGGCGCGGCGCTTCTCGCGCTGGCCGAACGGACAGGTCATCCATGCCAATTGCGCTACTTCGGATTGGATTCAGGCGGCGCCTCCGCCAATGCGGCGGCGGCCGGGACGATCGGCGCCTGTACCGCCGTCACGGGGTTTGGTGCGCCGGCACGTTGTCTGATCGTTGCCCCATCGGCGTTTGTGGACCCGCGGCACGCGGTGGAACAGGGCGGCCGTCCCGCATCCGCAGGTCCGCGTTCCGACACCGCGCATGGCACGGACGGCGAGGAAGTAAGCCGCTTTCAAAAGGCGAACTTGACCATCCCCTTGTGTCTGATGAGCGCGCAGCACGCGGCGTGGCAGGCTTGGCGGGGGCAAAGGTCGCCTCCGGTGGACGCTGATGCGGAGCGATTCGCGGTGGAGGATGCGTCGATCCTGGTGCTGCTCGATACAGCCGGGTTGCAGCGGCTCGTCGGTATCGACACCGTGCCGTATGCGGCATCGCAAGCCGGCTTGCATGCGACGGTGCCGAGCCTGGCACGGGCATATGCGCCGGGTATGCGCGTCAGTGCGGTCAGTGCGCCGTTGCATGACGGTGGTGATCGCGACGAACGGGCCGGTGCGGACGCGGCGTTGGCGCAAGCCTTGTACTATGGCGCGCAAGCCAGCACGATCACGGGTGCGACGTTGCGAGTGGGCGGCGTGCCAACCCAAGTTGCCAGGAGCGAGTAAACTGGCGGCCCGGTGTCCCCCGGCGTGGTTGCAAACGGGTTTTGGCTACGCCGCGTGATGCTACGCGAATGTTCCTTGATGGTGCTGCGGTTGCCAGACGCTCGCTGGCGCTTCCAAGCGGCGCGCTGTGGTGCAAACGCGTCAGCGTGAGGCGTCGTCTGGTGCAATCGCTTCGATTCAGATTGATTTACCGCGGCGGCGGCCATGCCTGTTTGCCGAAATGCGGTTGCGATTGATATTATTGAAGTTTTTCGTTTTTACGCTGGATGTTTCCGATCATTGCCGGCCTTCGGCTTCGTGGTCTTACGTCCGCCGCCGATAAGTTTCCTGTGGAGCCGCGCGATGTCCAGCGTGCTGATCGACCCTCGTCTTGCCGACTGCCGCCGCTTGTTCGTTCGCGACTATGAAGTCCGAATGCATATCGGCGCCTACGAGCGGGAAAAGCACGGACCGCAAAAGGTTCGTTTCAATGTCGAGCTGTTTGTGCCACTGGCCATCTCAACACCACAACGCGACGCGCTCGAAGAGATCGTCAACACGGACATCATTCGTGACGCCATTACCGAGGCGATCGGCGACGGCCATGTGCATTTGCAGGAAACGCTGTGTGATGGACTGGCGGCGCGATTGCTGGCCGATGCGCGTGTGCGCGCGGTGCGTGTCATCACTGAAAAGATCGACGTCTATCCGGACTGCCAGTCCGTGGGCGTTGAGGTATTCCGATTCAAGGAGGCGTAAATGCCTGACGATATTCCCGCCGACATGACGGTGGACCAGACCACGCCGGACGCTAGCCCCGATGCCGTGATTCATGCAGAACGCGCGGCCACGCGGCGCGAGGAACGCGACGCGTACGAGAACAACAAGCTCTTCAAGCGTCTGGCGCGCCAGGTCGGCCAAGCCATTGGCGACTACAACATGATCGAGGACGGGGATCGGGTCATGGTGTGCCTGTCCGGCGGCAAGGATAGCTATGCGATGCTCGATATTCTGATGCGGCTGCGTGAGCGCGCGCCGATCGACTTCGAGATCATCGCCGTCAATCTTGACCAGAAGCAGCCTGGTTTTCCGGAGGACATCCTGCCTGCGTACCTGACGCAGCGCGGTGTGCCGTTTCACATCGAAAACCAGGATACCTACAGCATCGTCAAGCGGCTGGTGCCGGAAGGCAAGACCACGTGTTCGCTATGTTCGCGACTGCGTCGAGGCATCCTGTATCGCGTGGCGGGCGAACTGGGCGCAACGAAGATCGCACTCGGCCATCACCGTGATGACATTCTGCAGACGATGTTCCTGAACATGTTCTATGGCGGCAAGCTCAAGGGCATGCCGCCCAAGCTCCAATCGGACGACGGCCGCAATATCGTCATCCGTCCGCTCGCGTATGTGAAGGAAGTTGATCTTGAAAAATACGCGGTTCTGCGTGCGTTCCCGATCATTCCTTGCAATCTGTGTGGCAGCCAGCCGAATTTGAAGCGCGCCGAGATGAAGGCGCTGATCCGCGATTGGGATAAACGTTTTCCAGGGCGCGTCGACAATATGTTCAACGCGCTGTCGAGCGTGGTGCCATCGCATCTGATGGATCGGGATCTGTTCAACTTCACCGGCTTGCGTGCCAGCGGCAGCCCTGATCCGGATGGCGATATCGCTTTCGATGAAGATCCCTGTGGCAGCGACGTGGCGCGGCCCTTGATGCTTGACGATGATGAAGAGGATGCCGATGTTGACGCCGTTACCCGCGCGACGAACGAGGCATTGATACGCACTACCCCGTCGTCTGGGCTCCGTGAGCAGGTGATTCGCTTCGGCAAGCGAGAGGGTTGACGGTCTTTATAAGACAGACCGGTACGTCTCGATGCGTTTAAAAAAGCGTCTCCATCGATGATGGCGGCGCTTTTTTCTATCCATTTTCGGCAAGCTTTCCACTAAATAAAAATACGATAAGGCGATCGCGCCGCCAGCGTGTGATCGCGGCATTGCATCGATAACGACGCCCCGGCGGCGCGGCATGATTGATATTAATAGTTGGTATGACGGAGGTGGTGCGAAATCGGTAAAAACCGCTTAATGGCTGGTTTTTTTTCGATGCATCGGCAGTGAAAGCCCCGGCATGGCTAAATAAATATCGCTCAAGACCTTCAGTAAGCTTTCTGGCGGCCGTTCACCGTACTGCATACTCATGGAGAGCTGTCGTGAAGTTTCTGAGCAACTTGAAGATTGGCGCCCGCTTGGGATTGGGATTCGGCATCACGCTGCTGTTGATCGCGTTGATGGGCGTTTTGTCCTATATGCAGACATCGCGTGTGTATCGCGGCACGGAGAGCCTGGCAAAGGATTGGTTGCCAAGTATCCAGGCGCTGGGAACACTGCAGAATACCGCCAACACCGTGCGTCTGACGCAGTTGAAGATTTTGCTGCAAACGAGTGACGCCGGGCGCGCGAAAGACAACAAGACGCGTGACGCTTCACTCAAGGCGTATGACAGTGCCTGGGCGGACTATGTAAAGCTCTCGGCCAACGGCGACGAAAAAGTACTCTCTGACAAGGTTCAGCAGGCGTGGACGGTGTATCGCGAGGTCGACAAGCAGGTCGCCGATCTCGCTGCTACCGGTGATGCGGGGATGATGCAAGCCCGTGAATTGGCGCTTAATGGCGCGACAGTGGCGTTTGGCACCTTGGTCGACGCTATCGCTGAGGATATCGAATTCAACCGGAAGGGCGGCGATGCCGCCGTCGCGGACGCCGAAGGTGCGTTCAGCGAAACGCTGACGACCACGGTGGTGATCGTCCTGCTGGCCTTCCTGGGCGGCAGCGTCATTGCCGTGCTGATCACGCGCTCGATCACCGCGCCGGTACGTGAGGCTGTGGACGTGGCGGAGACCGTTGCACGTGGCGACTTGACCCGGCGCATCGAGGTGCGCGGCCGTGATGAGATGGCGCAATTGCTTGGCGCGCTGTCGAACATGAACGAAAAGTTGGCATCGATGGTCAGCCGTGTACGCGATAGCAGCGAAAGTATTGCCACCGGTTCTTCGGAAATCGCCGCGGGTAACAGCGACCTGAGTCAGCGGACGGAAGAGCAGGCCTCCGCATTGGAAGAGACCGCGGCCAGCATGGAGCAACTGACTGCCGCCGTGCGTCAGAACGCGGAGAACGCGAAGCAAGGCAATATGTTGGCGCGTGATGCATCGGAAATTGCCGAGCGCGGCGGTGACGTGGTCGAGAAGGTGGTGGGTACGATGCGCGGCATCACCACCAGTTCCGAGAAAGTTGCCGAGATCATCTCGGTGATTGAAGGCATTGCATTCCAGACCAATATTCTCGCCTTGAACGCGGCGGTGGAAGCCGCTCGTGCCGGCGAGCAGGGGCGTGGCTTTGCGGTGGTGGCCGGCGAAGTGCGCACGCTGGCGCAGCGTAGTGCCGCGGCCGCGAAGGAAATCACCGGGCTGATCAACCAATCGGTGGAGGGCGTGAAAGCCGGCTCGGCGTTGGTTGATGAAGCCGGTGCGACGATGAAGGACGTCGTGAAGTCCGTGCGGCGCGTGACCGACCTGATGGGCGAAGTCTCCGCCGCGTCGACCGAGCAGCAAACGGGTATCGAGCAGGTCAACCAGGCAGTGGCGCAGATGGACGAAGTGACGCAGCAAAACGCGGCACTGGTCGAGCAGGCATCGGCGGCGGCGCAGTCGATGGCAGCGCAGTCGAGTGCATTGAAGTCGCTTGTCGCCACGTTCAAGGTCGATCGCAACGTCGAGGTTGCCGCGAAGGTGCTGGCATCGATGCCTGTGTCGTCATCGCCGGTGGCGATCAGTAGTGCGTCGCGCCCGAAAGCATCTGCTGCCGGGACGACGGCAACGCGCGCACGGAAAACGCCGGTGGGTTCACGGTCGAAAGGCGTGAACAAGGCCCCGGCGCGAACCGCGCCGCGCACATCGATGGCGGCGGCCGCACCGGTGGCGGCAACGGCGTCCGTTGCCGTGGCGGAGGAAGTGTTGCGCACGCCTGCGCCAATGCAAACGGGCACGCGTTCCGTGGCAGTGCCGAAGCCGGCTTCGGCGGATGAGTGGGAAACCTTCTAAGCCGGATTTTGCATCGTTCATTAGTGTCTTAATTTCTGTTTTCAGATATAGCGTGCGTGGCACGCCTCGGAAACCTGCCGCCGCATGATGTGCGATATCAGGTTGCTGGCGGCACCAGGCGCATTTCAAGGCGGTGGGGGAGAAAAGCATGGATACGACGCAACAGGACATCGAACAACGGGTCCGATTGGCCGGTAACAATATGTTCGAGCTGCTGCTGTTCCGGCTTGGCGAATCGCCGGGCACGGATCAGCGCGAGCTGTACGGAATCAATGTGTTCAAGATCCGTGAGATCATGGCCATGCCGAAGCTGACCGCCCTGGTGGGGGCCGGTCCCGAAATGCTCGGTGTTGCCGATATCCGTGGCCAGATCATTCCGGTGATCGATCTGGCGCGTATCACCGGATGCGAACCGCGTAATGGCTTGAAGATCTTGCTGGTGACCGAGTTTGCGCGGACCACGCAGGGCTTTGCGGTGGAAGAGGTAGACGATATCGTGCGCCTGGAGTGGAGCAACGTGTTGTCGGCCGAATCACATTCGCGCAGCAAGACGGTGACCAGCTTCGCCCGCTTGCCCGGCGATCAGAATTTGTTGGCGCAGGTGTTGGACGTCGAGCAGATTCTGCGTGACGTGATGCCGGAAGAACGTCCGCCAATCGACCAGCAGGAGACCGGTGCGTTGAAGCTGCGCAAGGGCGCGAAGGTGCTGGCGGCCGATGATTCCGCCGTGGCACGTGGTCTGTTGGAACAGAGCCTGACCGCAATGGGCGTGCCGTTCATCATGACCAAGACCGGGCAGGAAGCCTGGAACGTGCTGGATGCGATGAACCAGAAGGCGCGCTCCGAAGGCCGGAATATCAGCGACGAAATCGCCCTGGTCTTGACTGATCTCGAAATGCCCGAGATGGATGGTTTCACGTTGACGCGCCGTATCAAGGCGGAGGAAGGGCTACAGCGCATTCCCGTGGTCATCCACTCGTCCTTGTCTGGATCGGCTAATGAAGAGCACGTACGCAAGGTAGGCGCGAACGGCTATGTCGCGAAATTCGTTGCGGCGGAATTGGCCGAGGCGATGCGCAGTGCGATCAAGCAATGCGCCTGATCGATTATTGACTGGTGCGTGACGGGTTCGCGGCGGTTGGGCGAACCGTTGTTTGCACCGCGATTTGCGGGTTCGAGGGGGCCGGTTTGGGCCCCGCCGAACGGTTTTGCCATCCCCTTCGCGTGCTAGAATGGAGCGCTCATTCTGACCGAAGGGTGCCACGTGAACATCGTGATTCTGGCCGCGGGTTCGGGTAAGCGGATGCGTTCCGCCTTGCCGAAGGTCCTGCATCCACTGGCGGGGCGACCGCTGTTGACCCATGTGATCGACACGGCACGCACGTTGCGGCCCACGCGTATCGTGGTGGTGGTGGGGCACGGCGCCCCTGTGGTACGAGACGCCGTGACCGCTTCCGATATCGTCTTTGCCGAGCAGACCCAGCAACTGGGTACCGGGCACGCTGTAAAGCAAGCCTTCGATGCGCTCGATCCTTCCGTTCCGACACTTGTTTTATACGGTGATGTGCCGTTGACGACCGGCGCTACGCTCCAACGTTTGATTGATGCCGCCGGACCGCAAGGCTATGGGCTGTTGACCGTCACGTTGGACAACCCCACGGGGTATGGTCGTATCGTGCGCAACGCATCCGGTGCCGTGACGAAGATCGTTGAAGAGAAGGATGCCGATGCGGCAACCAAGGCCATCCAGGAAGTCAACACGGGCATTGTCGTGCTGCCTACTGCAAAGCTGGGCGGCTGGCTCGAGGCGCTGCGCAACGACAATGCGCAAGGCGAGTATTACCTGACCGATCTTGTCGAATCCGCCATTGCCGATGGCTTGGCTGTGCACGCCGTGTCCTCGTCCGACGAGACCGAGACGCTTGGCGTCAACAGCCGTGCGCAGCTTGCCGTGTTGGAACGGGCGTTTCAAGCGCGGATTGCGGCTACGCTGTTGGACGAGGGTGTGACGCTGGCTGATCCGGCACGAGTGGACGTGCGTGGTGTCTTGAAAACCGGCCGCGATGTATCGATCGATGTGAACTGTGTGTTCGAAGGCAGCGTGGTGTTGGGTGATGACGTGCGTATCGGGCCGAACTGCGTGCTGCGTGATGTCGAGATTGCCGCGGGCACCCGCATCGATGCGTTCTGCCACCTGGAAGGTGCAAAGATCGGCGCGGGAGCGGTTATCGGACCGTATGCGCGTCTGCGTCCCGGCGCGGCACTGTCCGACGATGTGCATATCGGCAACTTTGTCGAAGTGAAAAACGCGACCATCGCCAAGGGGTCGAAAGCCAACCATCTGACGTATATCGGCGATGCGGATATCGGCAGTGGCGTGAATGTGGGCGCGGGGACGATCACGTGCAACTACGATGGTGCCAACAAACATCGAACCATCATCGAGGACGACGTCTTTGTGGGATCGAATGCAAGCCTGGTCGCACCGGTACGGATTGGCAAAGGTGCCACGCTGGCCGCTGGAACGACGGTGTGGAAGGATGTGCCCGCCGCGTCGCTGACGCTGAACGAGAAGACGCAGCTTGCGAAGGCCGGTTATCAGCGGCCGGTAAAACAGAAGAAGGCGTAACGCCGCCCCCTTCCGGCATGCGGGCCATCGGCTTGCCGCGGAAGCGGATTGACGTGTGATATCGAGGACAAACCATGTGTGGGATTGTAGGCGCCGTAGCGCAGCGGAATATCGTCGATGTACTGGTGGAAGGTCTGCGGCGGCTTGAATACCGCGGTTATGATTCCTGCGGCGTGGCCATCGTCAAAGATGCGCAACTGGCACGTGCGCGCAGCACGGCCCGGGTTGCGGAACTTGATGCACAAGTGCGCGAGCAACATCTGCAAGCGGAAACGGGTATCTCGCATACGCGATGGGCGACGCATGGTGCGCCTGTCACGCACAACGCGCATCCGATTTTTTCGCATGACACGGTGGGCGTGGTACACAACGGGATCATCGAGAACTTCGAGCCGCTGCGTCAGGATTTGATCGCGAAAGGGTACACCTTCGTATCGCAGACGGACACGGAAGTGATCGCGCATCTGGTGCATCTGCATTATGCGGGCGATCTGTTCGTGGCTGTGCGGAAGGTGGTGAAGCTGCTGCGCGGTGCTTATGCGATTGGTGTGATTCATAAAGACGAGCCGCATCGGGTCGTGGGTGCGCGTGCCGGATCGCCGTTGGTGGTGGGTATTGGCGCGTCAGGGAAGCATGAGAACTTCATCGCGTCCGATGCGCTGGCGCTGGCGGGTAGTACCGATCGCTTCATCTTCCTGGAGGAAGGCGATGTGGTCGACGTGCAATTGAACGGCGTGACGATTGTCGATGCGCACGATCAAACGGTCGAACGGGAAGTGCGTACGGTGGCAGCGTATGGTAGTGCCGTCGAGCTCGGGCCGTATCGCCACTTCATGCAGAAGGAAATCTTCGAGCAACCGCGCGCGATCAATGACACGATTCCGGCCATTGATGGTTTCGATGCCAAGCTGTTTGGCGAGGCCGCTCCGGCGATTCTGTCAAAGATCGATCGGGTGCTGATTCTGGCGTGTGGTACCAGCTATTACGCCGGTTTGACGGCGAAGTATTGGTTGGAGTCGGTTGCGAAGATTCCCGCGGATGTGGAAGTGGCCAGCGAATATCGCTATCGTGAGTCCGTGCCGAATCCGAATGCGCTGGTGATGACGATCTCGCAGTCGGGGGAGACGGCCGATACGCTTGCCGCGCTGAAATACGCGCAGGAGCTGGGGCATCAGAATACGCTGGCTATTTGCAACGTTGCGTCTAGCGCCATGGTGCGGCTGACGAAGATGAAGTTCCTGACGCACGCGGGCACCGAGATCGGTGTGGCGTCGACCAAGGCATTTACGACGCAGTTGGTGGGGTTGTTTATTCTCGCTGCCACGCTTGGAAAGCTGCGGGGTCATGTGGACGCGAAGGCTGAGGCGAAGTATTTGGCGCAATTGCGTCACTTGCCTGCGGCGTTGAACAGCGTGCTCGCGCTGGAACCGCAGATCATTTCCTGGGCGGAAGAGTTTTCACGTAAGGAAAATGCATTGTTTTTGGGGCGTGGTTTGCATTACCCGATTGCGCTGGAAGGGGCTTTGAAGCTGAAAGAGATTTCTTATATTCATGCTGAAGCCTATCCCGCGGGAGAGCTGAAGCATGGACCGCTGGCGCTGGTGACCGAGGCAATGCCAGTGGTGACCGTGGCCCCGAATGACTCGCTGCTGGAAAAGCTGAAGTCGAATATGCAGGAAGTGCGCGCCCGAGGCGGGCAGCTTTATGTGTTCGCCGATGCCGATACGCACATTGAAAGCGATGAGGGCGTGCATGTGATCCGGATGCCGGAACACTACGGGCTGTTGTCGCCGATTCTGCATACCGTGCCGCTGCAATTGCTTGCTTATCATACGGCGTGTGCTAGAGGGACTGATGTGGATAAGCCACGGAATCTGGCGAAGTCGGTTACGGTGGAGTGAAAGGGGGGCACTTCACGAGGCGTGTTGTTAGCCAGAAATAGAAGCGTCCCCGAACGGCATCAAGAAGCGTCCCTCGATGGGGGTTAAATTCCCCCGCTAACCCTTGTCAGATAAGGTCGGGGACACTACTCCAGGTCATGTGTCATTTCTCTAATTTCTTTGGCCCTTGACCCCTCTCTGACGCGCGGTTCGTACGTCGATTTCCGTTAGAAGCGTCCCCCGATAGAAAGCCATACTGCAAAGGTGTGGCCTTCTTCGTTTCTGCCCCAGCCTTCTTGAATTCTCCTAGATACCGACTATCGTGGAGATGCTGATTCATAAACCGAAAGACGGTGAGCGCAATGGGCGACCAGCAAGCACGCGCGGTAGATGTGTTCAAACGCTCGGATAAGCCGTCAGAGGACATGAGCCGTCATTGGCAATATCGGAAGTCCCCAAGCTTCGACGAAGACGCGCTGTATCGAAATGCTGGGAAGTGGTGTCTCTATGTGCCCCCGGCCGAGATTGACGCCACCTGGCAGCTCATATGCAAAGCAATAGCCGCAGACCGTCTCTTCTGCGCGAAAGTAGCCACTGCTTTCCACGCGATGCCATACGACACCCACCTGATTTGCGTCTACACCTCGGACTGGAACGAGCAGGAAGATGTGATGCGCGCCCGGGAGGTGCTGCGTGAATTAGGCTTCACCGAAGAGCTCGGTTACAAGCGTGATGAGGATACCCGAGCTGGAAAATATGGCGGTACCGATGAGTGGTATCTGAGGGAGTGAGGGCCGGCGTTCTGTTCGCCTGCGGGCTTACAAGAACACGCTCTTTGTTCGTCTATATCCGAAGATTTGTGTCCCGAGCGATAAGTGTGACAAAATGTTACTTTGCTGCGTTGGCAGCTATCTGTTCCGCCCAGGCATCTTCGATGGTCGTCGGTGATGTCGTATTGTCGGGTGATGTTGTCGCCATATATTGAATAGTGCTCCCCGAATTCTGACATGTCCGGATTCTGGGTAGCAGGGTACGGCATGGTCAGCATAAGGGATGAGTGTCATGGCCGAAGAAAAGACGTTTGCGGAGAAGACTAGTGCCGGGGACACGAGTATTGGCTTCGACTACCAACACTACTATTTCCTTTTTCGAATCCTCAATCTGGGAACTGGCCAGTCGGTTGGCCTTGAAATCAAGGATGACGTCCATACCGACCTCAAATCCGATTTCAGTATCCTTTATCAGTTGAAGCATACTGTTCAAAAGAACGCGGCGGGTGCTCCGGTAGCATTGACTGAACTTGACGCCGACTTGTGGAAAACACTTTATAACTGGTCGCAGGTGATAAGTGACAAAGTTGCCGGTCGACATACTTTGTCTGCGCAGCGCGCTTACGTTGCGAAGACAGAGTTCCACTTGGTATCAAATAAGTCTCTAAGCAAGAGCAACGAATTTTTGGCAAAGCTAGTCGAGTTTCAAGAAACGGGGGAATTCGACGAGCTTGCCTTGCATATCAAGTCTCTGCACAAAAAAGCCCAAAACGCTGACATCAAGAAATATATTCTCGCGGTCGATACGCTTGATGAGGCGGTTCGGAGGGAGTTTCTCGAGCAGGTGCGACTCGAACTTGACGCGGATGACATCATCGCTCGTGTGAAGAACGCTATCCGTGAAAAAATTATCGACAGCGAGAAAATTGACGCAGTATTTGAGCGACTCGACTCACGAATTAGCGTCGAAAATTTTCTTGCGGTGAAGAGTGGTGGAGCATTGACTATTAGCTTCGAAGATTTCGCGACGCGATACGGAAAAATCTTCGATGATGCTAGAAATAAAAAGCTCATTGCATATCGCTTCTCTTCAGCGTTGCCAGACGACATATTTGCACAGAAGTTCATCAAACGGCTGATAGAAATTGGCGCGCTATCAGCCGCCGATGGCGAGCGTGCTGTTGATTACACACGTCAAAAAATCCGACTATCGACAAACCTGGAAAGATGGGTGCAAGAGGGTACAGTTGTTGGCGACGAGGTCGAAGACTTTCACGAAGAGGTTTTCAGCCGCTGGGACAACGAATTCTATGGGCGTTTTGATAACTGCTGCGACATCGATGAAGTTGTCGACACGGCATTTGCGATGCTGCGGTCGCTCCGTCGGGAACGTTTCAAATTGAGCGATACCGAGCTGGATACGCAGCTTAGCAACGGCGAGCTCTACCACCTTTCAGACATCGGTCGCATCGGTTGGCATAGGGATTGGGCTCAAAATGATTAGTCGGTGGTCGGGTTACAACAACGTAGGCATTTGTGCAACGGCATTGCTGGCCGTACTTGCTCACAAGCAGCAACTGTCCGTGGCAAGAGCATTGCTAGTCATGCCGCTTGTAATGCACGACGCCACTATGCGATATATGGGGAGTGGCAACGTCGCATTTAGAGAGGTTGCCGGTCTGGTTGCGCATCGTCCAGACCTATTCGCGAACTTCAATTCCCGCTTCGAAGAGAGCATTGCTGTGTCGGTAAATGCAATTCAATGGATTGTCTCGGCAGGCTATGCAAAATTCGACGGGTCTCTGGTTCTGCTCCAATCGCTTGAAATTGACAACGGCTTTGGGAAGCGCGTGCAGCGTATAGATAAAGCGTCTAAGCATATCGCTGCCGTCCTGAGTGCACCAGTCGATGAACTATATTTGAATTTCAGGGTGCAGCTTTGAACTTTGGCTTTGACTCCATCACACTGTGGTCCAATAGTGGCGACCAGCGCAGTCTAAACTTCATGCGAAACCGAGTGAATGTACTTTCGGGTGAAAGTCATACCGGAAAGAGCGCTTTGTTGGACATCATCGACTATTGCTTTCTCGCGAGTGGGCACAAGCTACCAGATAGCATCATCAACGAAAACGTCGCGTGGTATGGGCTTCGCTTCTATGTTAACGATAAGACTTACGCGTTAGCGCGAAAAAGCCCACGTGGTAACGTTGTATCTAGCGAGTATTACTTCTCTTCCATTGGTACTGTTCCCGACCTTCCTACAGCGAATGCGCGGGAAGAGGATATCCGGGAAATATTCGAAGCAGAATTCAAAATCGATGCCAATGTCACTCTCGCTTATGGCGGCGGAGCGCTACGGGCTAATTCGAAAGTTTCATTCAGATACTTCTTCCTCTTTAACACCATCTCAGAAGACATCATCACGAACAGTAAGGTGTTTTTTGACAAGCAATCCGAAGACCGGTATCGGGAGGCCCTGCCGCGAATTTTCGACATGGCATTAGGTATTGATGACCTTGCGAATATGGCCGCGCGCGAAAAGCGGGATGCATTGGAAAAGGAGTTGTCACGCGCTGAGCGAAAAAACTCGCTCTTGAGCCCAGGCCGTGATGACTTCGATGGTGAGGTGCGTGAAATAGCAGCGAGGGCAGCTGAGTACGGATTTTTTTCCGGTGAGACAAATTCAATATCGCGTGATGTCGTCAGGCGGGCCATTAACGATGCGGCTTCGGTAGAAACAGGGAAAGCCATGGACCGGCATGCCGAGGTTAGTTCTGAGCTCTTTTCTATAGAGCGTCGCCTCAGGAAGCTTCGTCAATTTACGTCCGAGTATCGCGCATACAAAACCGCGTTGAAGGGCGCGGAAGATAGCCTTTTGCCGATTGAACAGCTAATCAAACAGGCGCCGACCCTGGTGAAGTCAGAGATATTCGACGACCTTATCAGTAGTCTGAAAGCTGACTTACTGGCGGTCAAAAAATCGACCGCCAGAAAGCAGCCGGTTGATGGGCAAATTGCAGCAATGGTACAAAGTCTCGAGGACCAACGCGCTAAGCTCGAAACAGAGCTGACTGGGCTGCCACAGGAGCCACTGTCATTTGCGAGCGAACGCGAAAAGTGGTTGTTTGTAGGCCAGGCTCAAGGGCGATTTCGCGCATATGATGCTGCAGCTCCGACTACTGTGGCGCTACAATCAGCGGTCTCAACGACGGGCTTGCAAGAGCAAATTGATGCCATCTATGTTCGGGATGTCGACGAGACCCGTACAGCTGTCATCTCACTGATTAACGAGATTGCGCAAGGCTACCTGACGGCAACAGGAAAAGCACTGGCAAACTACTCAACATACCAAACAGACTTCGCCTATAAAGAAAAGCGGCTTCGACTGCGCAAGCCTCGCTCGAGCTTGATTGAAAACGTTGGCAGCAGCTCGAATCACATGTTTTTACATCTGCTGCAATTCCTTGCACTTCACGAGGTTGCAATCGGTCATAGGTCACCGTTTGTTCCCAGCTTTATCGTAATCGACCAGCCTAGCAGGCCGTATTACCCTGATGAAAAGCCTAAGGATGATGTTGTGCTGAGCAACAGCGATAGCGAGAAAGTGTCGATAGCGTTTCAGCTTCTCAACGATTTCGTGGCACGTATTAATGACCAATACGGTGAGGAATTTCAGATGATTGTATTCGAGCACGTACCGAAAGCAACGTTCGATAATATGGAATACGTGCATCTGCTTCCGGAGTTTCGTAATGGCGAGGCTTTGATTCCGCAGGCTTGGCAATCGTAGTGATGCCCTCATCTTCTCCAGAGTGACCTTGCACTCTCGGAAATAATCCAGTGCCACGCTATGGTTAGCGCTGGCACTCCAGCTTTCTCTGGAGAGAAGACGAAATAATAAGACCGTTGAGACCGTAGACCTGACAGCGGAACTGCCATGAGGGCACTGCTTTCTAGCTCAAGCTCAACCGGACATTTAGCAACTATCCCAAGTCTTAACCCGAGTGCCGCGCCTTGAATAATGTGCACAGTTGCATCACGTCGATAGCCGTTCGAGGCGTTGTGCAAGAGGATTTTCCGGCGTGACGCTAACTAACACTAGCGCGTTGTCATTCGAAAGGCGGCAGGAATCGGAGGAATCTCGTGGCCCTGTCCGAAGGTCAATATGTGACGCCAAATCGAAATTCTATGAAATCCGCCTGATGGAAAAGACGGTAAAATCTCGCCGGAAATATCTTCTGGACGCGCTATGTCTGCAGGGATTGCATCGTATGCAACCTTCAATCGCTCCGTGAGGTCAGACGTTTTTTGCTGTGATTGAAGTGCGCGAGTAGACCAGACAAGTTCCCCCCTGTGTCAGACTAGTTGGAACATGAATCGCTGTTAGAGTTTGAACCGTGACAGGGGGCAGAGGGAAGAATCCAATGAAGTACTCCGAAGAGCGCAAAGAAGCGATTCTGAAGAAGCTGTTG
>Ga0308167_1000175_pt1 | contig 145726 bp, 133 predicted proteins | sample PhyCR1_2_FD_202138 | JGI IMG/M metagenome (GOLD analysis project Ga0308167, IMG submission 202138) | Phyllosphere microbial communities from UC Gill Tract Community Farm, Albany, California, United States - DLSLRC.R1 | ecosystem: Host-associated > Plants > Phyllosphere > Unclassified | place...
CGCGGGCCGAGCGTCACCTTCACGGCGTCGGCCAGGGTGTTCAGGCCGCGCTCGAGGCCACGACGGGCCTCCTCGTCGAAAGCAATGATCTTAGCCATGTGAGTTTCTCGTCCCTCCCGGACGTCGTGCGTGGGGGTCGTGCTGGCACTCAGCGCAAGCGAGTGCCAACGCCGATTCTGGCACTCGCCGGGTGTGAGTGCAACACAGTCGGGAGGCGCGGCTCGACTTCCCAGGACACGTTGCGGCCGGGACCCGGCACGGTCGGCCCGGGTGGTGGCTGCTCGGCGGGCGGAGCGCCGTGCACGACGAACGCGCCGCCCCCGAGGGGACGGCGCGTTCGTCGAGTGGTCCTGGGCTCAGGCGGGACGGACCGCCTCTGCCTGTGGGCCCTTCGACCCGGTGCCGACGTCGAACGTCACCGCCTGGCCCTCCTCGAGGACCTTGTACCCCGACATGTCGATCGCCGAGTAGTGCACGAACACGTCCTGGCCCCCTCCATCCACGGTGATGAAGCCGAAGCCCTTCTCGGCGTTGAACCACTTCACGGTTCCGTTGGCCATGATCTCTTGCTCCCTGGTGCTGCAGTTGCGGACGACGCCATCGCCGTCTGGCGATGACTCTCGTGCAACAACGGCGGCAAGGCAAGAGGTGTGACGTTCTTGCACGCCGATCGCGTCAGAAATCAACGTGCCCGAAACACCTCCGTCACACAGCGCGCGTCAGCCGCCGTAGTCGGCGCCGAGCACGACGCTGACGTCGGCGTTCGGGAACGCCGCCGACTGCTCCACCGTCGCGATGCCGAGCGCCTTCGCCACACCCTGTGCCACGGCCTGCTGCTCGGGCTGCTGGTAGTACACGACCGAGGTCGTCGTCCCCGTCGTCCCGGCGTCACCCGTCGAGGCGACCTGCCAGCCCGCTGTGGTCAGTGCGCTGCTGGCGCGGGCGGCCAGACCGGTCGTCGTCGTGCCGTTCAGCACGACGACGCTCGTCGCGCCCTGCGCCGAGGGCTCCGCAGCGCTCGGCTCCTCGGACGCGGGCGCCGACGGCGACTCCGAGGGCGTCTCCGACGGCGCGGCCGACGCCGAGGAGCTCGACGAGGGGCGCGGCGACGAGGTCGACCCCGGGAACGAGTAGCTACCGTTCAGCAGCGCGAGCACGAGGACACCGACGAGCACGAGCACACCGGTCGCGAGGGCGCCCCAGGCGAACGCGATCCACCCGCGTCCACGACGACGGGCACCGCGGTGCGCTCCGACCCGGGGGCCGTCGGTGACGTCGTCGAACCGGTCTCGCGGGAATCTCTCGGTCATCGTTCCTCTTCACGGGGATCGGGCGCGGGGGCGACGAACGCGCGCGCCGCTCGTGCTCGGGTGCGTGCGTGCCGGAGCCGCTGCAGCCGACCGACCAGCTGGGGGTCGAGCGCGAGCGCGGCGGGCAGGTCGATCACGCGGTTGAGCACCTGGTAGTAGCGCGCCGGCGACATGTCGAACTCGACCCGGATCTCCGCCTCCTTCGTGCGGTCGTGCCGCGCCCGGTCGTGCTCGAACGCGAGCACGCGCTGGTCGAGCTCGCTGAGCTCGTCGGTGGGGAGGGCGGTCACGGCACTTCCGGTCACGGTTCGGTCACGGGTCTCGCACATCGTAGGGGTGCCCGGCGGTCCGACCCTGGCACGCGGCTGGACTGTCGCGAAGCCCGGTTCAGGCTGCGGGCCGCCGGAACCACCGCACCCGGACGCCGAACGGGTCGCAGACCGCCGTCGCCACACCGTCGAGCGACACCGTGGCGAAGGCGTCCGGGTCCGCCGGGTCGACGTCGTCGGGCAGCGTCGCGGCCACCCCGCGCAGGATGCCCGTCCGTTCGACCGCGACCCAGTGCACGCCACGCTCCGCCAGCCGGTCGACCACGCGCTGGCGGTCGGCGCCCGGCACGTAGACGAGGGTCCCGGTGGTGAGCACCACGGGACGGACGCCGTCCGGCAACGCGTCCAGTGCACGGTCGAGGTCGCCGGGCAGCGTGCCACGGATCCGGACGGGAGGCACGGCGAGCGTCGCGCGCGCCGCCTCGCGCATCAGGGCGGTGCGGTCCGTCGCCTCGGGCGGGACGGCCTCGACCAGCCGGTCGAACGCACCGGGCTCGGCGAGGTCGATCGGGTTCGGGTCGAGGGCGACCCGCGCGCCGATCCGGATCGGGGTGCCGGCCGACTCGGGGACCGCGCCGCTGGCGTCGACCGTCAGGTGCACCGACGGCTCGGCGACGGCGGTGTGCACCCGGACCGTGCCGTCCCCGGTCCGGTGGTCGAGCGTCACCCGGTCCGGGATCGAGCAGAGCCCGGCGGCGGCCCCGGCGTCGACGAGGCCGAGCGGCCGCGGGTCCGCCGCGGCGAGCGCCGCGAACAGCGGGACGACGGGACCGAGCCGCCGCGGGTCGTTGGCCTGCACCGTGGCGGCGGCGAGCGCCGTGACGAACGCGGCACGGGCCTCCCGGCCGAGCGCACGGAGCGCTCCGGGGTCCGACGGGTCGGCACCCAGCCGACGTGCGACGGCGAAGACCAGCTCCGGTTGCCGCTGCTGCTCGGGGACCGCGTCGAGGAGCGCGACCAGGTCGTCGTCGACCGAGCGTGCCCAGGCCGCGTACGACGGCGAGGCCGGAGCGATGCGCGCCGCGTAGGTGGCGTACCGCTCGCGCGTGCCGGTCACGGGCGGTGCATGCCGACGTGACGGATGCCGGCCTCGTCGTAGGGCGCACCGAACCGGACGAAGCCGTGCCGCTCGTAGAGGCTCGCGACGTACTCCTGGGCGTGCAGGACGAACGGCTCGTGACCGTGCGCCTCGAGCACCCCCGCGACCAGCCGTCCGGCGATCCCCTGCCCCCGGTGGTCGGGGTGGGTGGCGACCCGGCCGATCACCCAGGCCGGTGGCTCGCTGGCCGCGGGATGGTCCTCGTCCGGGGCGGGCCGGACGAGGCGGAGGTACCCGACCGGATCGTCGTCCGCTCCGAACCACCAGTGCTCGGTGTCGGGCTCGCGGTCACGGCCGTCGAAGTCGTCGGCGGTGACCCGCTGCTCGAGGGCGAAGACGCGGTTCCGCAGCCGCACGATGCCGTACAGTTCGTCCGTCGTCAGGCGGGTCCAGCGGGCGTGGCGGACGGAATGCTCGGACATCGTCGCGAGTTTACTGAAGGGGTCGGGCATCACCATCGAGCCCCGACCGGAAGCAGGAGGAAGCAATGGCGTACAACGTCGACAAGTCGGACGCCCAGTGGCGCGAGGAGCTCTCCCCGGACCAGTACGCCGTGCTCCGGCAGGCCGGGACCGAGCGCCCGTGGACGGGTGAGCTGCTCGACGAGGAGCGCGCTGGCACGTACACCTGTGCGGCGTGCGGCGCGGAGCTGTTCCAGAGCGGCACGAAGTTCGACTCCGGTTGCGGCTGGCCGTCGTTCTACGAGTCGGTCCGCCCCGAGGCGGTCCAGCTCATCGAGGACAAGTCCCTCGGCATGGTCCGCACCGAGGTCCGCTGCGCGAACTGCGGCTCGCACCTCGGGCACGTGTTCCCCGACGGCTTCGGCACCCCGACGGGTGACCGCTACTGCATGAACTCGCTGTCGCTGAACTTCTCCGAGCAGGGCGAATGAGACCCCGACGCGTCCGCCGGTAGGATGGGCGCGTCAGCCGGCATGGCGCAATTGGTAGCGCACCGTACTTGTAATACGGGGGTTGCGGGTTCGAGTCCCGCTGCCGGCCCCAGATCAGGGCTTCCTGTGTAGCCCAAGGTGTAGCCGTCGCACGCCGTCACCGCACGTCGAGCTCGCCGTCCGCGTCCCGTTCGATCTCGCCGTCCGGGATCCAGACGACGATGCGGTCCAGGCGCACCCGCTCGAACGACGACCGCTCGTCGCGCAGCAGGTCCGTGACCTCCTGCGGCAGCGGGAAGCGCTGGTCGCGGCCCACCACGATCGCCTCGAACGGTGCATCGTCGACGTCGCGCACGCCGCGCGCACCGACGTACTGGTCGTAGTCGCTGGGGGTGATCGCGCCGAAGAAGATGCGGCCGTCCCGGATGCCCTCGCTCCGCAGCAGCGGCAGGAGGCGCGCGACCCCCTCGGGGCGTGTCTGCCAGACCGCCCGCGCGGTCGGGATGCTGCCGACGAGTGCGACGACGACGAGGAGTGCGGCGAGCGCGCCGGTCAGCGGCCGGGGGCGGAGCACAGCGAGCCGACCGAGTCCGACCGCGGCGAGCAGGACGATCCAGGGGGTCCACGCGCTGTAGTAGGTCGGCAGCGCGATCTTCGCCGCCACCGTGTAGAACGCGACGAGCAGCAGGAGCGGTGCGGCGAGGAACACCACCAGCCGGTCCGGACGGACGACGACCGCGAGCAGCACCCCGGCGGCCAGGACGACGAGCACCGGCAGGCCGACGCCCTGCGCGAGGAACCACCAGTTCCCCCACCACGGTGCGAACTGGTGGGTCTGCCCGGCGATCACGGCGAGGTGGCCGTTCTCGTTCTGCCCCTCCTGGAAGGCCAGCATGTAGAGCACCGCCGACCGCATGCCCATCGGGGCGTACAGCGCGACGACCGTCACCGTGAAGACCACGGCCCAGACGACGCCACCGACGACGAGCCGACGCCACTGCCGGAACAGCAGCGGGGCGAGCAGGAACACGGGCACCAGCACGAGCGTCGACGCCTTCGACGTCACCGAGGCGGCCATGAGCACCGCGGACACCGGGAGCCACCACCACCGGCCGGTCCGTGTCCAGGTCCACACGGCGAAGAGCGCGGCCAGGGCGAAGAACACCATCACCGGGTCGAGGAGCGCGACACGGTCGAGCCGCGCACCGGATCCGCCCCGGGGCGTCAGCGTCCAGAGCGCCGCGGCGGTCCACCCCGCCCAGAAGCCGACCTCGGCGCGGAGCCACACGAACATGACGGCGGCGCCGAGGACGACGAGGGCGGCGACGAGGACCCGGGGCGCGGTGGCCCCCTCGCCGCCGACGAGCTGCGCGAGCCCGAACAGGTACTTCGCCGTCGGCGGGTGCTCGCGGTTCTGGTCGAACGCGCCGTGCACGTACGCGAAGCCGGCGCGGACGTAGGTGGCCTCGTCGCCGCCGATGTTCTCGTCCGCGATCCGCCAGAAGCACTGGTAGGCGGCCGCCAGGGCGAGCAGGACGAGGGCGACGATCCGTACCGCTCGGCGGTCCTGGAGCACGAGGGCGTGGCGTCGACTGGGCACCGGACGATCCTACGGCGGGAGCCGCCGCCCTCCGGCGAGAGCACGGAGGGCCCGGACGATGGACGTCACGGGCCCTCCGGCGCGCGGAACGCGGATCAGGAGGCGTTCCGAGCGCTCGACGCGGTAACCAGCCGGTCGTCCCTCGATGGTGTCACCGCACCCGGTGACGTGTCCACGGTTCCGGTCCGATCCACGCGAACCCGCACGGATGTGCAGGAACCGGCCGGTCGGACTGCGTCCCCGCTGTGTGCGCGCCGGGCGGATGCCCGGCGCGCACGGCCGTGCTCCGCGTCCGACCGCGATCAGTGTCCGACCGCGATCAGCGTCCGCCCGTGATGCGGCGCTCGCGCTGGGCGACGCCGGCGGTGCCGTAGGGGTAGTCGTCGACCCGCGGGGCACTCGCGTCCGTCAGGGCCTGCAGCTCGTCGTCGGTGAGCACGAGGTCGGCAGCGCCGAGGTTGTCCTCGAGCTGCGAGACCGTCCGGGCGCCGAGGATGACGCTCGTCACCGCGGGCCGCGCGAGCAGCCAGGCGAGGGCGACCTGTGACTTCGAGGCACCGTGCGCGTCGGCGACCGCGGAGACCGCGTCGAGCACCTTCCACGTGCGCTCGTCGCCGTTGCGGGCCTCCCACGCCTCCATGCCGCGCTGCGGGTTCTCGCCGAGACGTGTCGAGCCCGTCGGAGCCTCGTCGCGCTGGTACTTCCCGGAGAGCCAGCCGCCGGCCAGGGGCGACCACGGGAGCAGACCGATGCCGGCGTCCAGGCACGCGGGCACGACCTCGTGCTCGATGTCCCGCACGAGCAGGTTGTACTGCGGCTGCAGCGTCACCGGCGGTGCCCAGCCGTGGGCCTTCGCCTCGTAGACGGCCTTCGTCACCTGGTAGCCGAGGTAGTTCGAGAACCCGTAGGTGCCGATCTTGCCGGCGGAGACGGCGTCGTCGAGGAAGCGCAGGGTCTCCTCGATCGGCGTCAGGGCGTCCCACGCGTGCATCTGGTAGAGGTCGATGTGCTCCACACCGAGCCGCTCGAGCGAGGCGTCGAGCGCGACGCGCAGGTGACGGCGGGACAGGCCGAGGTCGTTCGGGCCGTCACCCTGGGGGAACCGGCCCTTCGTCGCGAGGACGACCTGCTGCGCCTCGGTCGGGTGGGCGGCGAGCCACCGGCCGATGATGCGCTCGGACTCGTTGCCGGAGTACACGTCCGCGGTGTCGACGAGCGTGCCGCCCGCTGCGACGAACGTGTCGAGGATCTGGTGGGAGGTGGGTTCGTCGGCCTCACTGCCGAACGTCATGGTGCCGAGGGTCAGCGTCGACACCGATGTCCCGCTGTTGCCGAGGAGTCTGTAGTCCATGGCCGGGACGCTACGCCCGGTCTCCTCCGCCAGCGGGGACCTGCCAGTACCCGTCAGGGGTGCGCACCGCCCCCTCAGCGTCCCTCGGACAGGAAGGCGATCGCACGCTCACGGAAGTCGCGCGACGTGGGGGCGTTGAAGTGGTTCCGACGCGGGATCTCGAAGAACGACGCGTCCGGCGCCGCCTCGGCCAGCCGCACGGCGCTGTCCCGGATCCCGTCCTCGCTGCCCGCCGCCATCAGGATCGGCTGCGCGGGGGCGTTCTCCGGCGTCGGCTCGACGCTGTTCCGCATCCCCTCGACCATCGCGACGAGCGCGCGGAGGTCGTTCCCCTCGACGTTCGCCGCCATCTGCAGGTACCCGTTCGTCACCCGGTCCTCGACCGGGGTGCCGTCGGCGATGTACGCCTTCGCCTGGTCGACCGCCACGCGGCGCATCGGGTCGGCGTCCGGGATCCCGCCGAGGACGGCCCGCGAGATCCGGTCCGGGATCTGCTCGGCGGTGTGCCAGCCGACACGGGCGCCGAGCGAGTACCCGAGGAACGCGACGTCGTCGAGCAGGTAGGTGTCGACGACCGTGGTGACGTCGGCGACGAGCAGGTCCATCGAGTACGCGGACGGGTCGTGCGGCTTCGACGAGGCACCGTGCCCGCGCTGGTCGAGCGCGACGACGCGGTACCCCGCTCGGACGAGGTCACGGGTCCACCCCGAGGCGTGCCAGTTCAGGACGGCGCCGGAGGCGAAGCCGTGCACGGCCACCACGACGGGGGCGTCCGGCTCGCCGAAGTCGTACGTCGCGAGCTTCAGGCCGTCCGGGGACATCACGGCACGGGGACGGGGCGCTTCGGGGACGAGTGACATGGCGCGACCAGGCTACCGGGGCATGGTGGTGGCCATGGACGGCTACGGCGGCGATCAGGTCCGGGCGGCGGAGCGGCCGCACCTCGAGGCGGGCGAACCCCTCATGCAGCGCGCGGCGGCGGGGCTGGCCCGCATCGTCGGCGAGCTGCTCGACGACCCGGCGGTCCGCCCGCAGGACGGCCCGGGGTCGGTCCTGCTGCTGGTGGGCAGCGGCGACAACGGCGGTGATGCCCTGTTCGCGGGTGCGCACCTGGCGTCGGACGGGAGGCACGTGACGGTGCTGCGCGTCGGCGCACGTGTCCACGAGGCGGGCCTGGCAGCGGCGCTGGACGCCGGGTCGCGCCTCGCCCCACCGGCACGGCCGGACCGCCGCTGGCGCGTCGCTCCGGAACCGGCGGCGTGGGCCCCGGACGGCCCGACGGACCCTGACGACGCCGGTGCGGCCGACGTCCTGCGGGCCGCCGCGACCCCGGACGCCGAGCGCCTGGCGGCGGTCGCCGCCGAGGCCGCCGCGGGAGCCGACCTCGTGCTCGACGGCATCCTCGGCATCGGTGCCGGCGGCGGCACCCCCTTGCGCTCCCCCGCGCGGCAGGTCGTCGACGCGATCCGGGAGCTCGCCCGCGACCAGCGCGCCCCGTTCGTCGTCGCCGTCGACGTGCCGAGCGGCATCGACGTCGACACCGGCGCGGTGGCCGACGACCACGTGCTCCACGCCGACGTCACCGTGACCTTCGGCGGGGTCAAGGCGGGCCTGCTCACCGGCCCCGGGGCGACGCTCGCCGGGCGGATCGAGCTCGTCGACGTCGGCATCGGAGCGGACCTGGCGACGATGGAGCCGCTCGTCCGCACCTGACGCCGGTCCGCGCCCGACACCGACCCGGCGTCGACGGGAACGGGATCAGGCCGCGCCGGCGTCCACCCCGTCGACGACGTCGGGACGCGCCTCGAGCCACGTGTCGACGAAGTGCCGGTAGTTGGCGGCGATCACCTGCTCGGCCGCCTCGTGGTCGAGCCCCTGCTGCACGACGTCGTCGAGCGCGTCCTCCCAGTTGCTCCGCCCGATGGCGAAGCCGACGAAGCCGTCGACGGGTGCTGCGACGCGCAGCCACCGGTCGAGCTGGTCCTCGGGGGCGTCGCGGCCGAGCACGATGCACTGCACGTGGTCCCGACCTCCGGCGCGCACGGCGGCGACGACGCGCTCGGCGTCCTCGGTGCGGTCGAGGCCCTCGAGCTTCCACACGTCCGGCTCGACCCCGTGCTCCTGCAGGTACCCGATGGCCTCGACGACGAGTCCCGGGCGGACGTCGCGGTCGTAGTCGTCCGCCTGCGCCTGCTGGTCGTCGGTGCCCGGGACGAGGAGCTCGACCAGGAACGCGCGGTCGGCGTCGTGCAGGGCGCGGGAGACCTCGGCGAGCCGCTCGGCCTGGGCCTGCCGGTCACCGGCGTCGAACGCGGGGTTGTCGCGGACCAGGACCTTCACGAAGTCGGGGTCGAACGAGTCCACGTGCGCGAGCCAGTCGTCGCCGTACTCGAGCTCGAACCAGTCGCGGCCGGACCGCTCGATCGGCATCGCGAGCTGCAGCCCGGCCTCGCGGACGAGCCGGGCGACGTCGTCGCCGTACCGCTCGTCGACGAGCACGCCGGTGCGTGCACGGGAGGCCCCTGCGGCGAGCGCGGTGAGCACACCGCGGTACACGAGCTGCTTGCCGGCACGGACGCGCTGGGCGTCGGCCTCGTCCGCGGGCTCGCCGGACTCGTCGCCGTAGGTGTGCTCCAGGAGCGAGGACCGCTGGTCCATCGCGAGGAGGAAGAGGGGGTGCTGTTCATCGAGGTCGGCCATGCCGCCATGCTGCTCGCACCCCCTCCGTCCGCGCTCAGTGGGCGCGGTACAGTTCCGGCTCCGGCAGCCCGTGGGCGGCACGGATGCTGCGCGAGATGCCCTCGATCGCCACGAGCGCATCGACCACGGCCTCGGCGGTCACGGGGAACGGCATGTTGTGGATCGTCTCGCTCTCCACGGTGGCGGCCTCGGCGACGGCCCGGAGCACGTCCCGGTCGTCGACGGTCAGCCCGATCTCGGTCAGGGTGTTCGGCAGTCCGACCCTCGTCGTGAAGACGACGAAGTCCTCGATCTCGTCGGCGGGCGCCCCCTCGAGCACGAGCTGCGCGATCGTGCCGACGTTGACCTTCTGCCCGTGCGCGAGGCCGTGCGCCTGCGGGGCCGCGGTCAGGCCGTTGTGGATCGCGTGCGCCGCGGCGAGGCCACCGGACTCGAAGCCGAGCCCGGAGAGCAGGGTGTTCGCCTCGACGACCTTCTCGAGCGCGGGCGTGACGACCTTCGCCTTCACGGACTCGATCGCCTGGAGCGCGTTGTCGTGCAGGAGCTCCCACGACAGCTCCGCGAGCGCGACACCGGTCTCGGTCTGCAGCCCGCCGGCCATGGTGTCGGCGTTCGCGCGCTTCGCGGCACGGGCCTCGACCCAGGTCGCGAGGGCGTCGCCGATGCCCGCGACGAGGAACTGCACGGGGGCGTTCGCGACGAGCTTCGTGTCGATGAGCACGAGGTCCGGGTTGTGCGGGAAGAAGCGGTACTCGATGAACTCCCCCTCCTCCGAGTAGACGACCGCGAGCGCGGAGGTCGGGGCGTCGGTGCTCGCGGCGGTCGGCACGCTCGCCCAGCGGATCCCGGCGAGGTGCCCGGAGGCCTTCGCGGCGTCGATCGCGGACCCGCCGCCGAGGCCGACGACGACGTCGGAGTCCGTCTCGCGGATCTTCGCGGTGAGGTCGTCGATCGCCTGCGGGGTGGCGAAGCGTCCGAAGCCGACCCGCTCGACCGGCAGCCCGGCGGCGTCGAAGCTCGTGCGGACGGCGTCCTCGACGATGCCCCACACCACGTCGTCGGCGACGAGCAACGGACGCTTCCCGATCGGCGCGACGAACTCCCCGACGCGGGTGATCGCGTCCTTGCCCTGCACGTAGCGGGCGGGGCTCATGACGGTGCTGATCGGAGTGGCCATGGTGCTGCTTCCTTCCGGGTGGATCGTGCTGTTGTACGACAGGTGTCGGCGGTGCCGACGCACCGGACGCTACGCGGGCCGGCTGCGGGTACGGTCGGCGGCATGACGTTCAACGAGGACTCGCAGCTCAGCGGCGGGAAGGTGAAGCGCCGCGGGCGGACGGCGGCGATCGGTGGTGGCGGCGTCGGTGTCGCGGCGATCGTGGTGTTCCTCATCGCGCAGTTCACCGGGGTCGACCTGAGCGGCATCGTCGGCGACGGTAGTGGCACCACCCAGATCCAGCAGCAGGACGAGACGGTGCAGCCCGCCGAGGAGTGCCGCACCGGCCGCGACGCGAACCAGCGGGTCGAGTGCCGCATGGAGGGCGCGGCCGAGTCGCTCGACGCCTACTGGACGGCCGAGGCCGCCGACCTCGGGATCTCGTACACGACGCCGGGCTTCGTGCTCTTCGACGGGTCGACGGACACCGGTTGCGGCCAGGCCTCGGCGGCGACCGGCCCGTTCTACTGCCCGCCGGACCGCTCGATCTTCCTCGACACGGCGTTCTACGACGACCTGCAGTCCCGGTACGGCTCGTCCGGCGGTCCGCTCGCCCAGATGTACGTCGTCGCGCACGAGTGGGGCCACCACGTGCAGCAGCTCGAGGGCACCTTCGCCGACACCGACCGCTCCGGCACCGGCGCGTCCTCGGGGAGTGTCCGCGTCGAACTGCAGGCGGACTGCTACGCGGGCTCCTGGGTGGGCTCGGCCGCGACCACCCGCGACGCGAACGGCGAGACGTTCTTCGAACCCGTCACCCGGGCGCAGATCGCCGACGCGCTGTCCGCCGCGAGCGCCGTCGGCGACGACAGCATCCAGGAACGGGCCACGGGTCGCGTCGACCCCGACTCGTTCACGCACGGGTCCAGCGCCCAGCGCCAGGCGTGGTTCACGCGGGGCTACGAGCGCGGGGCCACCGCCTGCGACACGTTCAGCGTGCCGGGCTCCCAGCTCTGATCCGCGGGCCGCGGACGCACGCTCGGGTCACGAGCCGCCCCCGGACGCACGGGAGGCTCCCCACCGATCCGGTGGGGAGCCTCCCGTCCGTCGGTCTGCCGACCGGTCGCGACGTCAGCCGGCGGACGCGCTCGCGGAGGGGGTCGGGGTCGCGGTGGGCGACGGCGTCGCGTCCGACGCCCCGGCCGCCGACACCACGAAGGTGCGGAAGTCGTCGTTGGTGATCGGCGCGGTGAGCTCGTACTGCTTGCCGTTCACGAGCACCAGGGGCGGCCCGGGGAACTCGTCGAGCGACGAACCGGGGATGTCGCCGCCGGTCACGTCGGCCGTGCGCTCGTCGACCCACTTGGCGTAGGTCTGGTCCTGGATGCAGTCGCGGATCGCGGCCGCGTCCTGCACGCCGTCGACCCCGGTGACGAGCCGCTCGAGCTGCGCGTCGGTGAGGCCGGAGGTGCCCTGGTCGGGCTGCCGCGCGAAGAGCGCCTGGTTCACGGCGTAGAACTGGTCGGGCGACCGGTCCGCGACGCAGGCCGCGGCGTTCGCGGCGCGCAGCGAGTACTTCGTGCCCTGCGACCGGTTCGTCAGCACGGCGACCGGGTGGATGTCGACCGTCGCGGCGCCGGAGTCGACCAGGCTCGCGATGTACTCGCTGTTGGCGTCCTCGAACTGCGCGCAGGTGTCGCAGAGGTAGTCGACGTACATGGTGATCCGCACCGGGTCGGACGCGTCGGTCGCGTCGGGCGTCGGGGACGACGAGGACGCCCCGACCGGGCGCAGGCCCTCGCCGATCGTGATGCCGCCCTGCGACATCGTGGACGGTCCGGGGCCGGCGGGCTTCACCGAGTCGACCAGCACCAGCGTGACGACCGCCACCGCGGCGAGGAGCACGACCCCGAGCCCGATCTGCAGTCCCAGGCGTGTGCCGCGCTGCCGGCGCTTCTGCTGGGTCCGTGCTCGCTGGGCCCGCTGCCGTGCGGCCTCTCGTCGTTCGTTGCGCGCGGCGCGTGCGTCACCCTCGGGGCGGTTGGTCATGCGTCGTTGGTCCTCACGTTGCTCCTGACGTCCGCACGGCCTCGCCTTCCCCCGTACGCCGGACGGACCCGCCGATCGTAGTGGTCCTTCCTGGGACCAGCCAACCAGGTCGGACCGGACACTGGCGCTGGCGGGGGAACTCGTGTTGTATGAGCACCGATGGTCGACGACGACCATCCGGGGCCCCCACGGGCAACCGCTTCACAACGGATCGTCCGGCACGTACCTGCCGGTGAAGGAAGGATCGAACGCTCATGGCGTCCGTCACCTACGACAAGGCAACCCGTCTCTACCCCGGAGGCACCCGCCCCGCGGTCGACTCCCTCGACCTGGACGTCGCCGACGGCGAGTTCCTCGTCCTCGTCGGCCCCTCGGGCTGCGGCAAGTCCACCTCCCTGCGCATGCTCGCCGGCCTCGAAGAGGTCAACTCCGGCGCCATCCGCATCGGCGAGCGCGACGTCACTGACGTCCCGCCGAAGGACCGCGACATCGCGATGGTGTTCCAGAACTACGCGCTGTACCCGCACATGACCGTCGCCGAGAACATGGGCTTCGCGCTCAAGATCGCCGGTGTCGGCAAGGAGGAGCGCGCCACCCGCGTGCAGGAGGCCGCGAAGCTCCTCGACCTCGAGCAGTACCTCGGCCGCAAGCCGAAGGCGCTCTCGGGTGGTCAGCGTCAGCGCGTCGCGATGGGCCGCGCGATCGTCCGTCAGCCGCAGGTGTTCCTCATGGACGAGCCGCTGTCGAACCTCGACGCCAAGCTCCGCGTGCAGACCCGCACCCAGATCGCGTCGCTGCAGCGTCGTCTCGGCGTCACCACGGTCTACGTCACGCACGACCAGACCGAGGCCCTGACCATGGGTGACCGCATCGCGGTGCTCAAGGACGGCATCCTGCAGCAGGTCGGCTCCCCGCGCGACCTGTACGAGAAGCCGAACAACGTCTTCGTCGCCGGCTTCATCGGTTCGCCGGCCATGAACCTGCTGCCGGCCGACGTCATCGAGGGCGGCATCAAGTTCGGCACGCTGAACCACCCGCTCGACCGCGACACCCTGTCGAACGCGCGCTCCGGCAACATCACCGTCGGCATCCGCCCCGAGGACGTCGTCGTGTCGACCTCGGGCGAGGGCCTGCCGGTGACGGTCGACGTCGTCGAGGAGCTCGGCGCCGACGGCTACCTCTACGGCCACGCCGACGTGAACGGCCAGCGCACCGACATCGTCGCCCGTGTCGACGGGCGTTCGCACCCGTCGATCGGCGACACGATCGTCATCACGCCGAAGCAGGGCCACGTGCACGCCTTCGACACCGAGTCGGGCGAGCGCCTCGACGACAAGGCAGTCGTCAGCGCGTAGTCTGCGCAGTTCCCCCGGGAGCCCGCGCCCGCCTCACCAGGGCGGGCGCGGGCTCCCGCTGTTCCACCCACCGGACGCCGTGCGCGTGGTGCCGCCGCCACGAGCCCGACGTCCGGTACCGCGCCCTCCAGGAGCCAACCGTGCCCGACTCCCTCGCCATCACCGCCGCCACCGTCGACCCCGGCCTGCTCGACCTGCCGTGGGACCTGCCGCTCGAGGACTGGCCCGACGACGTCATCGTCGCCCTGCCGAAGGGCATCTCGCGGCACCTCGTGCGCTTCGTGCACCTGAGCGGGTACGTCGCGGCCGTCAAGGAGACCGGGGAGGAGGTCGCGCGGGCCGAGTACGAGATGCTCCGCACGCTGCAGCGCATGGACGTGCCGTGCGTCGACCCGGTCGCGGTGATCACGAACCGGGCCGACGCCGACGGCGAGCCCCTGCACCCGGTGCTCGTGACCCGACACCTGCGCTTCTCGCTCCCGTACCGCGCGCTGTACTCGCAGACCCTGCGACCGGATACCGCCACGCGCCTCGTCGACGCCCTCGCGCTGCTGCTCGTGCGCCTGCACGTCATCGGCTTCTACTGGGGCGACGTCTCGCTGTCGAACACCCTGTTCCGCCGCGACGCGGGTGCCTTCGCCGCGTACCTCGTGGACGCCGAGACCGGGAAGCTCTACCCGGGCGGCCTCTCCAACGGCCAGCGCGAGAACGACCTCGAGGTGGCCCGGGTCAACATCGCCGGTGAGCTCCTCGACCTCGAGGCCGGCGGGCGCCTCGACGAGAACGCCGACCCCGTGGACGTGTCGAACCGGATCGTCGCGCAGTACCGGACGCTCTGGAAGGAACTGACCGGCACCGAGCAGTTCGACGTCAAGGAGCGCTGGCGCATCAACGACCGGGTCGAGCGCCTCAACGCCCTCGGGTTCGACATCGAGGAGCTCTCCATCCACACCACCGAGGGCGGCTCGCAGGTGCGGATCCAGCCGAAGGTCGTCGACGCCGGACACCACCAGAGGCGTCTGCTCCGGCTGACCGGGCTCGACGCCGGCGAGAACCAGGCGCGGCGGCTGCTCAACGACCTCGACGCCTACCGGGCGCGGAACGGGCGGGACCAGCTCGACGAGGAGATGGTGGCGCACGAGTGGGTGTCCCGGGTGTTCGAGCCGGTGATCCGCTCGATCCCGCGTGACCTGCGCGGTCGTCTGGAGCCCGCCGAGGTCTTCCACGAGCTGCTCGAGCACCGCTGGTTCATGTCCCAGGAGGAAGAGCGTTCGGTCTCCCTGCCCGAGGCCACGACGGCGTACATCAACGACGTGCTGCGGCACCGCCGCGACGAGCGGCTGCTCATCAACCCGCCGACGTCGTCCATGACGCTGCCGATCCCCGTCGTCGAGGACGACACGGCAGACGAGGACGACGTCGAGGACTGGCGCGCGACGGTGTAGCCGGACGGACTGGAGGCCCGGTGCCGGTCTCGTGGACCGGCACCGGGCCTCCAGGTGGTCGGGTGGCTGCGTGCTGCGCCACCGCGCAGCGCGCGCCTACTCGGCGCGACGGCGCCGAGCGACCTCCCACAGGGTGACGCTCGCGGCGATCCCCGCGTTGAGCGACTCGGTGGCGCTGGAGATCGGGATCGAGACGATCGCGTCGCAGGTCTCGGTGACCAGGCGGGACAGCCCCTTGCCCTCGGACCCGACGACGATCACGATCGGCCGGTCGGCGAGCTCGAGAGCGTCGAGCTCCACGTCCCCGTCGCCGTCGAGACCGAGCACGAAGAGCCCCATCGACTTCAGCGACTTGAGCGTCTGCGTCAGGTTCGGCGCCATCGCGACGGGCGTGCGCGCAGCGGCACCGGCACTCGTCTTCCACGCCGACGCGGTGACGCCGACCGAGCGGCGCTGCGGCACGATGACGCCGTGGCCACCGAAGGCCGCGGTCGAGCGGATGATCGCGCCGAGGTTCCGCGGGTCGGTGATGCCGTCGAGGGCGACCATGAGCGGGACCTGGTCGCGGGAGAACGCGCGCTCGGCGAGGTCCTCGGCGACGGCGTACTCGTAGGCCGGGACCTTCAGCGCGACACCCTGGTGCACGCTGTCGTGGCCCGTGATGCGGTCGAGCTCCGGCCGCATGATCTCCATGATCGGGACGCCGCGGTGGTTGGCGAGCGCCAGGATCTCCTTGACGCGGTCGTCGACCTCGATGCGGGCGGCGATGTACAGCGTCGTCGACGGGGTCTTCGTGCGCAGGGCCTCGAGCACGGAGTTGCGCCCGGTCACGAGCTCGGAGTCGTCGCTCTTGCGCTGCGGCGGCCGACCGGTGCGCTGCTGCGGCGAGCTCGACGCACCGTGACGGCCGCGGGCAGCGTCGAGCCGGTCCTTCGCCGCCTTGCGCTTGCCGGCGGGGTGGTACGGCCGGTCCTCGGCCTTCGGCGTGGGCTTGCGACCCTCGAGCGCCTGCGCGCCCTGGCCGCCGGAGCCGACCTGCTTGTTGCCCTTGCGGCCGGAGCGGACGGCGCCGGGCCGGCCCTTCTTGCTCCCCGAGACGTTCTTCATTGCTCTCTCCTGTCCGGCACGGCCGTTGTCAGGCGATGCTCCAGCGTGTTCCTGCTGCGGTGTCCTCGATGGTGATCCCCGCGGCTGCGAGGTCGTCCCGCACCCGGTCCGCCGTGGCGAAGTCGCGTGCCGCACGGGCGTCGGCGCGCTCCTGCACGAGGCGGTCGACGAGCGCGGCGAGCGGTGCGGCCGAGACGTCCTGCGCACCACCGGACCAGTGGGCCGCTCGCGGGTCGATGCCGAGGACCTCGACCATGGCGGCCACCTGATGGTACGCGACCCCGAGCGCTTCCGCATCGTCGGCGTCGAGCGCGGCGTTCCCGGCGCGGACCGTCTCGTGCAGCACGGCCAGTGCCTGCGGCACCGCGAGGTCGTCGTCCATCGCGGCCGCGAACGCGTCGGGCACGGCCGGGGCGTCGCGGAGCGGGACCCCCTCGAGCCGGGGTTCCGCGCGGGCCAGGAACCCCTCGATCCGGTCGTAGGCGGCCTCGGCCTCGGCCAGCGAGCCGTCGTGGTGGTCGATCGAGGACCGGTAGTGCGCCGCGCCGAGGAAGTACCGGACCACGACCGGACGGGCGGACGCGAGGAAGTCGGCGGCGAAGATCGAGTTCCCGAGGGACTTCGCCATCTTCTGCCCCTCGACCGTCACCAGGCCGTTGTGCAGCCAGTACGACGCGAACGGGTCGCCGGCCGCGGTCGACTGCGCGAGCTCGTTCTCGTGGTGCGGGAAGCGCAGGTCGAGGCCGCCGCCGTGGATGTCGAACGCCGGGCCGAGGTAGCGCCGCGACATCGCCGAGCACTCGATGTGCCAGCCCGGGCGGCCCGGCCCCCACGGGGAGTCCCAGGTCGCCGTCGTCGGCTCACCCGGCTTGGCGCCCTTCCACAGCGCGAAGTCCCGCGGGTCGCGCTTGCCGCGGGGGTCGGCGTCGGTGGCCTCGACCATGTCCTCGCGTCGCTGGCGCGTCAGGGCGCCGTAGGACTCCCAGCTGCTGGTGTCGAAGTACACGTCGCCCGTGTCGTCGGCGGCGGCGTACGCGTGCCCGCGCTCGATCAGCCGCTCGATGATCTCGTGCATCTGCGGCACGCTCGCGGTCGCCCGCGGCTCGTACGTCGGAGCGAGGATCCCGAGGGCGTCGTACGCGGCGGTGAACTCCCGCTCGACGCGGTACGCCCGGGCGAACCACTGCTCGTCGGTGCCCGCGGCCAGGTCGAGCACCTTGTCGTCGATGTCGGTGACGTTCCGCACGAGGGTCACCCGGTACCCGCGGTACGTCAGCCACCGGCGCCACACGTCGTAGACCAGTGCCGAGCGCAGGTGCCCGATGTGCGGCGACGACTGCACCGTCGGCCCGCACACGTACATGCTCACCTGTCCGTCGACCAGCGGGACGAGGTCGACGACGGCTGCGGCGCGGGAGTCGTACAGGCGAACGGTCACGCCCCAAGCCTAGGACGTCGGACGCGCCGGGTGACGGAGGGGGTCGGCAGCGGTCAGCGCGGCCGGACGACGGCGGTCGCGATCGCCGCGAGCCCCTCACCGCGCCCGGTCAGGCCGAGGCCGTCCGTCGTCGTGCCGGAGACCGCGACGGGAGCACCGACGACCGCGGCCAGGGCGGCCTGCATCTCGTCGCGTCGGGCACCGATGCGGGGACGGTTCCCGATCACCTGGACCGTGACCGAGGTCGGCGCGAGACCGGCCGAGCGCAGGAGCTCGACGGCCCCGCGGACGAAGACGTCACCGGTGGCCCCGGCGTAGCGCGGGTCGGAGGTGCCGAAGCGCCCGCCGATGTCGCCGAGGCCGCCCGCCGACAGCAGTGCGTCGCAGACCGCGTGGGCGACCGCGTCGCCGTCGCTGTGCCCGGAGAGCCCCGGTTCGCCGGGGAAGTCGAGCAGCCCGACCCGGCACGGCGACGCGGCGTCGAAGGCGTGCACGTCGACCCCGAGGCCCACGCGGACGTCGGGCGCCGCGGCTGCCGCACCGGTGCGGGAGGCCACGAGCGCCTCGGCCCGTGCCAGGTCCCACCGCGTGGTGATCTTGAACGCGTCGGCGTCACCCGGCACCGTGCGGACCGTTCCCCCGGCCGCCCGGAACACACCCGCGTCGTCGGTCTCGGAGCGCTCGGCGCCCGCGTAGGCGGCCCGGAGTGCGGCGAGCGGGAAGACCTGGGGCGTCTGCACCCCGACGAGCGCCGACCGGTCGACGGTCTCGACCACGACGTCCGCGTCGACACGCTTGACCGTGTCCGTGACGGGCAGGGCCGGGACGACGCCGTCACCGGTCGCGCGTGCACGGTCGAACACGGCGTCGAACTGCGCCGCCGGCGTCAGGCAGCGGGCGGCGTCGTGGACACCGACCCACTCGATGCCGTGCGGCAGGGCGTCGAGGCCCGCCTGGACCGAGGCGTGGCGGTCAGCACCGCCCGCGACGACCACGGTGAGGTCGACCGCGTGTCCGGCGGTCGCCGCGACCAGGGCGCGGCACTCGTCGAGCCGGGCTGCGGGTGCCACGACCACGAGGACGGTCGGCTCGGCCAGGGTGAGCACGGTGCGCAGGGCACGGGTGAGCATCGGCTCGCCCGCGACGGGGACGAACGCCTTCGCGTCCCCGATGCCCAGCCGCGTGCCGGACCCGGCCGCGACGACGACGACCGCCCTGCTCACCCGATCGGGGAGCAGGGCGGTCGTCGTCGTGGTGTCCAGCTGCGGTCCGCGCTACGAGGCGAGGACCTCGTCGAGGACGGTCGATGCCTTGTCCTCGTCGGTCTTCTCGGCCAGGGCGAGCTCGGAGATCAGGATCTGCCGGGCCTTGGCCAGCATCCGCTTCTCACCCGCGGAGAGCCCGCGGTCCTGGTCGCGGCGCCAGAGGTCGCGCACGACCTCGGAGACCTTGATGACGTCACCGGACGCCAGCTTCTCCAGGTTCGCCTTGTACCGGCGCGACCAGTTCGTGGGCTCTTCCGTGAAGGGCGCCCGCAGGACCTCGAAGACCTTGTCGAGGCCTTCCTTGCCGATGACGTCACGGACGCCGACCAGGTCGACGTTGTCCGCCGGCACCTCGATCGTCAGGTCACCCTGCGTGACACGCAGCTTCAGGTAGACCTTTTCCTCGCCCTTGATGACGCGCGTCTTGACTTCAGAGATGGTTGCCGCCCCGTGGTGGGGGTAGACGACGGTCTCGCCGACCTCGAATTGCATGTATCAGGCTCCGTTCCCAGGACCCCCAGTTTACCACAAGGACCTTTCGGGTAAGGGGCCTGGGCGGCCCGCACCCCCGACGATCGGTAGGATGGACGCGGACCGCCTGGTCCACATCGTGATCTTCCGGAGGAATCTCTTGCGAGCTCGGGTACTCGTGTCCGTCGCCGTTGCGGCATCCATCGCGCTCGGCGCCACCGGCTGCGAGTTCATGTCGCCCGCGCACACCAAGGAGATCAAGCAGATCACCGACGGCGTGAACGTCAGCACCGGCTCGATCGACATCCGGAACGCGCTGCTCATCTCCGACGGCGGCGAGGACGCGCGCTTCGTCGGGAGCTTCATCAACACTGGGTCGAAGGACGTCACCATGAGCGTCGAGGTCGGCGGCGTGACCCAGACGGTCGAGATCCCGGCGAACTCGCACGTCGATCCCGCCGTCCCGGCCGGTCCCTCGAGCGAGGCCGAGTCCAGCGTCCAGTCCGGAGCCGAGACGCAGGGCACGCGCTCCGCCGGCCAGCCGGAGCTCGTCTTCTCGGGCGCCGACGCCGTCCCCGGCTCGCTCGTCAAGACGTACTTCTCGTACTCGGGCGCCGAGGGCGTCTCGGCCAACGTCCCGGTGCTCACCAGCGCCCTCGAGGAGTACCAGACCCTCGCCCCGACGACGTCCCCGTCGGCCACCCCGTCGAGCGCGGAGACCTCGCCGTCGGAGAGCGGCTCCGAGCCCACCGGCGACGCCACGGCTCCGGGCACCCAGTCGGGCGGCTCGCAGACCGACTCGTCCGAGGGCGACAGCGGCACGAACTGACCGCCGCGCGCCGGACGGGCGCGACGACCTGACGCAACGCACCGGAGGCCCGGTGCCGGTTCTCGGAACCGGCACCGGGCCTCCCGTGCGTCGCCGGTCAGCCCTCGATCCGGTACCCCAGACCGCGCACCGTCACCAGGACCTCCGGGGCGCTCGGCACGCGCTCGATCTTCGACCGGATGCGCTTGATGTGCACGTCGAGCGTCTTCGTGTCCCCGAAGTAGTCCGACCCCCACACGCGGTCGATGAGCTGCCCGCGGGTGAGCACGCGTCCGGCGTTCCGGAGCAGGAGTTCGAGCAGCTCGAACTCCTTGAGGGGCATCGGCGTCTCCGCCCCGTCGACCGACACGGTGTGCCGCTCGACGTCCATCCGGATCCCGCCGACCTGCAGGATGCCGCTGTCGCCCGGGTCGTCCTCGGTGCGCCGACGCAGCACCGCCCGGAGCCGGGCCAGGAGCTCACGGGTCGAGTACGGCTTCGTCACGTAGTCGTCGGCGCCGAGCTCGAGCCCGACGACGATGTCCACCTCGGAGTCCTTCGCGGTGAGCATGATGATCGGCACGTTCGAGCGCGTCCGGACCTGCCTGCAGACCTCGGTGCCGCTCAGCCCGGGCAGCATGAGGTCGAGCAGGATCAGGTCGGGGTTCTCGGTGTCGAACTTCGACAGCGCGGTCACGCCGTCCGCGGCGACGGCGGTCTCGTACCCCTCGCGCTGCAGGAGGAACTCCAGGGGCTCGCTCAGGGCCGGCTCGTCGTCGACGATGAGGATCTTGGTCACGATGACTGCTCTTCCAGTTGCTCTTCGAGTGCGGTGGTGAGTTCGGGATCCGCCTCGGGCAGGCGGATCGTGAAGGTCGAGCCCTTGCCGGGCTGCGACCAGACGCGGACGTCGCCGCCGTGGTTGCCGACGACGTGCTTGACGATGGCGAGCCCGAGACCGGTGCCGCCGGTCGCCCGCGACCGTGCGGGGTCGACGCGGTAGAAGCGCTCGAACACGCGGTCGAGGTCGGCCTCCGGGATGCCGACGCCCTGGTCGGTCACCGCGATCTCGACGAACCCCTTGGTGGACCGGACGCCGACGCCCACACGGGTGTGGTCCGGGGAGTACTTGACCGCGTTGGCGATGAGGTTCGACACCGCGACCTGCAGCAGCCCCGGGTCGCCCATGACCCGCAGCTTCGACCGCTTGGCCCGCACGATCTCGATCTCCCGGGCGCGGGCGACGACCTCGTTCGCGTCGACCGCCGCCTGCACGATCTTGTCGACCGACGTCTCCTCGCTGTTCTCGAGGGTGTCGACCGACTGCAGCCGCGACAGCTCGATGATGTCCTTCGTCAGGGCCCCGAGCCGCTCGGACTCGGTGATGAGCTGCCCGGCGAACCGCTTCACGTGGTCCGGGTCGTCGGCGGCGACGACGAGGGTCTCGGCGAGCAGGCCGATCGCCCCGATGGGGGTCTTCAGCTCGTGCGAGATGTTCGCCACGAAGTCGCGTCGGACCTCGTCGATGCGGCGGCTCTCGGTCAGGTCGTCGGCCGTGACGAGCACGTAGCGGTTGCCGAGCTGCGCCGCCCGGAAGCTCAGGTAGCCGACCAGTTCCCCGCTGCGCCCGCGGGGCAGCTCGAGGTCCTCCGACCCCATCTCCCCGCTCCTGCGCACCTGGTCCACCAGGGCGACGAGCTCGGCGTGCACGAGCTTCCGCCGCACGACGAGCCCGACGGTCAGTGCCTGCGGCGACGCGGCGACGACCGTGTTCGAGGGGTCGACGACCACGGCCGGGTTGTGCATCGTGGCGATGACCGCGGCGACGCCGTCGGGCAGCGTCCGTTCCGCGACGTCGGCTGCCCGGGCCGTGCGCTCCGCCGTGATGACCAGCACCACGACCCCTGCGCCGAAGACCCCGCCGAGGAGCATCGACAGTGGCACGAGCCACGCGTTGTCCATGCCGCCAGTGTAGGGATCGTCACGCGGGGTTCCGACGCCGTTCACCCCGCTTCCGCGCAGTCGAGGCCCCGGATCGTGAGGTGTTCAGCCGCAGGTCACCGTTCGTTCACCTGGGCTGACGACACTCGTCCGGTACGCATCAGAGAGGCACATCCCCCATGCGCGAAGTCTTCCAGCAGGAGCTCCAGGACGTCCAGGAGCGTCTGACCGAGATCGCCGGACTCGTCGAGTCCGCCATCACCCGTGCGACGCAGGCGTTCAGCGAGTCCGACGTCGCCCTCGCCGAGGAGGTGATCGCCGACGACGCCATGATCGACCACGCGGCGAACAGCCTCGACGAGATCGCGATCGACATCCTCGCGCGGCAGGCGCCGGTCGCCCGTGACCTCCGCGTCGTCGTGACCGCGCTGCGTGTCAGCTCGTCGCTCGAGCGCATGGGCGACATGGCCGAGCACATCGCGCAGCTCGCCCGCCAGCGCTTCCCCGAGAAGGTCGTGCCGAAGGGCCTGCGCGGCACCTTCAAGCAGATGGGCGCGCACGACGTGCAGATGGCCCAGAAGCTCACGCGCCTGCTCGCGACCGAGGACATCGCCCTGGCCGCGGAGATCCGCGACGAGGACGACGCCGTCGACGAGCTGCACGCGAGCGTGTTCGACTTCGTGCTCGGCGAGACCTGGAAGGGGAACCCGATCGACACGGTCGACGCGACCCTGGCCTCGCGCTACCACGAGCGCTTCGCGGACCACGCGGTGTCGATCGCCAAGAAGGTCGAGTACCTGGCGACCGGCGACTGGACCGGCGCCGCGTCGGTGACGGCCTCCCCCGCCTGACGGCTTCTGCCAGGATCGTGGCATGGCTCAGGTCGCGATCGTCGTCAACGGGATGCCCGGTTCGGGCAAGAGCACGGTGGGCGCCGCCCTGGCCGAGGTGCTCGGCTGTCCCTTCCTGTCGAAGGACCGCATCAAGGAACCCCTGGCCGACGTGGTCGGTCCGATGATCGGCTCGCGCGAGCTCGGCGGCATCGCGATGGACACGATGTGGTCGATGGCGCAGGCCGTCGAGAACGGGGTCGTCCTCGACGCCGTCTGGCTGCCGTCCCGTGACCGCGACCGCCTGGAGGCCGGACTCGCCTCCGCCGGCTCACCGCGCGCCGTCGAGGTGTTCTGCCAGGTCGACCGGGTCACCGCCGCGGACCGGCTGCGCGACCGGTACGAGCCCGGCACACTGCCCGTCCGGCACGAGGTGCACGGGGACCTCGCGGAGATCCTGGCCTTCTGGGACGAGCACGGCGACGCGGCCGCACCGATCGGGCTGCCGGGCGTCCCCGTCGTGCGGGTCGACACCGGCCGCCCCTACGACGTCGGGGCGCTCGTGCAGGAGATCGCCGACCACTTCGTCTGAGGCCCGCCCGAGGTGCACGAACGCCCCGCCGGTGTCCGGCGGGGCGTTCGTCGTGCTGGTGCTACTTCTTGGCGCCCTGCGCCGCGACCGCGGCTGCACCGGCAGCGGCGGCCTCCGGGTCGAGGTAGTACGAGGGCTTCGTCGGACGGAAGTCGTCGTCGAGCTCGTACACGAGGGGGATGCCCGTCGGGATGTTGAGGCCCGCGATGTCGTCGTCGGAGATGCCGTCGAGGTGCTTCACGAGGGCGCGGAGCGAGTTGCCGTGCGCGGTGACCAGGACGGTCTTCCCCTCGCCCAGGTCCTTCGTGATGTCGGACTCCCAGTACGGCAGCAGACGGTCGATGACGAGCTTCAGCGACTCGGTGCGGGGCAGCTGGTCGCCGAGGTCGGCGTAGCGGCGGTCCCCGGCCTGCGACCACTCGGCGTCGTCCGCGATGGGGGGCGGCGGCACGTCGAACGAGCGGCGCCACTCCATGAACTGCTGCTCGCCGTACTGCTCGAGCGTCTGGGCCTTGTCCTTGCCCTGCAGGTCTCCGTAGTGGCGCTCGTTGAGGCGCCAGTCGCGCTTCACCGGCAGCCAGGCCAGGTCGGCCTCGAGCAGGGCGATGTCGGCGGTCTGGATCGCGCGGGTCAGCAGCGACGTGTAGAGGACGTCGGGGACGATGCCCGACTCGGCGATGAGGGTGCCGGCACGCTTCGCCTCCTTCTCGCCGAGCTCGGAGAGCCGGACGTCGACCCAACCGGTGAACAGGTTCTTCTGGTTCCAGTCACTGTTGCCGTGACGCAGCAGGACGAGCGTGGAGGTCATGCGTCCGAGTCTACCGAGCGGGTGCGCCTCGGTACCCTGGGGTCCATGCCCATCGGGAACGTCACGCGCGGGACCACCGGGTACAACCGGCTCCGTCGTGTCGACCGCTGGATCGCCGCGCTCCCCGTCCTGCGCCGGACGGACGACCCGCTCGTGGCCGACGTCGGGTACGGCGCCCGACCGACGACGACCCTGGAGCTCCGCGACCGGCTGGCCCGGGTCCGACCCGACGTCGAGGTCACCGGCATCGAGATCGAGCCGTCGCGCGTGGCGCTGGCGAACGCGGGCACCCGTGACGGGGTGACGTTCCGGCTCGGCGGCTTCGAGACGCCGACGCCCGGTGGCCGCCGTCCCGCCGTGATCCGGGCGTTCAACGTCCTGCGGCAGTACGACGAGTCCGCCGTCGTCGACTCGTGGCGGATCATGCAGGACCGCCTGCAGCCCGGCGGGACACTCGTCGAGGGCACCTGCAACGAGGTCGGCCGCGTGGCGTCCTGGGTCACGCTCGACGAGCACGAGCCGCACACGTTCACGGTGTCCCTGCGCGTCGCCGACCTCGAGCTGCCGAGCATCGTGGCGGAGCGACTGCCGAAGGCCCTGATCCACCGCAACGTCCCCGGGGAGCGGGTGCACGCGTTCCTGCTCGACCTCGATCGTGCGTGGGCGGTCGCCGCTCCGCTCGGCACGTACGGCCCCCGCCAGCGGTGGATCGCGACGGTGCACGGCATGCGCGACCGGGGCTGGCCGGTGCTGCACGGGGTGACGCGCTGGCGTCTCGGCGAGCTCAGCGTCCCGTGGTCCGCCGTCGCTCCCGCCTGAGCGGCCGCCGCGCCACGAGACTCGCCCAGGCGGACACGTCCACGGTCGTGCGGGCGCGAACACGTCCGCGGGGCCGAGTCTCGCCGGACCGCGTCCGACGACGACTACGAGCGGCGCACGGCTCCGAGCCGGGGCAGGCGCGGGATGTTCGCCGTCGCGCCGGCCTCCGGCGGGACGATCGTCTCCTGCGCGGCCGTGACCACGACGTCGTCGACGGTCACGGTCAGCGTCACGGCGGGGTCGAGCGAGCGCTTCACGACCGCGAGCCCGACCGGCCCGAGCTCGTGGTGGAGCGCCGACGCGGTGAGCCGCCCGACGTCCTTGCCGTCGAGCTCGACCGCGGTGCCCGGCGCGGGCAGCACGCCGTCCGAGCCGTCCAGGTGCAACATCACCACGCGGCGCGGCGGGTGCCCGAGGTTGTGCACCTTGGCGACGGTCTCCTGCCCGCGGTAGCAGCCCTTCGACAGGTGCACGGCGGAGCGGAGCCAGTCGAGCTCGTGCGGGATCGTCCGCTCGTCGACGTCCGCGAGCGAGGGCCGCCACGCGGCGATGCGCAGGGCCTCGAACGCGAGCAGCCCCGCGACCGGAATGTCCGACGCTGCCAGCGCAGCCACGGCGTCCGGGGTGACCACGTCGATGCGGAGGGTCCAGTCGGAGGCGGGATGGGCCTCCGGGGCGGCGTAGCCCCATCCGCCGGGCGTGACCGACGACCACGGGTCGACCCACTCGACGACCACGCCGTCGGGCGCTGCCGAACCCGCGAAGCGGCCGAGCGTGACGAGGTCGGCCGACCGGTCGGTGACCTCGACGCGGAGCATGAAGCGCATCGAGTCGAGCCAGGCCGCGAGCGGTGCGGCGTCCGCGGGCTCGGTGAGGAGCCAGGTGATCTCGCCGTCGTCGACCACCCGTGCGGCGTGCTCGACGCGGCCGGACTGGTCGAGGACGAGCGTCTCCGTGCTCGTGCCCGGTGCGAGGCCGGAGAGCAGCTGCGAGGTGATCGAGTTGAGCCAGGACAGCCGGTCCGGTCCGCTGACCGTGACGACCCCGAGGCCGAGCTCGACGACCGCGCGACCGGAGGCGAGCGCCCGCTGCTCACCGACGGGGCTGCCGAAGTGGGCGGCAGGACCGGCCTCGGTCGCGACGAAACCGTCGCGCCCGCTGAAGGCAGACATCAGTCGACCTTCGCGAGCTGCCCCGAGGCGTGCGATGTGAGCTGCTGCCCGAGCGCAGCGATGTCCCACGCCCAGAAGAGCTTGCCCTCGACCAACCCGTACAGGCGGGTCGCGGCCGAGTAGTCCTTCGCGTTCGGCGAGCGCATCACGGCGTCGGTGGCCAGGTCGATGCGGCCCTTCCTGACGCGGCCGACGTAGAGCTCGTTGACCCCGGTCGGGTGGATGATCGCGGCCTCGACGTCGAAGCCGTCGGTCGTGTTCCGGAGCGCCTCGACGCTCTCCACCGTGCTGAACGGCGCGGGGCCGTCGCCCATGAGCATCGCGGGACCACGGTCACCGGGCTCGTTCGGCCGGTCGATGCGCCAGTAACCCATCTCGGCGGCGAGCGGCGTGTGGTCGTCGTCGAGCAGCCACGTCGTCGAGGAGTAGTTGAGGTACGGCAGGCCGTCGTGGCTGAAGCTCACGCGCTGGCCGAACTCGTACTTGCGGGGCTCGTCCTCGTCGCCCACGGGGTACTCGACGACGCCCGTGCCCTCCCAGACACCGACGAGCCAGGACAGCGGGACGAGTTCGGGCGCCAGACCCTCGGGCAGTTCGATCAACGCTGGCCCTTGAACAGCTTCACGACGACGACGACCGAGATGAACGCGATCGCGAGCGACGCCAGGCCGAGGAGGCCCACGTAGAACAGCTCGAGCGCAAGCAGCGAATCCATGCCGCGAGTCTACGCGGGACGCCTGACGGCGCCAGGGGGCGTGCCGCGCGGTCGCAGGTCGCGCGGCTCAGCGCGCCAGCAGCACCACGGCCGTGACGAGCACGACGACGAAGGCGCCGGAGGACGCGATGCTGATCCGCTCGACCAGCCCGTCCTTGGTCGCGGTGATGAGCTGCAGCACGAAGCTCACGAGCACGCAGAGCACGAAGACGAGCAGGAGCCAGGCGAACGAGTCCTTCTGCGTCAGGGCCAGCACGAGCACCGCACCGACCACGGCGAGGACCCAGACCGGCAGCACGGAGGTGAGCCGCAGGCGGCGCTGGTCGAGGGGTGGGACGGGCTCGGTCACGCGCTCCATCATGACAGGGCCTCGCCGACCGGGACGCCCGACCGACCGGCCGGTCGGCGGGCCCCTTCCGACACATCACTAGGATGGCTCCACGACGTCCCCTCGTTCTGGAGGTCCTGTGGCCCAGCTCCTGGTACTCACCTCAGCCGCGCCCGGCGACGTCCTGCCGAGTCTCGGTCTGCTGAGCCACCGGATCCGCCACGTCCCGGCCGAGGCCGCCCAGCTGGTCAACGCCCCGCAGAGCGACCTGATGTTCGTGGACGCCCGCCTCGACCTCGTGAGCGCCAAGGCGCTGTGCAAGATCCTCGCGACGAGCGGCTCGACGACGCCGGTCATCCTCGTCGTGACCGAGGGCGGGCTCACCGCGGTGAACAGCGAGTGGAACGTCGACGACGTCGTGCTCGAGAGCGCCGGGCCCGCCGAGGTCGACGCGCGCATCCGCCTCACCACGGGACGCGCCGCCAAGAACCCGTCGGGCTCGAAGATCCAGGCCTCCGGGGTCGTCATCGACGAGGCGAGCTACTCGGCGAAGGTGCGGGGCCGGCCGCTCGACCTCACCTTCAAGGAGTTCGAGCTCCTGCGCTTCTTCGCCTCCCACCCCTCGCGCGTCTTCACCCGCGAGCAGCTCCTGAGCGAGGTCTGGGGCTACGACTACTTCGGCGGCACCCGCACGGTCGACGTGCACGTGCGACGGCTCCGCGCCAAGCTCGGCGACCTCGAGTCACTGATCGGCACGGTCCGCAACGTCGGCTACCGCTTCAACGTGCACGACGACGAGGCCGACCGGCTGGCGGCCCAGTAGTGCTCGCCGTCGTCGAGATGCTCGCCGCCGCCGCGGCCGCCGCGGGAGAGGCCCCGCCGTTCTCCGACCAGACCCTGGTCGACGTGCGCGCCGGCCGTGCCGCGGTGGTCGGGGACGAACGCGGGGTCGCCGTGGTCCGGGACGGCGAGCTGGAACTCGTCGTCGCCCCGGAGGCCCGTGGCCAGGGTGTCGGGTCGGCACTCGTCGCGCAGGTGCTCACCCCGGGCGCCGGGGGCGCGACGGCGGCCTCGGGCGTTCCGCGCCTCGCGTGGGCGCACGGGGACCACCCGGCCGCCCGTGCCCTCGCCGACCGGTACGGCTGGACTCCGGTACGGACCCTGCTGCAGCTCCGGGCGACGGTGTCGGACGAACCCACCGGGGCCGATGTCCCCGACGGGTACCGGCTCGACGCCTTCCGCCCGGGCGACCCCGAGGACGAGGACGCCTGGCTGACCCTCAACGCCGCGGCCTTCTCGCACCACCCCGAGCAGGGCCGGATGACGCTCGAGGACCTGCGCGCCCGCGAGGCCGAGCCGTGGTTCTCCGGCGACGACCTGCTGCTCCTGCGCGACGACTCCGGCGCGCTCGCGGGATCGTGCTGGCTCAAGGTCGAGGACGGCGTCGGCGAGTTCTACGCGGTCGCGGTCCGGCCGGACCTGCAGGGGCGTCGGCTCGGCGGGGTCCTGATGCGCGCGGGCTCGGCCCGGCTGGCCGGTCGCGGACTGACCGCGTCTGCGCTCTACGTCGAGGGCGACAACGAGCCCGCGCTGGCGCTGTACCGCCGGTCCGGCTTCACGCAGCACGCGATCGACGTGCAGTACGCCGCAGGGTCCGGCCGGTAACATGACGCGAGGTCGACGAGGGGTCGACCGGGGCAGTCGGGGGCAACGTGACGGAGCAGGGTCGGGCGCAGTACGGCCGCGGCGAACCGCTCGGTGCGTCGTACCGGCTGGTCGACCTGCTCGGCACCGGCGCGACCGGCGAGGTCTGGCGCGCCGAGCACACCGCGACCGGGGAGCACGTCGCCGCCAAGCTGCTGCGCGCCGAGCTCGCCGCCGACCCGACCGTCGTCGAGCGGTTCGTCCGCGAACGCACCGTGCTGCTCGGCCTGCAGCATGCGTCGATCGTCCGGGTGCGCGACCTCGTCGTCGAGGGCGACCGACTCGCGATCGTCATGGACCTGGTCGGCGGGGGCTCCGCCCGCGACCTGCTCGCCGACGCCGGGACGCTGCCGCCCCGGGACGCCCTGACGATCACCGCCGAGACGCTCGACGCCCTCGCCGCCGCGCACGGGCAGGACGTCACCCACCGCGACGTCAAGCCCGACAACGTGCTGCTCGCGTCCCCGTGGTCATCCGGCGCCACGGGCGACGTCCGGGTGTCGGACTTCGGGATCGCGTCCGTCATGGCCGACCGGCAGCGCACCACGACCGGACTGCTCGGCACGCCGCAGTACATGGCCCCCGAGTCGATCAGCCAGGGGCGCTCGGGCCCCGCGGCCGACGTGTACGGCGCCGGGGTGATGCTCTACGAACTGCTCGCCGGACGCACCCCCTTCGCCGGACCGGGCACCGACTTCGCCGTCGCCTACCGCCACGTCACCTCGGACCCGCCGCAGCTCGACGTCCCCGCGTCGCTGTGGACGGCGGTGTCGACGATGCTCGCCAAGGACCCGGCCGCACGACCCGCGGCCGCCGACGCCGCGGCCACCCTGCGCCGCCTCGCCCGACAGCTGGCCGACGCCCCGGCGCTGGCCCCGACTGCCGAGCCGGAGTCCTTCGCCGAGGTCGAGCGGCCCGCCACCGTGGTGCGCGGGCTCCGTCCCGGCGGCGGTACCGCGTCCGACGGTCCCCCCGCGGACGGCTCCGGCCCGTCACCTGCTGCGGAGGACGCCGGACCGGTGCCCGAACTCGGGCAGGCGGGCTCGCACACGGTCTTCCGGCCGCTCGCACGCCCTCCGGTCGCCGCCGCTCGCGAACCCGAGGCCCCGGCGCGCGGCCGGTGGCAGCGCCCGGACTGGCTCACGAACCGCATGCTCGGGCTCGGTGCCCTCGGCGTGGTGCTCGTCGCCGCACTCGTCGTCGGCGGGGTCGTCTGGCTCCCCGGCGCCCTGGGCGGCAAGGACACCCCGAGTGCGGCCCGCACGGCGCAGGCCGCGAGCGCCTACCAGCAGGACCGTCCGCTGCCGACCGGACTCTCGACGACCCGCAAGGCGACCGTCGACCCGCAGGCCGGCACGGTGGACCTGTCGATCACGTACGCCGCCCAGTCCGCGACGCTCCGCGGCCCGCTGCTCGAGGTGGTGCCCGGGGTCGGAGCGCGGTCCGAGTGTCCCGCGGTGACGTGGACCGGCGACGAGGCGAGCGGTGCCCGGAACCAACCGTCGCTGACCGGCGTCGACGTCCGCTGCGGCTGGACGCTCTCCGACGTGGTGGTCCCGGCGGGCGAGGACCTGACCGTGCAGGCGACCGTGCGGCTGTCCGACGTGCCCGACCAGGCCGGGCTCCAGGAGTGGCTCGACGCGGCGGGCAGCGCGACCACGACGGCCGTCACCGACCAGGCCGTGACCGGGACCTCGTACCCCGTGCAGCGACTGCAGGGCGTCGAGGTCCGCACGCCCGACCGCACGGTCAGCCAGACCACGCTGCCCGTGACGCTCGTACCGGTGTGGCCGAGCGGTGCCGACGAACTGAACCCCCTCTACCGCAGCCCCTCGACCGGGAAGCCGTCGGAGATGCTCACCGACGTCGCCGGCGGGGAGGCCGGGGTGCGCTTCGCCGACGGGTGCTCGGGTGCGCTGGCCGTGTCCTCGGACGGCCTCGTCGTGACCGCACTGTCCGTCGCGCCGTCCTGCACCGTCCGCGCGACGGTGGGCAACTTCACGGACCTCGAGAGCTCGCCCTTCGGCATCACCACCCGCGACTGACCGGCGTCCGCCGTCGCGGGACGTGACGTGGGTCACGCCGGGAGGCGCGCGGCGGGCGTGCACCGCGACTCCCGGTCGCGGATCCGCCGGACGGGAGGTGCGTGGCGGCGGTGTGCCGTGCCTCCCGGTCGCGGACCCGCCGGACGGGAGGCACGTGGCGGCGGTGCGGTGTGCCTCCCGTCCGGTGGTGGTCGCGCCGGTCAGGCGCCGGCGGCGGCGGTCTGGACGAGCCGGACCGCACCGCCCGATGCGGCGTAGCCGCGGCCGACGGTCAGCGCGACGGGGGCCCGTCTCGGCAGCGTGACACCGAGCAGTTCGCCGTCGTAGTCGACGTCGGGCTGCAGCAGCACGCCGCAGCGGGACTTCCGGACCGATCGCGTCCAGTGGCTGTAGAGCGATCGGAGGTCGGCGGACCGGCCGGCCGCGACCACGCACAGGCCCGGCCGTTCGGAGGACAGCAGCGAGGCGATCGACTGGTCGGCGTCGTCGAAGCGTTCGGCGTCGTCGACGAGCAGCAGGACCGGGCCCCGCTCCAGGCGGAGGCCGGCCAGCAGGGCGGGGACCTCGTCCGCACCGACCGCGAGGCGGTCGAACACACCGTCGGCGAGCGGGGACCGGCGGTCGCAGACCGCCCACACGGCGGGGCGGACGCCCTCGGCGGACCGTGCCAGGTCGGCGAGGGCGAGGAGCACCGTCGACTTGCCGGAGCGCGCCGGGCCGGCGACGAGCACGTGCTCGCCGTCGTAGACCTCGAGCGCCGCGGTGCCGAGGTCGTCCTCCGCGATGCCGACCGGCAGGCGCCACGGCTCGGTGTCGAAACGGGCCGGGGTCCGGAGGTCCTGCACCCGGACCGCATCGGGCAGACGTCCCACGGCGCTCGTCTTCGCCGCGGCGTCCGGCCACGCCGCGGCGACCTCGGCGACGGCTCCGGCGAGGGGCACCGACGGCGTCGCGACGTGGCTCTGCAGCTTCGTCGTCGAGTCGATGTACCGACCCGGCACGGGCGGCGGGACGTCCTTCGGACGGACCCCGATGGACGCGTAGTCGTACGGGTCGGCCAGGCGGAACATCCACTTCTGGGTCGTGACCTCGTCCATGGCGGACGGGACGGCCTTCGCCCGCGTCGTGGAGACGGCGAAGGAGATCCCCAGCGCCGGCCCCTCGGCGTAGACGCGGTACAGGGCGTCGAGGAGCTGCTGGCCCTCGAAGTCCTGGTACTCGTCGCGGAGTGCGGCGAGGCCATCGATGAGGACGACGGCTCGACGTCCGCCGGGGCTCGCACGACGGCGTTCGAGGTCGGCGCGCAGGTGTCGGAGGAAGCGGGCCTGCAGCTCGCCCGCCCCGGCGCCGGACCCGACGTAGGCCGTCGTGTGCGGCAGCTGCGCGAGCGGTGCCAGGTCCCCCGGTCCCATGTCCAGGACGAGGAGGTCGAGGTCGTCGGGGCTCGTCGTCCGCGCGAGACGCAGGGCCAGGGCGGACAGGGCGGTGCTCGTGCCGCTGCCCGGGATGCCCATCAGGACGAGGTTGCCCTCGTCGAGGTCCCAGCCGCCGGCGACCTGGCGCTGGTGGTCGGGGTCGTCGGCGAGCGCGACGGGCACGAAGCGGCGGGCACCGTCGGACGGTTCCGGGACGTCTGCCAGGTCGACCCGGGCTCCCAGCGCCTCGGGCCAGATGGGGCGGGGTGCCGCGTACCCGGCGGCGTCGTTCGCGGCGCGGATCGCCTCGATGAGGACGTCGAGGTCGGTGTCGTCCGACGCACTCGGCCCGGGTGCGGGCGCCGGTGCCGGGACGCCGAACACGTCGGTCGGGCGGACGGAGACCGGCTGCTCGACCCGTTCGTCGCGCGCGCGGCCGGTGACCAGGGCGGTCTGCACCGGGGTGATGTCGTCCTGCCCGAGCTTCACGTAGGCGCGGCCGGTCTGCTGGCGGCCGATGCCCGCCGCGGCGGGCACGCCGATGACGTTCGTCGAGTCCTCGCGGCTCTGCACGCGGAGCGCCACCCGGAGGTTCGTGTTCGCGAGGATGTCCTCGCTCACGACGCCGGCCGGCCGCTGGGTGGCCAGCACCATGTGCACGCCGAGCGTCCGGCCGACCGCAGCGATCGCGACGAGCGAGGTCAGGACGTCCGGGAACTCCTTCGCGAGCATGGCGAACTCGTCGACGACGAAGAGCAGGCGCGGCATCGGCTCGGTCGGCCGTGTCGCCAGGTAGGCGTCGAGGTTGTCGATGTCGGCGCCGGCCGTCGCGAAGACCCGCTGACGACGCTCGAGCTCGGCCTCGAGCGCGCGGATGGCTCGGTCTGCCAGCTGCTCGTCGAGGTTGCTGATCGTGCCGATGGTGTGCGGCAGCCGCTCGCAGGCGGCGAAGGCGGCGCCGCCCTTGAAGTCGACGAGGAGGAAGTTGAGCCGGGTGGGGTCGTTCCGGGCCGCGAGGCCGGCGACGAACGAGCGGAGGAACTCGCTCTTGCCGGAACCCGTGGTCCCACCGACCAGGCCGTGGGGGCCGTCGCGCACCAGGTCGATCTCGAGGACGCCGGACTCCGAGGAACCGACCGGGGTCGAGGTACCGGTGCTGGTCTGCCAGAGGGTCCGGATGCCCTCGGCGGTGGTCGTGTCGACGGCGGCGGTCCCGTGGCCCGCGCCAGGGGCCGCGGCGCGAGCGGTGCCGCCAGGGGCCGCGGCACTCCGCGCGAGGAGTTCGGGCAGGCGGACGAGCGACGGCAGCGATGCACCGGGCACCGTGAGTTCGGGGTCGTCGAAGTGGGCGACGGCGCGGGCGGCGCGCTCCGCCGTGTCCGGGGTGAGGCCGGCGAGCACGACGTCCTCGACCCGCGTGCGGTCCTCGGGGCGGTAGACCGTCGCGGCCGCGTCCGCACCGACCGTGACGATGGACGTGCAGGCGGCGGGCAGCTGCTGCTCGTTCGTCGCGATGACGATGCCGCTCACCCGCTGGCGCCGCTCCCCCGGGCGCAGCGACACACCGGGGACCGCGCGGCCCTGGCCGAGCAGGCTGCGTGCCGGGGCGTCGCGGCCCTCGGTGAGGACGTCGGAGTCCACGACGACGAGCAGGTTCGGCGTGGGCAGCTCGTCGAGCGACTCCTGCAGCCCACGCAGGACGGCGGCGCTCTGGTCGCGCTGCGCCGACATCCACCGGGCGCCGGTGCTGCTGCCCGCGACGCGCGTGTGCGGCAGCCAGGAGGCCCAGGACCAGTCGTCCTCGCGGCCCGCGTCGCAGAACACCCCGACCGTCAGGTCCGCGGGTCCGCAGTGCACGGTCGCCTGCACCAGCAGGCTGCGGGCCAGGGCGAGCGCACCGTCGCGGTCACCGACGATGCCGACGACGCCGGCGTCCGACAGGTCGGCGACGACCGGCGCCGCCGTGAGCCGGCTGTCCGCGATCGCGGCCTTCGCCTCGTCCTCGAGCTTCGACGACGCCGCCCGCTGGTCGACCTCGGGACGCCACGGCGCGTCACCGGTGCCGGCGTGCAGGCTGAGGAAGTCGTCGTCGTCCGACCGACGCTGCCACAGGTCGGTGGTGGGGACGAGCGCTCGACGCACGACGGTCGCCGGGTCGGGCACGAGGTCCTGCCGGCGGGCCGCCTCGACGGCCGCGGCCGCGGCGATCTCGCCGCGGAAGGTCTCGACCGCCTCGGTGAAGCGCGTCTCCTCCTCCTTCAGGTTCTTCGCCCGGCGGTGCTTCTGCTCGAACCACATGCCGATCGCGGTCACGGGGCTGAGCAGCGCGAACAGTGCGAAGCGGGCGTCCCCGAGCAGGAGCACCATCGCCCCGGCGAGCACGAGCGGAGCCGCCACCGTGATCCAGCTGAACTTCGACGCCGGGGCGACGTCCCTGCGCGTCGGCGGGGACACCGGCTCGGTGTCGGTGAGCCGTCCCGGCCGGGGCGGTCGGTTGAACGGCGCCGTGGCGGCCGGCGTGAGATTGGGCAACGTGCCCGCTGCCGGCACGGTCGTCTCCGGCAGCTCGGGACGGAGCAGCAGGACCGCGCCGCCCACGATGACGCTCGTGGTCCCGGTCAGCAGGACGCCCTCGTCGTCGATGCGCTCCCCCGCGATGACCGTGCCGTTCGTCGACCCGGAGTCGCGCACCCGGACACCGTCGTCCTCGCGCTCCACGGTGCAGTGCTCCCAGGACGCGCTCTCGGTGGGGAGCACGACGTCCGCCTGCGGAGCGCGTCCGACGACGAGCCGACGGCTGCGCGGCACCGGGACGACGACGCCCGCCCCGAGGCCGCCCGCCAGGGTCACGCTCCACCCGTCGACGGCGCGCGGTGGCTCCTCGGTGGTGCGGGCGACCCGGGACCCTTCGAGGAGCACCAGGTCGCGCAACGGGGTGTCGGAGCTCGTCCGGTGACCGTCGACCGCCAGGGGTGTGCCGGGGTCGAGCGGGGTGCCGAGCGACGCCGCGACGAGGTCTCCCAGCGTGGAGGACTCCGCCCACCCGTCGGCCTCGATCGTCTCGCGGCGGTCGTCGAGCTCGATCAGCAGGCGCATGGGCGGTCCTCCCTGGGCGTGGTGCGGCGGTGCGGGTGGTGCAGGTGGGACGGGGTCAGTCGGTCGAGTCGGAGAACCAGACGAGCGCGGGCGTGGCCCCGTCGTCCTCGGTCGCAGCGGCGGGGCGGAGCCCGAGGTCCTGCGCGGAGGCGGCGAGCACGCCGGCGGGATCGCCGAGGGCCTGTCGCGAGCCGAAGTCGAGTGCCGGGCCTGCGAGGCCGTCTCCGGCCCCGAGGTCGAGCCGGGCCAACGCGTCCGACACCGCGGCGGCGTCCGTGCTCCGGGCCGTCCCGACGGCCGTCACGAGCGCCACGACGGCGTCGTGGCTGCGGGCGTCGGCCACGGTCGCCACCGAGGCGAACGACCGGTCGCCGGTGAGGTTCTTCGCGTCCGCGTCGTCGGCGAGGACCCGCACGCCGCCGAGGAACGCCGACATGGCGCGGCCCTCGGCGTCCGAGGACAGGGCACGGGCGTCGTCGGTCTCGACCCCGACGGTGCGGAAGGCGCCGCTGAGGCTGCCGCCCGCCTGGGCGAGCGCAGCCGCGAAGGCGGGGCTGGTGGCCTCGGGGGTCAGGACGACCGGAGCGGTGACGTTGGCCTCCTGGAGGGCGGCGACGAGCGCTCCCTGTCGTCCGGCCGGACCGCTGACGACCACGGCGTCGGAGTCGGGTGCCGCCTGCTCGTCCCCGTCCTGCTCGGCTCCGGCCTGCTCGGCTGCAGCCTGGTCGTCGGCCGTCGTGGCGTCGGTGGAGCCCGCCGCCGCGCCGGTGCGCTGCGCGACGGTGGTGGCGAGAGCGCCGAGGTCGGGCGCGCTCGTCGCGTCGAGGACGTGGGCGAACCGCACTCCGGACGGCGCTCCGCCGCCCAGGTCGACGAGCAGCGGCGACGCGGCGTCGCCGAGCGCGTCCTGCAGTGCCGTCGCGACGGACTCCGTCGACGGCGCGGTCGACCAGGCGTCGTCCGCGCCGGCCGCGTACGGTGCGACGACCGGGATGCCGGCGTCGGCCGCCGCGGTGAACGCACCACCGACGTGGTCGCCGGACGTGGCCACGACGATGCCCGAGACACCGTCGGCAGCGAGCGCTTCGACGGCCTTCCGGGCACCGTCAATCGACCCGCCGTCGTTCTTCGTCACGAGTTGCACGTCCGTGCCGCCGAGCTCCAGGCGGCGCTGCGCCACGAGGGCCCCCTGGGCGGCGTCGTCCCACTGCGCACCCTCGCCGTCACCGAGCGTGACCACGACGCCGATCTTCGTACCGTCGGGGACGTGGGCGACACTGATCGGCACCGGTGCCGTCGCGGAGACCGCCTCGGCCGGGGTCGAGGCCGAGACACGCACCGCGAGCAGCGCGGTGACGACGGCGGCGACCACGAGGACGGCCACCGCGACGATGATCGCGGTGCGGCGGCGTTTCCGGGTCCGGGCGGCGTCGGGCGCTGCGGTCTCCGCGGGCTCCGCTGCGGCCGCCTCGGTCGAGTGGTCCTGCACGTGGCTCATCGCTCGGCTCCGATCCGGAAGGCGTAGAGCGTCGTCGACGTCGCGCTGGACGGAACGTCGAGACGGAAGGCGGGGAGCTTCGCCGCGCGGTCGAGCGAGGCGCGGAACTGCTGCTGCTGCAGGAGGATGCCCGCGACGTCCTCGGCACGGACGTTGGCGTATCCGGAGGCGTTCTGCGAGGCGAGGGCGAGCTGGTAGTCGGCGGAGTCGGACTTCGCCGCGCTCGTGGCCATCGCGCCGAGGATGCCGGAGCCGTCGACCTCGCGGTCGCCGAGGTCGAGCATCACGCGGTTGAGGTCGCCGGTGAGCAGCGTGCTGGCGCCCTCGACGTCGCGAACCGAGGCGCTGGTGCTCGCGTCGATGCGCTGGAGGCTCGCCGCGGTCTGCTCGTCCACGGACGAGGCGAGGCTGCTGCTCTGCTCCTGCAGCGAGCCCTTCTGCTCGTCGATGGTGCCCTTCGACTGCTTCGTCACGTCGTCAGCCGTGGACCGGAGCCCGGCGATGGACTTGTCGAACGCGTCGCGGACTTCTGACGCGTTCGACGACGCCGACTTCGACACATCCGTCACACGCTCGTCGAGCAGCGCCCGGACACTCGATTCGACGCCCTTCTGTTGGTCGTCCGCCGTCTTGCGGAGCTCGTCCTTGACCTTGTCCTGCTGTTCCTTGAGCGCGCCGAGGTCGGCGCCGACAGCGTCCGACTGTGCGACTGCGGCTTCAATGTTGGTCTTCAACTGGTCGAGCTGAGCCGCGGCGCCGGCGTCGTCGGATCCAGCCCGTCGAACGGCCTCCACAGCCGAGCGCACTGCGGCGATGCGGTTCCGCAGTTCGACGAAGGCTCGACCGAATGCACTGTCGGGGTTGGACACGTCGGTGGACTGCTCGATCTCGCCCCATGCTGCCGCCTGCTCGGCGAGGCGCTGGTCCATGGGCGCGGAGAAGGGGGCCGGTGGCTTCTGCGGCCCCGGGCCGTCCTCGGACTCATCACAGGGGGTTGCCGTCAAGTACGCCCGAAGATCGTCCGCCTGCTCCTCGGTGAGACCAGAAGTCGGGCCGTCGATGATCGGGAGGTCGAGGTCGAGGTCGAGGTCGGGGCCGTCCTCGTCCTCTCGCTTCGTGACCAGCGCACAGATGGCATCAGCGAGTGCCGCGTTCTGCGCCTGCATCGACCTCGAGGGGAACGAGTCCTCCGTAACTCCGATGACGTCCCGAGCTGCGGCAGCCTTCACGTGCACCGCATCGACGTCGTCGCCGAGGACACCGATGCTCTGCTCGACGGCCCCGATGCTCTTGTCGAGTTCGCCAAGAGAACCGTTCAGCGACCCCGATGCGGAACCAGCCTGGGAAGCGAGGCCCGCGAGCGCTTTCTGCAGCGCTGCGACCTTGGCGACGGCAGCATCTGCCTTGTCTGTCTGGAGCGAATCTGCGAGCGCCTTTCCGGTGTCCGCGAGTCGGACGGCGCTGGCGGTGATGTCCTTCGAGGACAGGAAGAGTACGCACGTGAACGAAGTCGACTCTGCAGGGCACGTAGCGTCCGTCGGTTCAGCCGGACCGATCGATGCTGCCAGGTCGCTCGTCGCCTGCTGCTTGCACGCCTCGCTCGCGTCGGCGTAGCCCTCGAGCTGCGCGGACACGCGCAGCAGGTTCCCGTAGACGCTCGAGCCCGCTGCACCGGTCTGCGGGACCGCGTTGCATCCCTCACCGTCGAGCACCGCCTTCGGTGCCGTCGCCGACGTGTCCCCGAGCAGCGCGTCGAGGCTGCCCGTCGTCTGCTGCAGCTGCTGCAGCACCGTCGACTGCGTCGCCTGCACGGTCGAGCCGAGGTCACCGTTCAGCGAACCGAGCTCACCCGACAGCGACTGCATCGTGCTCGCGAGCGACGCGCTGCTCTCCTGCAGCCGCTCCGCCGTCCGCACACCGAGGGTCTCGGACGTCGACTCGAGGTTCGTGCGGACCTCGGTGATGGTCCCGCCGGCACGGGCGAGGACCTCGTTGACCTGCGCGATGAGGTCGATCGTCCGACGCTGCAGGGCGAGCTCGGAGTCCGTCTCGGACCCGAACGCCCCGTTCATCACGCCGCTGGTCGACAGGTCGGTCGTCAGCCCGGGCTGCGCCGCGACGTCGATGGCGGGCGTCGAGAAGTCACGGACGTCGGCGACGAGGTGCAGCGTGCTGCTCGCTCCCGACGTCGGCGGCGCCAGCAGCCGGCCCCACTGCACGACTGCGTCACCGGAGGCGTTGGTGCTCACGACGCCGTCGGTGGACGCGCCGCCGTCGACGGACTCGGTCACGATGCGGTCCGGTGCGACCCCGTCGAGGACGGTCGACGCGGCGACGCTGAACGGTGCGCCGACCAGCGCCGGCGTGGAACGGGAGGCCCCTGCGACGTCGTACGACAGGTTCTGCGACCGGACCGTGAGGTTCTCGACGGTGACGTCGATCTCGACGCGACCCGAGTACCCGTCGAGGTCGGCGAGGTCGGTCCCGGAGCGCTTGTCGGTCGTGTACTGCGTGGTGATCCGGAGCGGCAGGTCCCCCGCCGCGTCCTGCACGTCGTGGTCGACGGCCTTCGAGGACGAGCGCTCTCCGGCGACCGAGATCGTCGTGTCCGAGATCGCGTTCACGGCGCCGTTCGTCGTGAGCGTCGTGTCCACCGTCTGCAGCACGCGTGACGGATCCGTCACCTGGTCCTGGTCGGCGGTGCACCCGGCGAGCACCAGCGCGAGTGCGCCCGTGACGGCCACCACTCCCGCGATGCGGCTCCCCTGCCGGTTCCCGGTTCCCCCGGCGCGCGTCAACATCACGATCGTCCCCCTCAAGAATCGACTGCGTGGTCGATCCTAGCCGCTGAAATACCGTGAGGTTCCGTCCTCCACAGGAGGAGACCACCCCCGTTCGAGCCACAGCACGGCGACATGCGAACTTGCGGGGCCTGCTGGAATTGATACTCTGCACAACGCACCCTGGGGGGATCACCGAACACCATCCGGTGGTCGGGGATGCATGATCGAGTGGTCGACCGTCCCGAACGTGGCGGTCGACCACTCGGTCCAGGGGCCGCAGCACGAGGGGGACGACACATGTGGATCACGATCACGTCCGTGGGGATCGCGATGGTGGCGGCGTTCGTCATCACGAGATCCGTGACGGCGGCGACCAAGCACAGCGACCGACGCCGGCGCGAGCGTGGGGAGCCGCTGCCGAACGAGGGCGGCGCGCTCGTCACCGTGCGCCTGCGGACCTTCCAGTGGGTGCTCATCCGCGTGGTCGCCATCATCTTCCTCCTGGGCGGAGCCCTGCTGGCGCTCGGCGCCGCCACGACGATCTCGACCGGTGTCGAACCCAGCCTCGTCGTCATGGCGATCGTCCTCCTGCTGGCAGGCATCGGAGGCATCGTGCTCTCCCGCTCGATGCGCCGGACTCGGGTGCTCGCGATGGAGGACCACCTGCTGGTCCGCCAGGGCCTCCACCAGGAGCGTCGCGTCGACCTGGCCGAGATTGCGGCGGTGCTACCGATCGCGAACCAGTACGGCGGCCTGCAGGCACGTGACGCGACCGGGAAGCGCCTCTTCTCCGTCATGGGCCTGGCCCGCGGCTACGCAGAGCTCGAGGCGTACCTGCAGGAGCGCGTCGTCCGTCCCCGCGCGACGGCCCAAGCAGCGCTCCGACCGAACGGCGTCCCCATCCCACCCTGGCGCGGTATCGCGTGCAGCGCCGACTGGACCACCGCCCCGCTCGGTCCCGGCGGTCGCCTGCGTCCGGTGATCCGACTGTTCGTCGGTGGCGACGTCGTCGCGCTGCACCCCGGAGAGGTCCGCGCTCTCATCGACGGCAGGACAGGGGTCGTCGAATCCGACTCGAAGCCCCTCGCGTTCCTCGCCAGCCCTGCGCTCGTCGCCCCGACGTCGCTCGGGGGTCGGCAGCTGGCCGGTCTGCCGCCGGAGAGCCTCGCGCTCCTGTACGACGCGCAGGAAGCACCGGCAGTCGTCCTGCGCGACAGCGATGCCGTCACCTTCCGCGCGTGGGTGAACGGGCTCCCGCGCTGACCGCCGGCGGCTGGTCCCACGATCCGGCCTGGAGGCGCGGTGCGGCTCCGACGGACGACCGGCTCCGACGGACGACCGGCTCCGACGGGTGATCGTCTCGCTCTGTCGCCGACTGCTCCTGTCGGGGTTGCGTGATCACTCGGCCGGCGTGCGCGGCTCCCGGGGCGACCGCGCGACGCTCGGCGGGTGAGCTCCGGCGCGGTGGGCTGCTGCGACACCGTCGGCCCGCCGTCGAGCCCGCCGCCGAGCGGCGAGCACCTGTCGTCGGGCCTTCCCCCACCGCCGGGTGCGCCTGGTCCGGATCCTCCGCGTGACGCCCTCGACCGTCTGCACCGCGAGGAGCGGCGCCCCCGCGGCCAGCAGCGGCAGGGCCGTGAACGCGAAGCCGCGGCCGCGGTCGACCCTGCCGACGAACATCTCGCGGAGTTCCGCGGATCGGATGCCTGCGGTCGTCGGGTCGTTCGGATCCACCATGATCCGCAGGCGCTGCCCGACGCGGTAGTAGTCCTGGTCGTTCGTCACCGTGTACTCGTCGAGCGCCGTCTCGTACTCGACACCCTCGAACGACTGCCGCGTGACCGGCGTGTACTCAGTCCGACCGCGACCCTTGTAGCCCGTGAAGTGTGCACGCTCGACGTGGACGACCTCGCCGGTGACGACCACACCGGACCGCCGGAGTGCATCGTCGTAGCGCAGCGCTTCATCGCCCTCGCTGTGCAGGAGCGCCCCCATCGCGGCGACGCAGAACGCCCCCATGCACAGCATGATCGGGCCGAGCTCGCGCAGCCACTCCCCGCCGGCCGTGCGCAGCCCGCGGCCCGCCGTCTCCTTGCGCCGCCGCGCCCCGACGTTCGGGAACAGCACCCTGGCGAGGAACGCGCCGGCGAGCACCGCGGGCAGCCACCCGTACTGCAGCGGCCCCCAGTCCGACGCATGCTCGACGAGGACGCCGAGCACCACGAAGCTCCCGAGGAACAGCACCGTCGGCACGAGGCAGCCCGCCGCCCCGACGCGGACGAGCGCCGCGCCGTAGGCGAGCCCGAAGACGGAGACGATCGCGAACGCCCAGGCCGGGACGTCGAAGTGCGCGACCTCGATCCACGCACTGCTGGTCAGGGCCACCGCCGCAAGCAGGGTGTGGAAGACCCGGCGTGCTGGGGTCACCGCGCGTCAGTCCTGCCGCTCGGGTGTCAGCAATCGGCGGTGGTGACCGCGAAGTCGATCGTGCGGTCGGTGCCCTCGAAGACGTACGAGTAGCGCATCACGATCGCCTTCGACAGCAGGTCGCGCGACTCCTTCTTCTGGCAGACGTTCGACACGACCGACGACTTGAGGTCTGCCGCGGTCAGGCTCGCCGGATCGACCGAGGAGTCGATCGTGTAGGCGTAGTCGAGCTCCGCGCCGTCCGCCGTCACGCCGTCCCACCGCGTGACCTCGTCGAGTTCGAGCGGGAACGTGTAGTTCTCGTTGACCTGCTTCGCCGCTTCGGTCGCGAGCGCCGACGGCGACGGCTCGGCGTTGGCGTTGAAGAGCGCGCGGACGCCCACGGAGGCACCGACAGCGGCGAGGACGGACACGACCGGGATGAGGATGCGGAGCGCGACGCTCTTCCCCTTCTTCTCCGGGGTCGGCGGCTGCCAAGCGGGGACACCCGCGCCGGTACCGGCGTAGGGCTGCTGCTGGTACCCGGGCGTCTGCTGGTCCGGCTGCCCGAAGCCGGGTGCCTGCTGCTGGTTCGGCTGCCAGTCGCCGGGCGCCTGCTGGTTCGGCTGCTGGCTCGGCTGCTGGAACCCGGGCGTTTGCTGGTCCGGCTGCACGTTGTTCGGCTGCCAGTCGCCGGGCTGCCCGTTGTTGGGCGTCGTCATGATGGTCCTTCGCGGTCAGCACTCGCGCGCCGGACGTCCCCGAAGTTCCGTGCTCCGGCCGCCCCGCGGCCGGTAGTACACGCCCCCTCGAGCGCCGGCGCCCCCTGTGCGCGGTACTCGATCTCGGGCGCCGGCAGGGCCAGCACCTGCATCCAACGTATCAGGTGGGGATGGCTCCGATCCGGCTCCCGCCCCCGACACGGTCAACCGCGGCAGCATCGCCGCATCGGGTCGCTTCGCGTACGAAGACGGCCTGTCGCACGCGGTGGAGCAGATCCCTCAGCTCGTAGGAACCGCGACCGACCGTGAAGCACCACCTTTCACCAGCGTCGAGACGTCGGGTCGTCTGCTCGATGTTGGCGCCCGTCACGCCCCAGCGGAGCGCGAGCGGCCCGCAGTCCTCCGTCTTGATGGCGATCCCCAGCGTCGAGGCTCCGACGCCTCGCGACGAATACGAGGAGTCGGTGCTCGACTCCGCCGACGAGACCGAGCAGACAATCTTGATCTGATGCTCAGCGTCGTAGCTCTTCAGCGTGATCGGTCCGACGTAAAGGGACAGGGCCGGGACGACCAGGAACACCACGAGCAGCAGCGCGGCGACGACGCGCCCGCGCAACACGCGCCTGTCCATCGTTCTCAGCCTTCCTCGAGCGGCGGCTCAGGGGCAGCCATCGCCCGCGCCGCAGATGCACCGGTTCTCCTCGGTAGTCACTCGGCGTCATCCCGTGAAGGTTCGCAGCCAATCACGCCATCGCGCCTGCGAAGTCAATCGATACAGACGGTCAAGAGATTCCTTGTACCTGGTTGTCGCCTCGACATCCGGTTTTCCTGTGGCATCGGTCAACACAACGCCGAGTGGGCCTCCAGCCCCAGCCGAAACGGACTCGTGTATTGCCCGGATCAGCGCGACCCGTTCAACCCCTTCGTCGCTCCTGAGCGCCGCCGCCTGTTGCTCGTACCAGCGAGCGGCCTGTTCATGGTGCGCCCCGCGCAGGTAACCGCTGACCTCTGCGCAAAGCCGGGACACTTCCTCGTAGTTCGTACTCATCGGTCCTCCGATCACGGCACCAGCGACCAGTATCCCTTCACGTCCGTGGCAGCGTAGCCGCCGGGCACGTACGTCTGATTCGTGCCACCCCGCCAGTAGTCGCCATCAGCGCCAGTCTGTGGAGCAGTCAAACCCTTGTAAGCAGGCATCTTCTTCGTGAACTCTGCAGCGAAACCAGCGTTCTGAATCGAATCCTGACCGCTACTCGCCCACCTGTATGGAAGCGCCTTGTCTTCGCGCACCTGGCTGACGCTTTTGGGCATGTCCGTGGACCAGAAATTACCCGAATGGAACCCGTTCACATCTCCTGAACGGAACATCGTCGTTCCTTCCTTCACGTAAGTCGACCGGTACAGTCCCCCGGCGAAGGTCGACGCATCCGCGCGCGAGAGCCACTTCGGTCGGTACGCAGTGGAACCGCCACTCAAGGCTCCGATTGTGGCCTGCGTCGCGGTGGCCTGAACAAAGCCGTTGACGGTGTGGGGCCCGGGCGAGGTCGCGTAGTTGAGCGCTCCCGTACCACCGCCTTCCACCATGCCGCTTGCCGCCCCAGTCGCGGCACGGGCCGCGAGTCCCGTTCCCATCTTCGCGGCGAGTGCGGCACCCGTTCCCGCTCCGAGCGCCCCCGTTGCGGTCCCGATGAGAGCGTCCTTCCCGACGGTGCCCCAATCGACTTGCCCAGTTGTGGCTTTCTGCGAAGCCACCGAGATCCCGCCGCTCATCAGTCCGCCTGCCAGTGCCATCGCCGCAATCCCGGCAGGGCCTCCGATCCCCGTTGCCATGAGCGCAATTCCGCCCACGATGGCGACTCCGGCGGCGATGTACTCCCAGTTGTCCCCGACCCAGTTCGCAGCCCGCGACAGGAAGCTCTGGTTCGCATCCCGGTACGCCGCCAGGTCCTCATCCGTCGCCGGTCGAAGCCCCAGGGGGTCGATCGCGTGCATCGGGTCGTTCCCGGCGTACGAGTACGGGTTCCCCGACCACGCTGCGCCGAGTACGGGCGCCAACGGGTCCGTCGACAGGAAGCCCCGCGCCGCCGGGTCGTAGACGCGCGCCCCGAGCCACTCCAGCCCCGCGATCGACAGCCCGCCGTCAGCGGTGAGCGAGACGCCAGTGGGCAGCGCCGTTCCCTCGACCGATGCGAGCACCGCCCATGGGTCCGAAGCATCCGTCGAACGGGCGCTCCGCCAGCCGGCGGTGGCCCAGGCGTCCCCCAGCGCGACCGCGCCGCCCGGCAGGTCGAGCACGCTCTCCCCGCCGATCGACACCATGGCGGGCAGCGGCACGGCGGAGTCCCACCACACCTCGGCGCCGCCGACGTCGGCGAGCTCTCCGAGCACGTCGGTCCACACCTCGGCTCGACCGGTCTCGCCGTACGAACGGTCCCGCGACACGACGGCGGTCAGCGACCCGAGGTCGGACCAGGCGTACTCATCGGTCGACCCGTCGGGGTGGGTGCGACGGATCCGTCGACCGAGCCCGTCGTACAGGTACTCCGTCCGCTCCTCGCCTCGGACGCAGGCCGTGAGCTGCCCGGCGGCGTCGTACTCGAACGTCGTCGCGGCACCGTCGACGACCTCGCGCAGCAGCCGCCCACCGTCGCCGTACTCCCCCGCGGAGTCGCCCGCGCGGACGAGCTGCCCGGCCTCGTCGTACGCGTACTCGACACGACCGTCCGGACCGTCGATCGCCGTGATCCGGCCCTGGTCGTCGCGCTCGACGCGCGTGACCATCGCGCCATCGGGCGTCGTCGTCGTGTGGGCGACCAGCGCACCCCGCTCGTACGACCACGACTGGACGATGTCGCCGGTCGACGCCTGGACGATCCGCCCGGCTGCGTCGTAGGCGAAGGTCGCCGCGGCGAGCCCTTGTCGTTCGACGGCGACGGCGCGGCCCACTGGATCACGGCGCCACTCGACCCGTGCGCCCGTCGGGTCGATCCGCGCCGTCCGGTTGCCGTCGGCGTCGTACTCCCACCGCACGGATCGCCCGCCGCGGCTCCGTCGGACGAGGAGCCCGCGGCGGTCGTACTCGAGCTCGTGGTCGACCGTCCGACCCGCTCCACGGGTGTGGTCGGTGACGACGACAGTGCGGTCGACGGCGTCGCGTCTGGTCTCGCTCACCAGCTGACCGTCGACCAGGACCTTCGTCGAGCGGCCGGCGGCGTCGAAGGTCCAGCTGGTGGTCCGCCCCTCTGGGTCGATCTGCTCCACCTGGCGACCGGCGGCGTCGTACCGAGCCGTCGTCTTGCGACCGAGCGGGTCGACGACCGCGACCACGCGGTCCGCTCCGTCGTACCGGCGCCGCGTGACACCGCCGGCGGGGTCCGTGACCTCGATCAGCCGGCCCCGCTCGTCGTAGCCGAAGCGGGTGGTGCCCCCGAGCCCGTCGACGGCCTCGACCAGCTGCCCTGCAGCGTCGTAGCGGAATCGTCGCTGCCCGAAGCGTGCGTCGTGGCTGGAGACGAGCCTCCCGGCCCGGTCGTAGCGGTACCGGCTCGTACCGGACCCCGCCGTCGTCTGCGCAACCACGCGGCCGACAGCGTCGTAGGTGGTCTCCTCGACCTCGCCGGTGGGCAACGTGCGGGCGACGACGCGGGAGTCCGCGTCGTACGTGAGCGTCGTCCGCGCTCCTGTGGCGTCCACCGCTGCGGACGGGCGCCCGCAGGCGTCGTACTCGTAGGTCGAGCGGGCGCCGGACGGACTGACGATCGCCGTCACCCGCCCGCCCAGGTCGCGCTCGATGCGCGTCAGGCCGCCTTCGCCGTCGACGAGTTCGACGGGCCGACCAGCTGCGTCGTACGTCACCAGCTCGGAACCGGTCTCGTCACTCGTCTGCTCGACGGGCCGCCCGAACTCATCGAAGCGGACAGTGGTCGCGGAGAACGCATCACGCAGGGTCGCGACGCCGGTTGCGACGTCCCGTGCGACCTCCTGCCGGACGCCGGTCGGGTCGACGGTCGCGGCGAGGCCGCCGTTGACGTCGTACTCGCGCCGCCACGTCGCGCCCGTCGGGTCGGTGACGGCCTGGAGGCGCGACAACCCGTCGTGCGCGAACGTCCAGACCGCGTCACCCGGCAGGGCGAGCGCGGCGACGTTCCCCTGGTCGTCGAACGTCCGCGTGACCCGCCGACCCAGGGGGTCGACGGTGGTGGCCAGCTCGCCGCTCGCCGCGTACTCGGAGGTGGTGCGGGCACCGAGTGGATCGGTGATCGATGCGACGCGCCCACCGGCCGTGTGCTCGTACCGCCAGACCGCTCCGTCGGCGTCGCGGCGCTCGACGAGGAGCCCCGCGGCGTCCCAGCGGTACTCGGTCCGGGCGCCGGACGGGCTGACCGCGGCGACCGGACGACCGGCCGCGTCACGCTCGATCCGGGCGGTGTCCCCGACCGCGTTCGTGGTCGCCACCAGCTCGCCGAACTCGTCGTGCGCGAGGTCGAGGACGACCCCGGTCGGGTCGACCACGTGGGTGAGGACCCCGTCCGTCCACGTGAGCTCGGTGCGGCCGCCGACCGGATCGACGATGACGGACGGGTCGCGGTCGTCGCCGCGGTACTCGTAGGACACGACCGCACCGGCCTCGGTGACGACGGTGGTCACCCGGTCCTGGTCGTCGTAGCCGTAGGTGACGTCACCGCCGGAGGGGGTCACCGTCCGGGTCTTCCGACCGCGGTCGTCGTAGGCGTGCACGGTGACGGAGCCGTCGCGTTCGGTCGCCGACACCAGGTTGCCGTGTCGGTCGTAGCTCATCGACTGTCGCCGGTCGTCGGAGTCGATGACCCCGACGAGCCGGCCCTTGGCATCGGCGATGTAGGAGTTCGCGCGCGAGCCGTCGTGGTCGGACACGACCGTGACGCGGCCGGGCAGGTAGGCGAAGCGCACCGCTCGGCCGTGCGGACTGACCTGTTCGACCACACGGCGCTGGTCGTCGTAGGTGTTGTCGACCTCGACGACCCCGGCAGCCGATGTCACGGTGACGACGAGGTCGTCGTCGTTCCACCCGTAGCGGCGGGTACCGACGGGGTCGGTCACACTGACGAGTCGCCCGCGGTCGTCGTACCCGTACTCAACCCGCCGACCGTCGGAGGCCCGGAGGACCGCGACGCGTCCGTCGACGTGCTCGATCTCGACCCAGCAACCGCGTTCGTGCTCGAGACGGACGACGAGGTCGTCGGCGTCGCGGACGACCCGGACCGCCGTCCCGACTCCGCCGCGCTGCCCGGTCCAGAGACCGGACGGGGTGAAGTCGATCCGGACCCCGGCGTTGTCGCGCACGACGAGCAGGTCGCCCTCGGCGGCGAGCCAGCGGTTCTCGCCGACCCCGCGGTCCCAGCCCTCGCCGGAACGCGGGAAGCGGATCTGACGGCCGTCGGCGCCGACGAACGTCGCACCCTCGTCGTCGAGGAGCAGGCGCGTCTCGAGGATCGAGGACCAGCCCGGGCCGAAGATCCCGACGTGCTCGTCGAGCGAGTTGTACATGCGGGTGACCTCGAGCGAGGCCGAGGCGCCGGTGAACCCGAGGTCGAGCTCCGGTTCGAGGAAGTTGCCGGTCGTGGTGTTGACCGGGTCCATGGAGAAGCCCGTCGTGGGCTGGGCACCGTACGCCGACGGCGGCTCGAACTGCAGGTCCTGGCGGGCCTCGGAGACCCCGGCGGCTGCGAGCGCCGCGGCGAGCGCGGAGTCCGCGACCGTCGAGACGTTGCCCTCGCCGCCGGCCGCGGTGAAGGCATCCGCGATGGTGGTGGCCCACTTCGCGTCCTGGGCGTTCGCGCCGAGCCACTGCTCGAAGGCGGTGACGACGCTGTCAGCGTCGATGTGGCCCCACGAGCACTTGGCAGCGAATTCGGTGAGCTTCCCCCGCAGCGCTGCGGGTCGTCCCTCGAGGGCGCTGTCCAGCGACACCGAACCGGTCGCGAAGGAGCGGAGGTCGCTCGGTCGCGCCGACGACGTCCCGCCGCCTCCGCCCCCACCGGAACCCGGGTTCGGCGTCTCACGAGGCCGCGCGCGCACGTCCGGTTGCTCGAAGGTCGGCGGCGCGTCGTTCTTGATGTCCGGCATCGGGTCGTAGTGGAAGGTGTCGTTCCAGAGGTCCTGGAAGCCGTTCCGCTCGTCCTCGCGCTCCTGCCACTCGCGAGCGCGCCTGCGGTTGTCCCGCTCCTTCGCCGCGGCTTCCTTCATCTGGCCGACCCAACCGGCGACCTTCTCCAGCGCCGTCGCGATCCGGTCGGCGTCCGAGTCGGCCACGTCGGCGTTCGACGAGAACAGCTGGGCGAAGCGGCCACGGAACTCCTGCGACGCGGTGGAGACGTAGGAGCGACGTGAGCCGCGCTGGCCGTTGATCGCCCCCGCCGCCGACTTCATCGCGCTCTGCAGCGCATCGGCCGTCGCATCGTCGAACTCGATCGGATCCATGTTGGCGTGGATCTGGGCCATGGTCGTTCCCCCCGGAGCTGGTGCTGGACGTACTGGTCGTGCTGGTCGAACCGGTTGCGCCGGCTCTGCTGGGCCTTCTGGTCGTGCCCGTCGTGCTCGACGTGCCGTGGTGCGGTCGGCCCCCCGACCGCGAACGCCCGGCCCACCGAGACGGCGGACCGGGCGTGGGGTGGGTGCTTACGCGCCGCCACCCGCGGTGAAGATGTCCTGCGAGATCTTGTCGAGCTGCGTGCGGAGCTGCTCGAGCTCGGTCTTCGCCTTGTCGAGGGCAGCCTTGGTCTCGGGCCAGGTCGACCCCCGGAACGTCGAGGCGAGCGGGCCGTCCCACACGTTCGAGTCGGACAGGATGCGCCCCTGGGCGTCGAGCTGCGAGATCTGGTCCGTGAAGCCGCCGTTCACGATGGACTGGATCTGTCGGATGGCGGACTTCGCCTGCTCGGTGGAAAGGACACGCGACATGGTCAACCTCATTCTCTTCGTACCTGCACCCCCGCGCAGTGGAATCCCCCCGGAGGCCTGAACGCCGCCCACCATACCCGCGAAGCCCGGCAATGTCACCGTCCGTATATCGTGACGTTTCCTCCCCCACTTCGAGGGGTACGACCGGCGCGACAGGCAGACGCCCCTGCACAGGCGGGTCGTTCACGCTCGGTTTCCACAGCGGCCACCTGTGCTCCTCCGGGCAGCGGGGGCTGGTGGCAGGATGTCGGCATGGACACCGAACCGCAGCTCGACGGCGAATCCGTCGCTCCCGACCTCGACGACTTCGACGAGGTCGTCGAGATCGAGCACGAGTCGCTGCCCTCGGACCGCTACTTCGACCGCGAGCTGAGCTGGCTCCGCTTCAACCAGCGCGTGCTCGAGCTGGGTGAGGACCGCACGCAGCCACTCCTCGAGCGCGCCAACTTCCTGGCGATCTTCGCGTCCAACCTCGACGAGTTCTTCATGGTGCGCGTCGCGGGCCTCAAGCGTCGCATCGACACCGGGATCGCGGTCCCGACCAACGTCGGGCGAGCACCGAGCGACGTGCTGCGCGACATCGCGGCGAAGGCGCACGAGCTCCAGGACCGGCACGCCGCCGCCTTCATCGAGTCGTTGAAGCCCGACCTCGACGCCGCGGGCATCCACGTCGAGCACTGGTCCGACCTCGACGAGGCCGACCGGCTGCGCATGCGTGAGTACTTCAACGAGCGGATCTTCCCGGTGCTCATGCCGCTCGCGGTCGACCCGGCGCACCCCTTCCCCTACATCTCCGGGCTGTCGTTGAACCTCGCCGTCCGGGTCCGCAACCCCAAGTCCCAGCGGCAGGAGTTCGCGCGCCTCAAGGTGCCGCAGAACTTCTCCCGCTTCATCGCGCTGCCCGACGACGGGTCCGGGCGCATGCGCTTCATCCCGCTCGAGGACCTCATCGCGAACCACCTCGACGACCTGTTCCCGGGGATGGAGGTCCTCGAGCACCACGTCTTCCGCGTCACCCGCAACGAGGACGTCGAGATCGAGGAGGACGAGGCCGAGAACCTCATCCAGGCGCTCGAGCGCGAGCTGCTCCGTCGCCGCTTCGGCCCGCCGATCCGTCTCGAGATCACCGAGGACATGGACCCGGTGACCCTCGACCTGCTCGTGCGCGAGCTCGACATCACCGAGCAGGAGGTCTTCCGGCTGCCGTCGCCGCTCGACCTCGGTGGGCTGTTCGAGATCGCGAAGATCGCCCGCCCGGACCTCCACTACCCGCGCCACGTCCCGACGACGCCGGTGCAGTTCCAGCCGGGTGAGCCGAACACGAAGCCCGACCTGTTCCGCGCCATCGCCTCGCGCGACGTCCTCGTGCACCACCCGTACGAGTCCTTCGCGACGAGCGTGCAGGCGTTCCTCGAGCAGGCGGCCGCCGACCCGAACGTCCTGGCGATCAAGCAGACGCTCTACCGCACCTCCGGCGACAGCCCGATCGTCGAGGCCCTGATCGACGCCGCCGCCGCGGGCAAGCAGGTCCTGGCCCTGGTCGAGATCAAGGCGCGGTTCGACGAGCAGAACAACATCACCTGGGCGCGCAAGCTCGAGAAGGCCGGTGTGCACGTCGTCTACGGCCTGGTCGGACTGAAGACGCACTCGAAGCTCGTGCTCGTCATCCGGCAGGAGGGTGGCACGCTCAAGCACTACAGCCACATCGGTACCGGCAACTACAACCCGAAGACGTCCCGCATCTACGAGGACATGGGGCTGTTCACCGCGGACGACACGGTGGGCAAGGACCTCACCCGCCTGTTCAACGAGCTGTCGGGCTACGCGATCGAGAAGAAGTTCAAGCGCCTGCTCGTCGCGCCGCTGCACCTGCGCAAGGGGCTGGTGAAGCGCATCCAGACCGAAGCCGCGAACGCCCGCGCCGGCAAGCCGTCCGGCATCCGGATCAAGGTCAACTCGATGGTCGACGAGCAGATCATCGACGCCCTCTACCTGGCGAGCCAGGCCGGTGTGCCCGTCGACGTGTGGGTGCGCGGCATCTGCTCGCTGAAGCCGGGCATCGAAGGCGTCAGCGAGACGATCCGCGTCCGGAGCGTCGTCGGCCGGTACCTCGAGCACTCGCGGGCGTTCACGTTCCACAACGACGGCGACCCGCTGGTGTTCATCGGCTCGGCGGACATGATGCACCGCAACCTCGACCGTCGCGTCGAGGCCCTGGTCCTGCTCACCGACCCGGCACACGTGGCCGAGGTCGAGGAGATGTTCGACCTGGCGATGGCGGAGACGACGAGCTCGTGGCACCTCGAGTCCGACGGCGAGTGGACGCGCCGCTCCACCGACCCGGACGGCCGCCCGCTCGACGACGTGCAGAATGTGCTCATGCGGAAGATCTCGGCCCGGAAGCGTTCGGCTCGGTGAGCGGCGGCCCCACGGGGCCCGTCGTCGCGGCGGGCGCGGTCGTCTGGCGCGAACGGGACGGAGTACCGCTGGTGCTCCTCGTCCACCGGGACCACCACCAGGACGTCTCCCTGCCCAAGGGCAAGGTCGACCCCGGCGAGAGCATCCCGACGACCGCCGTCCGGGAGATCGACGAGGAGACCGGCTACCGCGTGCACCTCGGGGCGCCGCTCGGCACGGCGGAGTACGTGCTCCCGAGCGGTCGCGACAAGGTCGTGCACTACTGGGCCGCCCGCGTCGGATCGAAGGAGTACGACCGCGCGGGCAAGTTCCGTCCGAACGACGAGGTCGCCGCGATCGAGTGGGTGACCGTCGACCAGGCACGGGCACGGCTCACGTACGAGCGCGACGTGGCGATCCTCGACCGGTTCGCCGACCGCGTCGCCGCCGGTGAGCACCGGACCTTCGCGCTGATCGCCCTCCGGCACGCGAAGACCGTGCCCGGTTCGGACTGGGACGGCCCCGACGCCACCCGCCCGCTGCTGCCGGTCGGACGGTCCCAAGCCAAGGCCGTCGCAGCACCCGTCGCGGCGTTCGGTCCGAAGAAGATCGTCAGCAGTACGGCGGCGCGGTGCCTCGCGACCGTCGAGCCGCTCTCCGCACGCACGAAGGTCGGTGTCTCCAGCACGACGGACATCAGCCAGGACGCCCACGACCGCGGAGCCGCCGACGTCAAGGGCGTCGTGCAGAAGCGGATCGCGAAGGCCAAGTCCGCGGTGCTCTGCTCCCACGGTCCGGTGCTGCCGGACATCATCGCCCGCATCGCCTCCGCGACCGCGGACGACCGTCGTCGCTTCGACCTGCGCCGCGCCGCGATGCTCTCGGTGGGGGACTTCGCCGTGCTCCACATCGCGGGCGAGAAGCTCGTCGCCGTCGAGACGCACCGCAACACCGTCCCGGCCTGAGTCGACCGGGGCGGAGACGACCGTCCGCTCGGTGAACACCAGGCCGAGAACCGAGGCGGTGGTGAGCCGCGCCTCCAGGCCGGGCTCCGCGACGGTCGTGAGCCGCGCCTCCGGACAGTCCACGACGAAGACCCTTCGGACCAGCGCTCGGCGCGGCGATCCGACCCGCGCCGCCGCCGCGTGAACCGATGCACCTGCATGTGTCTCACCCACGCACGGTGACCCGATCCTGCACCCACCACGGCTCGGTCGTCCGGCACGCGAGCCGGGAGAACCCCTCGTTCACCTTCCGTTCACCGAGGAGCGTCATCCCCGTCACCTCGCGTCCCTACAGTCGCTCCCGGGTCAGCACCGGCCCGAGGGACCAGCAGCGGTCCCGCCTGCACTGACATTCCCGAAGGGACCCCTGTTGAACATCAAGCGAATCGGTTCGATCGCAGCGATCGCGATCGCCGGCGCCGTCGTGCTGTCCTCCTGCGCGGCGAACGAGAGCGGCAGCGGCGACACCGCAGCGCCGACCTCGAGCTCGGGCACCGACTACTCGAAGCTCTCGGGCACGCTGACCGGCTCCGGCTCGTCGGCGCAGCAGACCGCTGAGGCCACCTGGGCTGCGAACTTCCAGAACGTCGCCTCCGGCGTGACGGTCAACTACTCGCCGGACGGCTCCGGCGCCGGTCGCAAGAACTTCATCTCGGGTGCCGCGGACTTCGCCGGCTCCGACGCTGCACTGAAGGACGAGGAGCTCTCGGGCTCGTTCGACCTGTGCACGGACAAGGCCATCGACATCCCGGTCTACATCTCCCCGATCGCCATCGCCTACAAGGTGGACGGCGTCTCCGACCTGACGCTCGACGCGAAGACCATCGCGGGCATCTTCTCGGGCAAGATCACCAAGTGGAACGCCTCGGAGATCGCCGACCTGAACAAGGGCGTCGACCTGCCGGACTCGAACATCACCGTGATCCACCGCTCGGACGACTCGGGCACCACGCAGAACTTCTCCGAGTACGTCTCGGCGAACGCGTCGGACGTCTGGACCGAAGAGCCCAGCCAGACCTTCCCCTACCAGGTCGGCGACTCGGCCAAGGGCACCTCGGGCGTCGCCTCGGCGATGGCCAGCGCCTCGAACGCCATCACCTACATCGACGACTCGGGCGCCGGTGACCTCGACAAGGCGAAGCTCATGGTCGGCGACAAGGCCACCGAGATCTCGGCCGAGGGTGCTGCCAAGGTCGTCGCTGACTCCGAGACGGTCTCGGGCCGTGAGGAGAACGACCTCGCGATCGACATCAACCGCAAGGACACCGCCGAGGGTGCGTGGCCGCTGGTCCTCGTCTCCTACGCGATCGCCTGCCAGGAGTACAAGGACGCCGACAAGGGTGCGCTCGTGAAGGGCTACCTCGACTACGTCGTCACGCAGGACGCGCAGGAGGCCGCCGCGAAGGAGGCCAAGTCGGCCGCCCTCTCCTCCGACCTGTCGGAGAAGGCCGCGAAGGCCGTCGCCTCCATCAAGTAAGGCCCGCTGAGCACCCGGACGCCGGTCCCACCCACCTCGACCGGCGTCCGGGTTCTCGCCCGTCCGGCCCGGACGCAGCACCAGCACCACCGGCTGCGCCCGGCCTCACCAGCACCACCCCGTCGCCTCCCCCGGCCGCTCCTCCACGAGCCCGGCCTCCCCTCCGACAGGAGTCCCATGACGACCGCACCGGCCCAGCCAGGGGCCACCGTCTCCCCCGCCAAGCCGAAGGCCGTCGTCCGCGTCGGCGACCGGGTGTTCTCGACCGCCTCGGTGGTCGCCGGCAGCCTGATCCTCTTCGTGCTCGTGCTCGTCGCCGCCTTCCTGGTGTGGCAGAGCCTCCCGGCCTTCTCGGCGAAGGTCGGTGAGCTGCCGAACAACGCCTCGAACTTCTGGGTCTACGTCGGTCCGCTCGTCTTCGGCACCGTCTACTCGGCACTCATCGCGCTCGTGATCGCCGTCCCGCTCTCCCTCGGCATCGCGCTCTTCATCTCGCACTACGCACCGCGCCGCATCGCGCCGGTGCTCGGGTACGTCATCGACCTGCTGGCCGCGGTGCCGTCGGTCGTCTACGGCCTCTGGGGCATCGTGGTCCTCGCGCCGCTCCTCAAGCCGTTCTACGGCTTCCTCAACGAGTACCTCGGCTGGTTCCCGCTGTTCTCCGGCCAGGTGTCCGGTACCGGCCGCACGATCCTGACCGCGTCGATCGTCCTCGCGGTGATGGCGATCCCGATCATGACCGCGGTCATGCGCGAGATCTTCCTGCAGGCGCCGACCCTCAACGAGGAGGCCGCGCTCGCCCTCGGCGCCACGCGCTGGGAGATGATCCGCCTGTCCGTCCTGCCGTTCGCGAAGTCCGGCATCGTGTCGGCGATCATGCTCGGCCTCGGTCGTGCGCTCGGCGAGACGATGGCGATCGCCCTCGTGCTGTCGGTCTCGACGAACGTCACCTTCCAGATGCTGACGTCGCTCAACCCCTCGACGATCGCGGCGAACATCGCCCTGCAGTTCGCCGAGGCGTCGGGCACGGCCCTGAACGCACTGGTCGCGTCGGGCCTGATCCTCTTCGTCATCACCCTGGTCATCAACATGCTGGCGCGCTACATCGTGCGCAAGCGGGTCTCCTGAGAGGTCACGCCCGATGTCCCTCGCCCTCCGTCAGACCGGCACCGCCGGCAACGTCTACGCCAACGGCAAGCTGCACAAGTCCGTGCCGTGGCTCCTCCTCGTCGGCTCCTGGGTCGCCCTGGTCGCGGTCTTCGCCCTGCTGAACGCGGGCGGTGCGGTGAAGGACTTCAACGTCGTCGCCGCCCTGTTCCTCGGCACCGTCCTGTTCGACGTGCTCATCGTCGTCGTCTCGCGCATCGTCGAGGGCGGGCGCAAGGCGGTCGACCGGCTGATCACCTCGCTGGTGGTCACGGCCTTCGTCATCGCGGTGCTGCCGCTGGTGTCGCTGCTCTGGACGGTCCTGGCCGACGGCCTCGCCCGCTTCGACGCCCAGTACTTCAACTCGTCGATGCGCGGCGTCATCTCCGAGGGCGGCGGCGCACTGCACGCCCTCGTCGGGACGCTCGAGATCACGCTGTTCGCCGCGCTCATCTCCGTACCGATCGGCCTGCTCACCTCGATCTACCTGGTCGAGTACGGCAAGGGCGCCCTCGCGAAGGGCATCACCTTCTTCGTCGACGTCATGACGGGCATCCCGTCGATCGTCGCCGGTCTCTTCGCCTACTCGCTGTTCGCGCTGTTCCTCGGCCCCGGTGCCCGCTTCGGTCTCGTCGGCTCGATCGCCCTGAGCGTGCTGATGATCCCCGTGGTCGTCCGCTCCACCGAGGAGGTCCTGAAGATCGTCCCGATGGAGCTCCGCGAGGCGTCCTACGCACTCGGCGTGCCGAAGTACCTGACGATCCTCAAGGTGGTGCTGCCGACGAGCCTCGCCGGCATCACCACGGGCGTCATGCTGTCGATCGCGCGCGTCATCGGCGAGACCGCGCCGCTGCTCGTGACGGCCGGCTTCACCGCGAGCATGAACTACGACCTGTTCAAGGACCCGATGATGACGCTGCCGGTGTTCGCCTACACGCAGTACTCGCAGCAGGGCGCCAACCCGGTGCCGTTCGTCGACCGGGCCTGGACCGCGGCACTCGTGCTCATCCTCATCGTGATGGTGCTCAACCTGCTCGCCCGGTTCATCACCCGACTCTTCGCCCCCAAGCTCCCCCGCTAGCGCCGAGCGCCCGCGCTCCGGCCGACAGCATCGGCCAGCACGGCCCGCCCGCGCACCGCGTCAGCGGAGCGGCAACGACCACCCACCCCGGAGGAAACCACGTGTCCAAGCGCATCGAGGTCGACGGCCTCAACGTCTACTACTCGAAGTTCAAGGCCGTCGAGGGCGTCGACATGACGATCGAGCCCCGCACCGTCACCGCCTTCATCGGCCCGTCGGGCTGCGGCAAGTCCACCTTCCTCCGCACGCTGAACCGCATGCACGAGGTCATCCCCGGCGCGTACGTCGAGGGCTCCGTCAAGATCGACGGCGACGACCTCTACGGCCAGGGCGTCGACCCCGTGCTCGTCCGCCGCCAGGTCGGCATGGTGTTCCAGCGTCCGAACCCGTTCCCCACGATGTCGATCCGCGACAACGTACTCGCCGGCGTGAAGCTCAACAACAAGCGCGTCTCGAAGTCCGAGGCCGACGACGTCGTCGAGCGCTCGCTGCAGGGCGCGAACCTGTGGAACGAGGTCAAGGACCGCCTCGAGAAGCCCGGCATGGGCCTGTCCGGTGGGCAGCAGCAGCGGCTCTGCATCGCCCGGGCGATCGCCGTGCAGCCGGACGTCCTGCTCATGGACGAGCCCTGCTCGGCGCTCGACCCGATCTCGACCCTCGCCATCGAGGACCTGATCGAGGAGCTCAAGAAGGACTTCACGATCGTGATCGTCACGCACAACATGCAGCAGGCGTCGCGCGTCAGCGACAAGACCGCGTTCTTCAACATCGCGGGGACCGGTGCGCCCGGCAAGCTCATCGAGTTCGACGACACCGCGACGATCTTCTCGAACCCGTCGGTGCAGGCGACCGAGGACTACGTCTCGGGTCGCTTCGGGTGATCGGCGCCCGGTCCGTCTCCTGACGGTCGGCCTGGAGGCCCGGTGCACGTCCGCCACGGACCGCACCGGGCCTCCGTCGTGCACTCCGCTGCCCGGACCGCACCGGGCCTCCGTCGTGCACTCCGCTGCCCCGCACGGACGAACGGCGGGCAGCGGCTGATCCGCTGCCCGCCGTTCGTCCGTGCGGGTGCTACGCCTGGGTCGTGGGGACGGCCATGAGCGGCGTCGAGGTCGGCTGGTCGGAACCGCCCTCCGGCTCGACCGTCATGCCGATCGCAGCACCCGGCGTGAGCTTGCCGTCGAGGACCGCGGTGTGCACGCCGTTGCGGGCGCTGTCGACCAGACCGGCGGGGACGATCTCGCCACCCTCGGAGCCGATGTACCAGAGCTCGTACGTCTTGCCCTGCGGCGCCTGCTCGACGCCGTCGAGGATCACCGCGGACTTGCCCACGTCGTGCGACCAGACCACGGTCGCGGAGCCCCCACCGGGGACCTTCGCGGTCGTGCGCTGGAAGTCGGACGCGGCGTAGATCGAGTCGAGCGTGCCGGAGGCCTGCGTGGTCCCGGGGCTGGTCCCCTCGGTCTGGCCGAAGTTCGTGCCGACGCCGAGCCCGACACCGAGGAACACCACGGCGACGGCGGCTGCGGCGGACAGGGCGGCTGCCGGACGCTGGAACCAGCGGCGGCGGGCCTTCGCGGATGCCGCACCGTCGGCGTACCCGGCGGCGTCAGCCGCTCCGAGCCCGATGACGTTCCCGGTCTCGGCGACCGGCGCCGGGGCGGGAGCTGCTCCGACGACGGGCGCGGGCGACGGGGCGGAGGCGAGCGGAGCCTCCAGGCCGGCGACCGGCGCCGTGCGGTCCGTCGGCGCGGCCTGCGGGGTCCGTGCGATCTGTGCCATCAGCGACGCCTTGAGCGACGCCGGAGGGTCGATCGGTTCGACGGCGTACGCGAGCTGCAGCGCGGTCTCGCGGAGCGAGTCCGTCTCGGCCTGCAGTTCCGGCGACGTCGTCAGAGCGTGCTCGAGGAGCGCGCGCTCGTCGTCCGAGAGGGCGTCCAGGGCGTGCGACCCGGTGAGCAGGGCAGGGTCGTCGTGGCGTTCGGTCATGACGTCACCCCCATCTCGTCTCGGAGTCGGATCATCCCGTCACGGAGACGGGTCTTGACGGTGCCGATCGGGACACCGAGCCGTTCGGCCATCTCGCTGTGCGAGTAGCCGCCGTAGTACGCGAGCTGCACCGCCTGGCGTTGGAACTCGGTGAGCTTGGCGAGCGCGCGGCTGACGCGTTCGTGCTCGATCCGGATCTCGACCGACTCGGAGACCTGGTCGAAACCGGACTCCAGGTCGCGGATGCCGATCTTGGTGTCCCGGTCGTGCGACGCCTGCGATGCCCGGACCCGGTCGACCGCTCGTCGGTGGGCCATGGTGAGGACCCAGCTGGCGGCGGTGCCGCGCGAACGGTCGAAGCGGGTGGCCTGCTGCCACACCTCGAGGAAGACCTCCTGCGTGACCTCCTCGGACTGGGCGCGGTCCTTCAGGAGTCGCGTCACCAGACCGAGCACACGACCCGACAGGGCGTCGTAGAGGTCGGAGAAGGCTGCCTGGTCGCCGGAGGCGACGCGGGCGAGCAGATCGTCAGGCGACACGGGGGTGGGCTCGGTGGAGCTCCAGGCCTCGGTGTCGTGTTCCACGAGCGCAAGCATTGCAGGTTTCCCCCCTCTCGGTGGCATCGGTTCCGACATGTGCAATCACTTCGCAGGTCGGGTTCGGGTGGTTCGGATCCTCGCGGCGGTGGAGTCTGGGCGAGGGCCGCACGACCCGCAGGGAATTGACCGGCGGGTACCGGACCGGGTCGAGCGGGCCCTCGCTGTGACGTCCGCGAGGAGCGTCACACCAACTGTTCGGCACCGTCGCCCGAGCGGATTGGGCGACGTGCCCGTCCCGGGTGCAGGAACTGTGTTCGGCTCGTGTCTGCTGGTCGCCTGCTGCGCGTCCGCCCGCCCGGTGTGCAGGGTGCGGATGTGCGCACGGCACGTCTGCGCGGCTGCGCGCGCTGCGGCTGCGCGCGCTGCGGCTGCGCGCGCTGCGGCTGCGTGCGCTGCGGCTGCGTGTGTCCGTGACGCGCCCGACCGCGCAACGTGTCCACCGAGAGTGAACACGGCCACGTGCACAGGACGTGTCTCGTAGGATCGATCTCGCCGGGCCGCAGCAAGCCCCGGGCTCCAAAATTCGCCGCTTCGAGCGGCCTCGCGCCGAGAGGCGCTTCTGCGGCCCGGTCTTCGCATGTCCGGGGGCGGTCGGGTCAGGCCGTCCACCGTCGCAGGCCCCGCTCGTCGCCGTCCGCCGTCGCGGTCTGTCGCTGCGCCCCGCCCTCGCCCGGACGTCGCCCCGTGTGCTCAGGCGTGTGACGTCCGAGCGGGGGCGCGATCCGGCGTGGGCGGTAGCCGGTCTGGAGGCGCGGCGTCGATCCGCCCCGCCCCTCGCTCAGTCCAGGCTGTCGCGACGCCAGAGCGCCGCCGCCTCGGTCAGGTCGGCCGCGAGCTCCGTCAAGCGCAGCGCCCGACGCGTCAGCTCGCTCGCGCGGTCCCCCGCGGTCAGGTCGGCGTCGTCCGCCACCGAGGTCGCGCCCGCCGCGGTCAGCCGGCAGAACGCCGCGCCGCGGTCGAGCGCCACCGCGAGGTCCCCCGTGTAGAGGCCGTGCAGGATGTGGTCCGCCAGGGTCAGGATCTCCGCAGGACCCGTCGGCTGCTCGGCGCCCGCGACGGCCTCGTCGATCGTGCCGATCCGCTCCGTGCCCCGCTCGAAGAAGTACGCGATCTCCTCCGGGTTCTGCCGGATGACGACCCGCACCAGGTAGATGCGCCACAGTGCCCCCGGGAGCGTGTGCGCGCCCACGCGGGCCCACAGCTCGGCGATCGCATCGATGCCGTGCACGTCCGTGTACGTCACGAGACGCTCGACCACCGCCGGGTCCGGGTCCTGCCGCACGCGGTGGAGCAGCGCGTTCGCCGTCTCGTGCGCGACACGGTTCACCAGTGCCGGGTCCTCGCCGCCCTGGATCGCGGCGAACTCCTGGTCGGTGAAGTGGACGGGACGGTGGTGATCGCGAGGCACCCGGCGAGTGTAGGCGCGGCCGCCGACGCCCACGTCCCCCGTTCGCCACGAACGCAACGGGGCGCGCACGGGTACCGTGCTCCGGCAGGGAGGCACTCCTCCCGGACGTTGAGAAGAGGAGACTCCATGAACGCCCTGCTCGTCATCCTGGCCGTGATCGCGGTCGTCCTGCTGTTCGTCGGTGGCTTCACCGCGAGCCTCAAGTTCCTGCTGTGGGTCGGCATCGTGCTGCTCGTCATCGCGGTGGTCATGTGGCTCCTGCGGACGCTCACCGGGCGCCGCAGCTGACCGACAGCACTGGTTCTCGTCTGGAGGCCCTCACCCGCTAGCCTTGCGGGTGAGGGCCTCTAGCTCAGTTGGTAGAGCACCGGACTTTTAATCCGAGGGTCGTGGGTTCGAGCCCCACGGGGCCCACCTCCTCTCTCGTGAGACACCTACCGGGGTACAACTCCGTCACAGGATGTTCATGGTGCGTCTTGTGCACAGTCCAGACCCTGTTCAGCGGTTTGCCTGCACAGCGCCGATAGTGTCGTTCCCGGTCCTGATCCACGGACCGAACAGCACCGCAGCACCAGAGAACGAACGGGGTACACCGTGACCGAGCCCATCGACGCCACGCAGGCCAGCACCACCGGTGACGCGCGCCGCATCGTCGAGCTCGCCGCAGCGACGAACACCACGATGAGCAACCAGCTCCTCCTCGACACCCTCCGCCGGAACGCCCGCGTCACCACGCGGCACATCCGCACCGACTTCGTCGAGGTCGCCACCGCCACCGCCGTCCTCGGCTACGTGTGCCGGCAGGGCAAGGAGTACACGGCCCTGCGCGGCGACGACCCGGCCTGGGCACAGGAGATCGGGCGCTACGGCACGGAGTCCCTCGCGGTCGAGGCGCTGCGCATGCGCCGCGCCTGACGCACCGGAAGCACGTACGACGAAGGCCGCCCCGGACAGGGCGGCCTTCGTCGTGTCCGGAGGTCTCGTGGTCGCTCACGTGCTGCGCATGCATCTCGCGTTCGCAGGTCTCGTGCCCGCCGTCCTGGTCGCACAACGCGCCGCCCGAGATCGTTCCGGTCGCACGACGTGCCGCTGGCCGAGGACCTGAGCGGCATGTCTCGCGACCAGGAACCACGACCGAGTCCGGCCGGGTCCGGGTCCGGGTCCGGGTCCGGGTCAGGATCCGGCAGAGCGGTCCCAAGCGAGACCGCGGCGCTCAGGACCAGACGCGGCGGATGCCCCAGGTGCCGGTCCACGACTCGTCGGGCTCGAGCCAGCGCAGGCCCTCGCCGGAGTTCAGGGCGTTCGCGGGCGCGGTCATCGGTTCCACCGCCACGGCGAGCCCGGTGCCGTCGCCGCGGGGGAACTCGCGGGACGTGAAGACCTGCACGTACGGGAACGACTCGTCCTGCCAGAGCTCGACGCCGTCGCCCTCCGGGCCGTGCAGCGACGTGCGGCGCACGCCGTGCTCGTCGGCGGCGACGTCCCGGTACGCGGTGTCGAGGTCGGCGTCCCCGGCGCGACGTCCGGACCGCAGGTCGTAGGGCGCGCCCTCGACGGACACCGTGCCGTCCGGGATCTTGTGCTCGTCGACCGTGAACGCCGTGGCGGCGTCGAGCGTGACGACGAGGTCCTCGGCGGGGGTGTCGCCCGCACGGAGGTACGGGTGCGCTCCGACCGCGAACGGAGCGCGGACGCCGGAGCGGTTGACGATGGTGTGGGTCACCCGGACACCGTCGTCGACGAGCTCGTGGTGCACGCGGGTCTCGAGCGTGAAGGGCCAGCCGTGCTGCGGGTGGATCGTCGCCTGCTGTTCGATCGACGACTCGGTCTGCGACACCACGCGGTACGGCGAGAACCGCAGCAACCCGTGCGAGGCGTTGCCGTACTTGGGCTCGGAGACGTCCAGCTGCTGCCGCTTCCCGTCGAGCTCCCAGACGGCACCGGCGACGCGGTTCGGCCACGGCACGAGCACGATGCCGTCGGCGCCCGGCGGCAGCGACGTCACCGGGAACGGCTCGGTCAGGTCGAACCCGGCGACCCGGAGCTCCCGGATCCCCGCGGCGACCTCGGTGACGACGGCCTCGACGACCCCGTCCGGTCCTGCGTGCCAGAGGTGGTACTGCCCTCCGGTGGGTGCTGCTGCGGTCATGGCTGCGACTTCCTTCCGTCTGGTGCTGCACGGCCGTCCTCGTCCGCCACGACCACCTCGACGCCGGCCGCCCGGATCGGAGCGACCGCGTCCGCCGGTACCCCGGCGGTGACGACGACGTCGATGTCCTCGAGCGGACGGACGACACCGAGGTGTGCCCGGCCGAACTTCGAGCCGTCCGCCACCACGACGGTACGCCGGGCCGCGGCGGCGAGCATCCGCTTCGCCTCGGTCTCGGGCAGGTTCACGTTCGTCAGGCCGTGCCCGACGTCGAGTCCCGTCCCCCCGAGGAACACCAGGTCGGCGGCGATCATCGGCAGCACGGCACCCATGAACGGCGCGACGAGGGAGTGCTGCAGCGGCCGGAGGGTGCCACCGGTGACGACGACGGTGAAGCGCGGGACCGCCCGCTCGAGCGCGAGTGCGGTGGTGAGCGAGTTCGTGACGACGGTGACGTCGACCAGGTCGGACCGCGCCACCAGGGCCTCCGCGACCGCCGCGGGCGTGGTGCCGACGTCGAGCACGACGCACTGACCCGACCGGACCAGGTCGGCCGCAGCGCGGCCGATCGCGGCCTTCGCCACCTGGTGCTCGACGGCGGTCTCCTCGAAGGGGCGCTCGGTGGAACCGACCCCGAGGCGGACCGCACCGCCGCGCACCCGCCGGATGCGGGCCTCCTGGTCGAGCAGGGCGAGGTCCTGGCGGACGGTCACCTCGCTCGTGCCCAGCGCCGCCGCGAGGGCGGCGGTCCGGACCAGCCCGGGCGCGCCCTCGACGATGGAGACGATGCGGTCCTGCCGCAGCGGCGCGGGCAGCGACCCGGCGAGGAAGGAGAGGTCGTCGTCCACGGCACGAGTTTCGCGCACTTACGGAGCCTTTCGCAACGCTTCACGAGCGCGGTAGGGTGGGTCGGTGATCACCAAGCGCGTGACGACGCTCGCCGACGGCCGCGAGCTCATCTACTTCGACGACGCCGACACGCAGCTGCCCGCCGAGCGCAGCATCGACCAGCGTGTCCTCGACCCCCGACCGGAGACGGCTCGGATGCGGCAGGACGTCCTGACCGGCGAGTGGGTGTCCATCGCGGCGAGCCGGCAGAACCGCGTGTTCCTGCCGCCGGCCGACCAGGACCCGCTCGCGCCGCAGACCGCCGCGAACCCGTCGGAGATCCCGAGCCGCTACGACGTCGCGGTGTTCGAGAACCGCTCGCCCTCGTTCGGACCCCTGCTCGAGGCCGAGGACGGCCCGGAGTCGCTCGAATCGCTGTCCGACGTCGGGCTCAACCGCCAGCTCCGGAGCGTCGGTCGTTGCGAGGTCGTGTGCTTCTCCCCCGAGACGAGCGGCTCGTTCGCCTCCATCAGCGAGTCACGCGCCCGCACCGTGGTCGAGGCCTGGGCGGACCGCACCGCGGCGCTGTCGGCGATGCCCGGCATCCAGCAGGTGTTCCCGTTCGAGAACCGGGGCGAGGCGATCGGCGTCACGCTGCACCACCCGCACGGGCAGATCTACTCGTACCCGTACGTCACGCCCCGCACGCAGCGGCTCCTCGCGTCGATCGAGCGCTTCGGTCCCGACCTGTTCGAGCAGCACCTCGCGAACGAGCGCGCCTCCGAGCGCGTGGTGCTGCAGGGCGAGCACTTCACCGCCTTCGTGCCGTTCGCAGCACGCTGGCCGATCGAGATCCACATGCTGCCGCACCGGCACGTCCCCGACTTCGCCGGCCTGACCGACGCCGAGAAGGACGAGCTGGCGCACATGCACCTGCGGCTCACCCGCGGGCTCGACGCGCTCTACGACACCCCGACGCCGTACATCGCCGCGTGGCACCAGGCGCCGGTGCACACTGCGCGGGACACCGTGCGGCTCATGCTGCAGATCACGTCCCCGCGTCGCGCGGCGGACAAGCTCAAGTTCCTGGCCGGCAGCGAGGCCGCCATGGGCGCCTGGATCGGGGACCTCGTGCCCGAGAAGGCGGCCGAGTTCATCCGAGGAGGGATCGAACGCGCATGACGTTCCAGCAGGTCTACGGGTACGAGCCGGCGGTGCGGTACTCCGCTCCCGGCCGCGTCAACCTGATCGGTGAGCACACCGACTACAACGACGGCTACGTGCTGCCGTTCGCGATCGACCGCCGGACGGTGGCGTCGATCGCGCAGCGCGACGACCGGCTGATCCGGGTCGCGTCGGCCTTCGAGCCGGACGCGGTGCACGAGCTCTCGCTCGACGCGCTGTCACCGGAGAACATGGAGGGCTGGTCTGCCTACGTGTTCGGCATCGCCTGGGCGCTCCGCGAGCAGGCCGGAGCCGACCTGTCCGACAAGACCGGCTTCGACGTCTTCATCGAGTCGGACGTCCCGGTCGGCGCCGGCCTGTCGTCGAGCGCCGCGATCGAGTGCGGCGTCGCGCTCGCCTTCACCGACCTGTGGCAGCTCGGCCTCGACCGCAAGGCACTCGCCCGCGTCGGGCAGTACTCCGAGAACCACGCCGTCGGCGCCCCGACCGGCATCATGGACCAGTCCGCCTCGTTGCTCGGTGAGCAGGACGCGGTCGTCTTCCTCGACTGCCGCACGCTCGACACCGCCGTGGTCGACCTCGCGCTCGAGGCCAACGGGCTCGAGGTCCTGGTCATCGACACCCGCGTCGAGCACGCCCACGCGACGGGCGGCTACAAGGCCCGGCGCGACTCGTGCGAGCGCGGCGCTGCGGCCATGGGCGTCGAGGCACTCCGCGACGTCGCCGTCGAGGACCTGCCCCGCGCACAGGAACTCCTCGACGACGAGACCTTCCGACGGGTCCGGCACATCGTCACCGAGGACCAGCGGGTCCTCGACACGGTGCGCACGCTCCGCGAGCAGGGTCCGCGCGCGATCGGCGAGCTGCTCGTCGCCTCGCACGCGTCGATGCGCGACGACTTCGAGATCTCGGTGCCGGAGCTCGACCTGGCGGTCGAGACGGCGATGGCGCACGGCGCTGTCGGCGCACGCATGACCGGTGGCGGCTTCGGCGGTGCGGCGATCGCGCTGGTCGACCGGGAGGCCCGTGGCGCGATCACGGACGCCGTCACGTCCGCCTTCGCCTCGGCCGGGTACCGCGAGCCCACCGTGTTCACGGTGCACGCCGCGCAGGGCGCCCGGCGCGACTGACGCGCGGCGCGGCGAGGCGCCGCGCTCCGAACCACGTTTCCGACATCGAACCAGCACGCGCGGCTGGTTCGATGTCGGTTTCCTGGTTCGACAGCTGCAGGCCGAGCGGCCCGCCGGTCAGCCTCCGTAGTCGGCGTACCGCGTCGTCTCGACGACGTTCCCGAGCACGAACGGGTGCGTCCGACCGTGCTCGACGGCCCACTGCACCCACGCCGTCTGCACGGGCATGAGCAGCCACACCGCCACGGTGACGCCGAGCACGCCGGCGAGGGTGAGTCCCATCACGGTGTGCTCGTCGAACCGGCTCGCGCCTCGGCGGGCGACCGCGACGGCGAACCCGACGAGGGCGATGCCGACGGTCAGGAGCGTCGTCCCGAGGGCCGGCGACGACCGGAAGTCGAACTCCTGCCCGGCGTGGACGAAGGTCGTGCTCCAGCTCGAGCCGGGCTGCTGGAACAGGATGCAGAGCACCACGATGAGGACCAGCCAGCGGGCGTCCTTCGTGAGCTGCGACGGCTCGGGCCGCGGGCGCAGCACCGGTTCGGTCAGCTGTCGTTCATCCCCCATGGCGTGACCGTAGCACCGCGGGAGGCGCGTGGCGGGGGTGATCCGCGCCTCCCGTCCGAAGCCGCACACCGAGACTCGGCCGAGCGGACAGTTTCGTCCTGCACAGGGGACGGAAGTGTCCGCCTGGCCGAGTCTCGGTCGACAGGGCTCGCGCTACCGCAGGTGGCGCTCGGCGGCCTCGACGACGTTCTTCATGAGCATCGCGCGGGTCATCGGCCCGACCCCGCCCGGCGTGGGCGACAGGAACCCGGCGACGGACGCCACGGCGGGGTCGACGTCGCCGCGCAGCTTCGCCTTGCCCGTCTCCGGGGAGACGACGCGGCTGATGCCCACGTCGATGACCGCGGCACCCGGCTTGACCCAGTCCGGCTGCACGAGCCCGGCGACCCCGGCCGCGGCGACGATGATGTCGGCGCGACGGCACTCGGCGGCGACGTCCTCGGTCAGCGAGTGCGTGAGGGTGGCGGTCGCCTCGAGCCGGGTGAGCAGCAGGCCGAGCGGACGACCGACCGTCAGGCCCTGCCCGATGATCGTCACGTGCTGCCCGCGGATCGGGACGTCGTAGGCGTCGAGCATCGCGACGATGCCCCGCGGGGTGCACGGCAGCGGGGCGTCGATCGTGCCGGCGCCACCGGGCACGGCGAGCACGAGCTCACCGAGGTTCGTCGGGTGCAGGCCGTCGGCGTCCTTCGCCGGGTTCATCAGCTCGAGCATCGGGATCGGGTCGATGCCCTGCGGCAGCGGGAGCTGCACGATGAACGCGGTGACCCGGGGGTCGTCGTTCATCTGCAGGATCGCGGCGCGGATGTCGGCAGCCGAAGCGGTCTCCGGGAGGTCGATGCGGACCGAGTCGAGCCCGATCTGTGCCGAGTCCTTGTGCTTGCCGGCGACGTACGACACCGACCCCGGGTTCGCGCCGACCATGATCGTGCCGAGCCCGGGCCGGAACCCGTGGTCGTGCAGGCGGTCGATGCGGACCTTCAGGTCGTCGAGCGTGCGCGCGGCGAGGGCGGTGCCGTCGATACGGACGGCACTGCCCTCCCCCGCCCAGCGCTCACGTGGGAGCGCGGCGCTCACGCGTACAGGGGGAACGCGTCGGTCAGGGCCTTCACCCGTGCCGAGAGCGCTGCGATGTCCGGGTTCGGCATGAGCGTCAGCGCGATGATGTCGGCCACCTCGGTGAACTCGGCGTCGCCGAAGCCGCGGGTCGCCAGCGCCGGGGTGCCGATGCGGACACCGGAGGTGACCATCGGCGGGCGCGGGTCGAAGGGGACGGAGTTGCGGTTCACGGTGATGCCGACCTCGTGCAGCAGGTCCTCGGCCTGCTTGCCGTCGACCTCGGACGCACGGAGGTCGACGAGCACCAGGTGCACGTCGGTGCCACCGGTGAGGACGTCGATGCCGGCGGCCTTCGCGTCGGGCTGCGTGAGCCGGTCCGCCAGCAGACGAGCACCGCGCAGCGTGCGCTCCTGGCGGTCCTTGAACTCCGGCTGGCCGGCGAGCAGGAACGCGGTGGCCTTCGCGGCGATCACGTGCATGAGCGGACCGCCCTGCTGGCCCGGGAACACCGCGGAGTTCAGCTTCTTGAAGAGCGACTCCTCGTTGGACAGGATGATGCCCGAGCGGGGACCGGCGAGCGTCTTGTGCACCGTCGACGACACGACGTGGGCGTGCGGCAGGGGCGACGGGTGCAGGCCCGCGGCGACGAGCCCGGCGAAGTGCGCCATGTCCACCCAGAGCGTCGCGCCGACCTCGTCCGCGATCTCGCGGAACTTCGCGAAGTCGAGCTGGCGGGGGTACGCCGACCAGCCGGCGATGAGGACCTTCGGCTGGTGCTCGATGGCCTTCGCACGGATGTCGTCGTAGTCGACCTCGAACGTCTCCGGGTCGACGCCGTAGGACACCGCGTTGTAGATGCGGCCGGAGAAGTTGAGCTTCATGCCGTGCGTCAGGTGACCGCCGTGGGCGAGCTCGAGACCGAGGATCGTGTCCCCGGCGGAGGCGATGGCGTGCAGCACCGCGGCGTTCGCGCTCGCGCCGGAGTGCGGCTGCACGTTCGCGTAGGCGGCACCGAACAGGGCCTTCGCCCGGTCGATGGCGAGCTGCTCGGCGACGTCGACGAACTCGCAGCCGCCGTAGTAGCGCTTGCCCGGGTAGCCCTCGGCGTACTTGTTCGTCAGGACGGAGCCCTGTGACTCGAGGACGGCGCGCGGGACGAAGTTCTCGGACGCGATCATCTCGAGGGTGTCGCGCTGGCGGCCGAGCTCGTTCTGCAGCACGGCGGCGATCTCGGGGTCGACCTCGGCGAGCGGGGCGTTGAACGTGGACTGCGCGGTGGCAGGCGTCAGATCGGTGATGGACACGGGACTCCTCGTTGTCTGAGTCGCCGCGCGGACGCGACGAGGTGGACGGGTGGGCGCGGCCCAGGCGTACGGCCGCGCTCCGTGTCAGGTGTCGCTCCCCGATGGTGACCCATCCAACGCCAGTCGCGACCCGTCGATCGTACCGAGCGCGCACGTTCGTGTCACCCTTGGGGACATGCACCCGAGCATCCCCGTCGACGCATGACGCTGATCAGCCCCGACGTCGAGGAGCGCACCGACCTCGCCGCGCGCCTCGACGTGCCGTGGGTCACCGTGGTCTGGGACGACCCGGTGAACCTGATGTCCTACGTCACCTACGTCTTCCAGAGCTACTTCGGCTTCACGCACGCCCGCGCCGAGCGACTCATGCGCCAGGTGCACGACGACGGTCGGGCGATCGTCGCGACCGGCGCCCGCGAGGCCATGGAGCGCCACGTCGAGGCCATGCACGGCTACGGCCTGCAGGCCACCGTCGACCGCGCGGCGGGACCGGACGCGTGATCCCCTTCAGCCGGCGCCAGGACGGTGTACACCTCGCGATGTCCGAGGGCGAGCGCGCCGTCCTCACGTCGCTCACCGAACAGCTGCAGCAGGTGCTCGGCGGCGACCTCGCGTCCGACCCCGTCGCCGCGCGGATGTTCCCGGACGCCTACCCGTCGGACACCGAGGCGAGCGACGAGTTCCGCCGTTGGACGCAGGCGGACCTGCTCACCCAGAAGACCGCGAACGCCGACGTCGTGCACGACTGGCTGACCGGTGCGCGGGACGGCGCGATGACCCCGCCGGACGAGCAGGCCTGGCTCCGGTGCCTCACCGACCTGCGGCTGACGATCGCGGAGCGGCTCGGCATCACCGACGCCGCGTCGGAGGAGGCCTCGTCCTCCGGGGACGCCGGCCTCGGTCTGCGCGACGTCTACGACTGGATCGGGTACGTGCAGGAACACCTCGTCACGACCCTCACCACCCGCTGACGGGACGGCCGGGAGGCGCGGCGCACGTTCCGCCTCGTCCGCCCCGGCCCGTCAACTGGTCGCGGTGGTCGCGGTGGCCGCGGTGGTCGCGGTGGTCGCGCATCCGGGCGAGCAACGAGGGGTCGGCACCATCTGATCAGAAGGCAACCTTGCAAGGTGCCCTGTTCAGTCGTACTGTTCCACCGTGGAACCGATCGACACGCTCGCAGACGACCTGCTGACCCTGCACGGTCGCATCCGCCGCACGCTGCTCGCCGGGAAGGCCGACGAGGTCACCGCGTCCCAGACCGCCGCGCTCGGTCGGCTCCTGCGCCACGGCGAGAGCACCGTCGCCGACCTCGCGCGCGCCGAGGGAGTCCGCCCGCAGTCGATGGGCGCGACCGTGCAGGCCCTCGTCGACCTCGGGCTCGCCGAGCGTCGCCCCGACCCGACGGACGGCCGCCGCACGCTCGTCCGGGCCACGGAGACGGGCTCCCGAGCCCGCGCCGACGCGTGGACCACCCGGACCCGGGTGCTCGCGGACCGTCTCGCCGCGCTGCCCGACGAGGACCGGGTGACGGTCGCGCGCGCCCTCGCGATCCTCACGCCGCTCACCGACGACTGACCCCAGGAAGAAGCCCGCCACGTCCACGTCGACCTCCCCCGTCCCGACCGTCCCCGACGCCGGCACCACCGGCGGCAGCGGCTTCGGCCCGAAGCTGCTCGTCCCCGTCCTGGTCGGTCCGCTGCTCAACCCGATCAACACGACGATGGTGTCCGTCGCCCTCGCGCCGATCTCCCGCGACCTCGGCATCGGTGCCTCGCAGGCGATCTGGCTCGTCGCCGCGCTCTACCTGGCGAGCGCGGTCGCGCAGCCGACGATGGGCAAGCTCGCCGACCGGTTCGGCCCGAAGAAGGTCTTCCTCACCGGACTCGTGATCGTCGGCGTCGCCGGTGTCGTGCCCGAGGTGCTGACCGGGTTCGGCGGGGCGGTCGCCGCACGGGTGCTGATCGGGATCGGGACGTCGTCGGCGTACCCGGCCGCCCTCACCACCCTGCGGCAGCACTCCGCCAGGATCGGGAAGCCGACACCGCCGCTCGTGCTCGGGGCGCTCTCGATCACCTCGCTGGTCTCCGCTGCGGCCGGGCCGCCCCTCGGCGGCGCACTGATCGCGGCGTTCGGCTGGCACGCGATCTTCCTGGTGAACGTCCCGCTCGCCGTGTTCGGCCTCGTCGTCGCCGCGATGTGGCTGCCGTCCGACCGGCTCCGACCCCGTGACGCCGAGCAGCTGCCGGTCCGGACCGCGCTCGACCCGCTCGGCATGGTGCTCATGACCGGCACGGTGTCGGCGCTCCTGGTGTTCCTGCTCGACCTCGGCGCCGGACTCTGGTGGCTGCTCGCGGTCGCCGTCGTGCTGCTCGTGGCGCTCGTGCTCTGGGAACTGCGCGCGACGAAGCCCTTCGTCGACGTCCGCCTGCTCGTCCGGAACGGCGCGCTGTCCCGCACCTACGCGCGACTGTTCCTGACCTACCTGCTCGCCTACACGATGACGTACGGGTTCTCGCAGTGGGTGCAGGACGTCGCGGGCTACCCGAGCGACGTCGCCGGGTACCTGCAGCTCCCGGCAGCCGTCGTCGCCGGGGTGGTGTCGTTCATGGTCGCCCGACGCACCGCCGTCCGCCGGCCGCTCGTCGTCGCGGCGCTCGTCCCCCTGGTCGGCGCCGGGCTCCTGCTCCTGCTGCACGCCGGGTCGCCGCTCGTGCTGCTGCTCGTCGTGCCGGCGCTGTTCGGGGTGCCGCAGGCGCTGGCGTCGGTGTCGAACCAGGCGGCGCTGTACACGGTGGTGCCCTCGGAGTACATCGGTACCGCCGCCGGACTGTCGCGCACGAGCATCTACATCGGCGCGATCGCGGCGTCCTCGCTGATCGGCGGGGTGTTCGGCCAGGCCCCGACCACGCCGGACCTGCACGTGCTCGCGTGGGTGATGCTCGGCGTCGGCGTGCTGCTCAGCGTGCTGACGCTCGCGGACCGGGCGCTGGCGCGGGCGGACCGGCGCTGACGTGGCGCGTCAGTGCTCGGCGCCGAACGCCGCTTCGATCTGGTCGGCCCAGTCGGTCAGCCTCCGCTCGACACCCGCCAACTCGGCGGGGGTCACGCCGTACTCACGCACACGCCGCGAACCGATCCTCCGCACCTGTCGGAGCGCCTCGGCGAAGAGCTGTCGATCGAAGCCGTCGTCGTGTTCGGCTGCGCCGTCGAGGAGCTCGGCGTCCGAGAACCTCCCGCTCCGGCGGATCGCGTCGACGTCGAGGTAGTCTCGCGCTTCCGCACGCGAGAACAAGGCTGCAACCTTGTTCGACACCGCGTCGTACTCGTCGAGCACCGGGCCGAGGGCGAGCACGACGGGTTGCCGAGCGCGCCAGTCGACGCCCAGGTCGACCTCGACCACCTCACCATCGAGCGTGACCCGCAGCCTGGCGAAGAGCTCGAAGCGTCTGGCGACGGTGACGACGAAGCCCTCGGAGGCGAGCTGCGCGATGACATCGCCGAGAGCGCGCTCGAACCCACCTGCGTCCCGTCGGTCCGTGAAGAGGTCCACGTCAGCAGTAGGACGGCACGTGAACCCGTGCTCACGGATGGCGCCGGAACCAGCGAGCGCGAACCCGGAGTCGTTCGTCGCGGCGAGCGCGATCGACGCCACGCGTCGCTGCATCGCCTCGCTCGCGATCACGAGACGAGTTCGGGGAACCGGCTCTCCCACGCACATCGGATCCGGACGGGCAGGAAGAGCCGCGACCACCATCGCCGGAGGACCGCCGGACTGACCAGGGCCTGGACGTCAGCGAGCGTGCCCTCACGCAGGGTTGCTTCGTACGCCTTCGCGACATCGTCCCAGTAGGCCAGGTCGACGACCGGGTCGGGCCCCCAGTACACCGTGTCGGGGAGCCGGAGCGAGCCCTCGGCCGGGCCCGTGAGATCGTCCAAGCTGGCGGGCACGGCGAAGCCGCGCGTGGCCTGGGTGCGGACCCGCACCGCTGAGTCGATCGTCATCGCACCCTCCCCTCTCCAGGGTACCGATGCCCCCCACGACAGGACCAGCCCCTGTGGACGCGGCGCCCGGGGGGTCAGCCCCGGCCTGTCGGCGACGTGGGCCGCACGTCGGGCGCGCCACGGGCCTCCCGGCCGAACCGCAGGAACGCCGGAGCGCCCCGGTACCCTGATCTCCGTGACCGCCCCGAACCCCACGCACTGGACCCTCACGCTCGTCTGCGACGACCAGCCCGGGATCGTGCACGCCGTCTCCGGAGCCGTGGTCGCGGCCAACGGCAACATCACCGAGTCGCAACAGTTCTCGAGCGCCGACACGAACTCGTTCTTCATGCGCCTGCAGGTCATGGCGCCGGTCGACCGCGAGACGTTCGAGCAGGCCCTCGCACCCGTCGTCGAGCGCTACGGCATGCGGGTCCAGCTCGACGTGGTCGGGCGTCCGATGCGCACCCTGGTGCTCGTGTCGAAGGCCGGGCACTGCCTGAACGACCTGCTCTACCGGCAGCGCGGCGGCCAGCTGCCGATCGAGGTCCCCCTCGTGCTGTCGAACCACGCCGACCTGTCCGGGCTGGCGGCGTTCTACTCCGTGCCGTTCGAGCACCGGCCGGTCACCGACGCGGACGCGAAGCGGGCGATGGAGCAGCGGATCCTCGAGGCCGTCGAGGAGCACGACATCGAACTCGTCGTCCTCGCCCGCTACATGCAGATCCTGTCGCCGGAGCTCTGCGCCGCGCTCGAGGGCCGCGCCGTCAACATCCACCACTCGTTCCTGCCCGGCTTCAAGGGCGCCAACCCGTACCGGCAGGCGCACGCGCGCGGCGTCAAGCTCATCGGTGCGACGGCGCACTTCGTGACGAGCGACCTCGACGAGGGCCCGATCATCGAGCAGAACGTCGTCCGGGTCGACCACACGAAGGAGCCCGCCGAGCTGGTCTCGATCGGCCAGGACGAGGAGTCCCGGACGCTGACGCAGGCGGTGCGCTGGATCGCGGAGGACCGCGTCCTCCTCGACGGCGCCCGCACGATCATCTTCAGGTAGGCACCGCATGACGAACGCACCGCAGAGTCCCGTCGACCGGGGCGACGTCCCGCCGCCCACCGATCCGGCACCCGCACGCCGCCGGGCCTCCGTCTCCGGCTGGACGGTGCTGCGCGTGCTGGTGTGCGCGTTCGGGCTGCTGTCACTGGCGTACTGGGGCTACCTCGCGTGGCCGTTCCCGTTCCCCGGCGCGCTGTTCATGGTCGGGGCACCGCTGTTCGCCGCGGTCGTCTGGTTCCTCTTCCGCTCGCCGCGCTCGCCGATCGACACCGACGTGGTGGGCAAGGTGGTCGTCGAGACCGCGCTGGTCATCGCGGCCGGCGGCGCCTGGGTGTCGCTCGGGCACCCGGTGGTCGGGTTGGTCTTCGTGCTGGTCGCGGCGCTCTCCGGCGTGGTCGCGTTCCGGCGGGAGACGGCGTGAGCTCCGGGCCTGCGTCGGTGTCCGGCCTCGGCTCCGGGTCCGGGTTCGGCTCCGGGTCAGGGTCCGGGTCCGGCTCCGGGTCCGGCTCCGGCTCCGGGTCCGGTCTGGAGGCGCGGCGCACGCTGGTCCGAGCCGGTCGCCTGGTCGACGAGGCCGGCTCCACGGCCGACGGGTGGGTCCTGCTCGCCGGCGACGTGATCGAAGCGGTGGGGTCCGGCGCCGACGCGCCCAGCGCCCCGGACGTGGTCGACCTCGGCGACGCCGTCCTGACGCCCGGGTTCATCGACCTGCACGGGCACGGTGGTGGTGGCGCGGCCTACGAGGACGACACCTTCGACGCGGCGCTCGCCGTGCACCGGGCGCACGGGACGACCCGCTCGGTCCTGTCCCTCGTCGCGAACCCCTCGGCAGCGCTCGCGACGTCGCTCGAGCGCATCCGCACCGTCGCCGCGACGGACCCGCTCGTGCTCGGCGCGCACCTGGAGGGGCCGTTCCTCTCCCCCGACAACCGGGGCGCCCACAACGCCGCCCACCTGGTCGATCCGTCGCCGGCGGCCGTGGACGCCCTGCTCGACGCGGGTGCCGGGGTCCTGCGGCAGGTCACGATCGCGCCCGAGCTGCCGGGAGCGCTGGACGCCGTCCGCCGCTTCGTCGACGCCGGGGTCGCCGTCGCCGTCGGACACACCGTCTGCTCGTACGACCAGGCCCGGGCGGCCTTCGACGCCGGTGCCACCGTGCTCACCCACGCGTGCAACGCAATGCCGGGGTTGCACCACCGGGCGCCGGGTCCGATCGCCGCGGCGACCGAGGACGACCGCGTGACGCTCGAGCTCATCCTCGACGGTGTGCACGTGCACCCCGCCGTCGCCCGCGTGCTGCTCCGTGCGGCGCCGGGGCGCGTCGCACTGATCACCGACGCGATGGCCGCGGCCGGGTCGCCCGACGGCTCCTACGCGCTCGGGTCGCTGACGGTGGACGTGGTGGACGGCGTCGCGCGCGTCGCCGGGACGGACACGATCGCGGGCTCGACGCTGACGCAGGACGCGGCGCTGCGGCTCGCCGTGTCGGCCGCTGGAGCGTCGCTGCCCGAGGCGGTCGCGGCGCTGACGAGCGTGCCGGCATCGGCGCTCGGGCTCGGGGACCGGCTGGGCCGGGTCGCGCCCGGGTACGCAGCGGACCTCGTGGCGCTCTCCCCCGCGCTCGAGGTGCACCGGGTGTGGGGCGCCGGCCGGGAGCTGGTGCCCGCAAGGTCTTGACCCGGGCGGCGCGCGGCGGGACCATCTCCGCATGGCGCTCTACGTCTCCTGCCCGGTCGAGAGCGTCGAGCGCGCCACCGCGTTCTACACGGCCCTCGGGTGGACCATCGACCCGCGGATGTCCCGGGACGACGTCGCGTGCGTCGTGTTCGGGACCGACCAGTACCTGATGCTCAGCAGCCGCGAGGCCTACGCGAGCGTCGGCGGCACGGAGGACATGGTGGGTGGACCGGACACCCCGTCGAAGGTCACGCTCTCGTTCGACCTCGACAGCCGACAGGCCGTCGACGAGCTGGTCGAGCGGGCCCGCGCTGCCGGCGGGCGGATCGGGGACACCGACGAGTACCCGTTCATGTACCAGCGGCAGTTCGACGACCCGGACGGGTACCACTGGTCGCCGTTCTGGATGCACGCCGACACCGCCGGCGCGTGACCTCGTCCACGCGCTCCCGCCGGACGGTCACTGGTGCAGGTGGTCCTGGCGGGGCTGCTCCGTCTCCGGCGCGAAGCGGATCCGCAGCACGGGTCCGCTGTCCTCGGTCGTGGAGCCGCTGACCTCCACCTCGAGGGCGTCCGGGGTCCGGTCCCACCGCGTGACGGTCCCGGAGCCGAGCACCGCGACGTCGCTGATCGTGCGGGTGAGCAGCGCCGACGCCGACCCGAGCGACCGCAGTCGTACGACGCCGTCGTCGGGCTGGGCGAGCAGGACCGCGTAGAGGGAGTCGCCCGTGACGTCGTGCCGCACGGTGTAGCGGACGTCCTCCGCCGTGTACGCCGGAGCGGCAGCGTCGACGAACGACCCGGCGGTCACCGCGGTCGGTCCCTCGGACGGTACGGTCCAGGGCCGGGTGCCGTAGATCGCCTCGCCGTGCAGGCCGAGCCAGTGCCCGATGCCCTCGAGCAGGCGCTGCTCCTCGACCGGGATCGTGCCGTCCGGCTTCGGGCCGACGTTGAGCAGCAGGACCCCGCGCTTCGCGACGACGTCGACGAGCTCGGCGACGAGTTCGCGCACGCTCTTGTACTCGTGCCCCTCGACCCAGCACCAGGAGGTCCGTGACACCGACGTGTCGTTCTGCCACACGGTCGGCTCGGTGCCCGCCACGGCTCCGCGCTCGATGTCGTACACCGCGGTGCCGGGCGCGAAGGCTCCCCACTTGTAGTTGATGACGACCTCGCGTCCCCACTCGGCCGCCCGGTTGTAGTAGTACGCGGCGAGGGTCTGCAGCACCGGGGCGAACGCCGGTTGCTCGATCCACCAGTCGAACCAGAGCACCTGCGGCCGGTACTTCTCGATGACCTCGACGGTGCGCAGGAGCCAGTCCTCGAGGAACCGCTCGTTCGGAGCCGTCTCCTCACGCTGCGCGGGACCGTAGAAGTCCGACCACCGCGGGTCGAGCACGTCGGAGTCGAACCGGGCACCGCCGTTCATGAAGAACCAGTGCTCGGCACGGTGCGACGAGGCGCCGCGGACCATCCACGCCTCGTCGACCGCTCGGGAGAGGTCGCCGAAGACGTCGCGTCGTGGCCCCATCCGTGCGGCGCTCCAGCGGGACCGGTCCGTGTCGTACATCGCGAACCCGTCGTGGTGCTCGGCGACGGGCACGACGAACTGCGCACCCGCACGACGGAACAGCGCTGCCCACGCGGCCGGGTCGAAGTGCTCCATCGTGAACGACGGGATGAAGTCCTTGTACCCGAAGTCGCGGTGCTCGCCGTGGGTCGCGACGTGGTGGTCGAAGGCCTCGGTGCCCTGCCGGTACATCTCGCGGGAGTACCACTCGTTGCCGAACGCCGGGACGGAGTACACGCCCCAGTGCAGGAAGACCCCGAACTTGGCGTCCTCGTACCAGCGTGGAGGCTCGTAGGCGGCGAGGGACTCCCACGTCGCGTCGAAGGGTCCGGCGGCGACGACCTCGTGCACGGCACGCAGCGCCTCGGTGTTGTCGCTGACGTCGACCGGCTCCGGGAGCGACTCCGGGTCGAGCGGTGCGTGGCGGTCCGGCATGGGGCACTCCTTCGTGCGTCGGATGCGGTCCCCCACTTCTACCGGTCGAGGTCGGGAGTCGGGTGGGTCACGGATGCCGGCGGTCAGGGCAGCCGGACGACGACCTCGGCGGTCGAGGGCCCACCGCACTGCTCGGACCCGCCGTGCCGTACCCACGTGAAGTGGACGCCACGCTCGACGAGCACCCGGCCGTCCGCGCCGAGGACCGCCACGTGCCCGCGTCCCGCGGTGTCCGACGAGGTCGGCACGGACCACACGTCCCCGTCGTGTTCGACCATGGGGAGCACTGCCGTCGGCGCCGTGCCGTCCGGCAGTGTCCCGACCGCTGGCGCGCCCGGTGTGGCTTCCCCAGGGGCGGTCGGCACGGCTGGTTCGGGCGGCACCCCGGGCGTGCAGTCCGGGCCCTGGCAGACGACGATGCCCGCGACGCCGGACGCCGGGTCCGCGGAACCCGGGACCTCGACGGCGACGGTGTCGGTCCGACCGATCGCCGTGCACGCCGTCGGCCCGATGCCGGCGCAGCCGGTCGTCACGAGCACCAGCACGGCCGATGCCGTGGCGAGTCCCCTCGTCCCCCGACGCATGCGTCCATCGTCACCGATCGATCGCGGACGGGTGGTCACGATCCGGCGACGGTGTCAGGCCGCGACGACGGACAGCAGCCGGAGTCGGTCGTGGCTCTCGGTCCCGGGGACGGCGGTGTAGACGAGCAGCACGTGCGCCTGCTCCGGGTCGAGGAGCACCTGGCAGTGCAGCTCGAGTCGGCCGACCTCCGGGTGGTCGTAGCGCTTGACGGTCCCCGGGACGAGGCCGACCTCCTGCCGGTCCCACAGCGTCCGGAACTCGTCGGAGCGTTGCAGGAGCTCGTCCGCGAGCCGCGCTGCCCGGGACCCGGGACCGCGCCGGGTCGCGACCTCACGCAGTGACGACACGTACAGCCGCGCGGTGGTGTCGCGGTCCTCCGGCGGGAAGAGGTCCCGCGCACCCGGTTCGGTGAACCAGCGCCAGCCGATCGAGCGCGACGGCCCCTGCCGCTGGCTCGCGTCCCCGAACAGTGCGGCGGCGAGCGGCGTCTGCAGGAGCGTCTCGCCGAGTTCCGTGACGACCTCGGCCGGCGTGTCCACCAGGCGGTCGAAGATGCGCATCATGCCCGGGCCCACGTGGTCCGAGCCCGCGCCGGACTCCGGCGGTCGGTGCCCGGCGAGGCGGAAGACGTGGTCGCGTTCCGCCCGGCTCAGGTGGAGCCCCTGCGCGATCGCGGCGACCATCTGCTCGGAGGGCTGCGGACCGGTGCCCCGTTCGAGCCGGGCGTAGTAGTCCGGGGACATGTGGCAGACCGCCGCGACCTCCTCGCGGCGCAGCCCGGAGGTCCGGCGCCGCTGTCCCGGCGGGAGGCCGACGTCGGACGGTTGCAGGGCCTCCCGGCGTCCGCGGAGGAAGGCGCCGAGCGCCGGTCGATCGATCACGGGCCCATCCTCGCCGGTCCGCGTCCTCCGCAGCCACGGTCCGTCAGGTCCTGGTTGCGGTCCGGCCGCCGACGCAGGCTGGCACCAGCCCGACGACGGGCGACGATCCCGAGGAGACCACCGTGCCGACACGACCCATCGACATCACCCTGCCGCGACTGGACGGCACCCGCGCCGTCGTCACCGGTGCGAGCGACGGCATCGGCCTGGGCATCGCGACGGCACTCGCGGGCGCCGGCGCCACGGTCGTGCTCCCCGTGCGCAACCCGAGCAAGGGCGAGGCCGCACGCATCCGGGTGCTCCGCGAACACCCGGACGCCGACGTGCAGCTCGGCGCGATGGACCTGTCGTCCCTCGCCTCGGTGGACGCGTTCGCGGAGTCGATGCGGTCGGCCGGTCAGCCGGTCGGCCTGCTCGTGGGCAACGCCGGGGTCATGACCCCACCCGAGCGGCAGACCACGGCCGACGGCTTCGAGCTGCAGCTCGGCACGAACCACCTCGGACACGTCGCACTCGTCCGCGGACTCCTGCCGCTGCTCCGTGCGGCGCGCGGCCACGTCACGTCGCAGATCAGCATCGTCGCGCGCAGCGGCGCCGTGCACTGGGAGGACCCGAACTGGGAGCGGAGCTACGACGGGATGCGCGCGTACCGGCAGTCGAAGATCGCGTTCGGCCTGTTCGGGCTCGAGCTCGCCCGACGGAGCGCCGACCGCGGATGGGGCATCACGAGCAACCTCGCGCACCCGGGCGTCGCGCCGACGAGCCTGCTCGCCGCGCGCCCGGAGCTCGGCCGGAGCGGGGACACCCCGCAGGTCCGAGTGATCCGCTGGTTGTCCGCTCGGGGCCTGCTCGTCGGGACCCCGAGGACCGCCGGGTTACCGGCGCTCGTCGCAGCCACCGACCCGGCCGTGCGGGACGGCGGGTTCGTGGGTCCGACGGGTGCCGGCGGTGTCGGCGGAGCGCCCGGACGGACGCCGCTGTGGAAGCCGCTCCGCAGTGCCGAGGACGCCCGACGCGTGTGGGAGCTGTCCGAGGAGCTGCTCGGCACGTCGGTCGCGTGACGTCCGAGACCGGCGCTGTCAGGATGGCCGCATGAGCGTCATGATCTCGGTGTTCGATGCGCAGCGCACCCGCACGAGCGAGAAGTACACCGCGTACCCGCCCGAGGTCCTGCCGATGTTCGTCGCCGAGATGGACTCGGTCCCCGCCGAGCCGGTGCGCGAGGCCCTCGAGCGCGCCGTCCGCAACGGGGACACCGGGTACGTCGGGCACACCCGGGTGCTGCCCGAGGTCTTCGCCGACTTCGCCGACCGCCGGTGGGGATGGGACGTCGACCCCGACCTCGTCCGGACCACCACCGACGTGTCGGTGGCGGCGGTCGAGATGCTCCGACGGGTCGTCGACCCCGGCGACCAGGTCGTCGTCATGCCGCCCGTCTACCCGCCGTTCTGGGAGTACGTCCGCGAGGCCGGCGGCACCGTGACCGAGGTGCCGCTGCTCGCCCCGGACGGCGAACCCGACCCGTTCGACACCACGGCCGGATGGCGGATGGACCTCGCCGGGGTCGAGCGCGCCTTCGCCGGCGGCGCCCGGACGGTCCTGCTCTGCAACCCGCACAACCCCCTCGGGCTCGTGCACGCCCGCGACGACCTGGTGGCACTCGCCCGGCTCGCCGCGGAGTGGGACGCCGTCGTCGTCTCCGACGAGATCCACGCCCCGCTCGTGCACGCGGACGCGGTGTTCACCCCGTTCCTCACCTGCGGACCCGAGGCGATCGAGCACGGCGTCGCCCTGACGAGCGCGAGCAAGGCGTGGAACCTGGCCGGGACGAAGTGTGCGCTCATGGTCGGGGCGTCTCAGCGGGCGCGCGGCTGGTTCGACGGGCTGCCCGTCGAGGTCGTCGAGCGCACCGGGATCCTCGGGTACACCGCGAGCGTCGCCGCCTTCCGTGACGGGGAGCCGTGGCTCGCGTCGCTGCTCGCCGAGCTGGCCGGCAACCGCCGTGTGCTCGCCGAGGAGCTCGGCTCGGCCCTGCCCGGTGCTGGGTACCGGCAGCCGCAGGCGTCCTACCTGGCCTGGCTCGACCTGCGGGCCCTGCCGTGGGGCGACGACCCCGCCCTGCAGCTGGTCGACCGGGCGAAGGTCGCGCTGACGAACGGTCGCGACTTCGGGCAGCCGGGCATCGGCCACGCCCGGCTCAACTTCGGCTGCTCCGAGGAGACCTTGCGCGAGGGGATGGCGCGCCTGGCGTCCGCCCGCTGATCCCGCTCGGCAGGCGTCACTCGAAGCGTTGCCACTCCGGCTTGTTGGCGTACGTGTACCGGTAGTAGTCCGCCAGACGGAGCCCGGCTGCGGCCTCCTCGTCCACCACGACGGTCGCGTGCTCGTGCAGCTGCAACGCCGACCCGGGCACGAACGACGACAGCGGCCCCTCGACCGCGGCGGCCACGGCGTCGGCCTTCGCCGAGCCCTGCGCGACGAGGACGAGCTCACGCGCCTCGAGGATCGTGCCGAGCCCCTGCGTCATGCAGTGCGTCGGCACCTGATCGAGCGAGTCGAAGAAGCGGGCATTGGCCTCACGCGTGGACGGTGCGAGGGTCTTGATGCGGGTGCGGGACGCGAACGACGACGTCGGCTCGTTGAACCCGATGTGCCCGTTCGCCCCGATCCCGAGGATCTGCACGTCGACCCCGCCGGCGGCCCGGATCGCAGCGTCGTACTCCTTCGCCGCGAACGCCAGGTCCGTCGCGCGGCCGTCCGGCACCCGCACCCGCGAGGGGTCGAACCCGAGCGGCTCCACGACGTCGCGCTGGATCACCGACGCGTACGACTCCGGGTGCTCGAGCGGGATCCCGACGTACTCGTCGAGGGCGAACCCGCGGGCCGCGGCGAAGGACACCTCGCCCGCCTCGACCCGACGACGCAGGTCGGCGTAGATGCCCTGCGGGCTCGACCCGGTGGCGAGACCCACGACGGCGGACGGCTTCTCGGCCACGACCGAGGCGATCTTGGCGGCAGCGACACGACCGACCTCGGCCGGCGTCGACAGGATGATGATCTCCACGCCCTCACCCTACTGGTCATGACCAGTCGCCGACAGGGGTGGTCGGTAGCGTGGGGGCATGCCCACCCCTGACTTCGTCCTGTCCCTGCGCGAGAAGGTCGGCAACGATCCGCTGTGGATGACGGGCATCACCGCCGTCGTCACGCGCGGCGAGGGCCCCGACCGCGAACTGCTCGTCGTCCGGCGCGCGGACAACGGCGCGCTGACGCCGGTGACGGGGATCGTCGACCCGGGCGAGGAACCCGCGGTCGCCGCAGAGCGCGAGGTCCTCGAGGAGGCCGACGTCGTCGCGGTCGCCGAGCGCCTGACCTGGGTGCACGTCCTGCCCGAGATGACCTACCCGAACGGTGACCGGGCGCAGTACCTCGACCTGGTCTTCGCGTGCCGGTACGTGTCCGGCACGCCCGCCCCCGCGGACGGCGAGAACACCGAGGCGTTCTGGGCGCGGCTCGACGCACTGCCGGAGATGTCTGCGGACATGCTGGAGCGGGTCCGGGCGGGCCTGTCCGACGAGCCGGCCGCGCGCTTCGAGCGCTGACCCGCCGCCGACCAGGGCGCGTTCGCCTAGCGACCGCGACCCTGATGCCGGGACCCGTGCCGGTCCCGTGACACTCCGCGAGACCGCAGCCGGACGAGCCCGCATCCGACGAGCACCGACACGATCCCGATGCTGATCCGGATCGCGACGACGAGCCACGGCACGTCCGTGGCCGTCTGTACCGCTGTCAGGATCACGACCGCCGCGGACCCGACCAGGACGAGGGTGACGACACGAGCTCGACGAGGGCTCACACGCACCCCGTACGCGCAGCGTGGTTGTTCGAGAAGTAGACCTTGAGCCGCTTGTTGTTCTTGCACGTCCCCTTGATCGTCGCGAGGTAGGCGGCGCCGACTGCGATGATCGCCTGCACGGCGAGGCAAGCGAGCTGGCCGACTGCGGGGATCGCGCAGATCGCGGCACCGAGCGCGAAGCCAGCTCCGTTGTACAGCAGGTTCTGGTCGTACTGGTTGAACGTCACGTAGTGCCCTCCAGCGTCGTAGCCTCCGCCCAGGCGAGCATCGCCCTTCGACCGCAGGACGTCGAGTTCGAGTCCGTCGCCGAGCGTGATGACCGTGTGGTGCCCGTCCGGGTCGTCCCGTTCGGACTCGACGAGGTCTGCAGCCCGCAGCTGTCGCAGCACCGAGTCGAAGTCCGTCGTCTGCAACAGCTGCTTCGCCTCACGCACGGGGTTCGGCTCCGCGTGCGCCTGTGCAACAGGCACCACCGCCCCTGCGACCACGACGACGCTCGCGATCAACAGCCCGATCTTGCAACCCATCAGTACCTCCTCGGTTCAGTGAGGAGAGACTCCCGCACTGATGTTCCACATCCATGACCAGGAGATGTCCGGGGAGTCAATCACAGTCGCGAGGACTCGCGGGCCGGGAGGCGCGGGGCGGGCCCGCCCCGCGCCTCCCGACCGGAACCGGGTCGCCTTCACCCCCGCGAAGGCGACAGATCGTCGCCAACGGTTCGCAGCAGACTGTCGCTTCCGCGGAACGCTCGGGGCGGCTCGGCTCGGCTCGGCTCGGCGCGGACGGCGCGGCCGCTACGCGAGCGGGGCGACCGCGGCCGGGGCGCCGAGCAGTCGCAGGGCCACGGCGTCACCGGCCACGCGGCGGTCGCCGACCTCGTGCTGCACCGTCACGACCGTGTCGTCATCGAGCCGGACCGTCGTGCGCCGGATCGACCCGAGGAAGCTCGACGTGACGACGGTGCCGGTGACGCCCTCGGCGGCGAAGGCGACGTCCTCGGGGCGGACGTAGGCGAGCACCGGACCGTCCGCGGTGTCCGCTGCGAGCGCCGGGACGCGGAAGCCGTAGACGAACACGTCGCCGCTGCGCAGGTCGCCACGCAGGCGGTTCGACTGCCCGACGAAGTCCGCGGTGAACGCCGAGACGGGGTGTCGGTAGAGCTCCTCGGGCGTCCCGACCTGCTCGATGCCGCCGGCGTTCATCACCGCGATGCGGTCGGAGACGGCGAGTGCCTCCTCCTGGTCGTGGGTGACGAAGACGGTCGTGATGCCGAGGTCGCTCTGGATGCGGCGGATCTCGTCACGCAGGGACACCCGCACCTTCGCGTCGAGCGCGGACAGCGGCTCGTCGAGCAGGAGCACGCGCGGGCGGGTGACGAGGGCACGGGCGAGGGCGACCCGCTGCTGCTGCCCGCCGGAGAGCTGGTGCGGGAACCGGTCGGCGAGGCCGGCGAGGTGCACCATGTCGAGCGCTTCGACGACGCGCTCGCGGCGTGCTGGGGCGGCGACCTTCCGCATCTCGAGGCCGAACGACACGTTCTGCCGCACCGTCATGTGCGGGAAGAGCGAGTACTGCTGGAACACCATGCCGATGTCGCGTCGTTCGACCGGCACCGCGGCGACGTCCGCTCCGTCGATGCGGATCGCGCCGGCGTCGATCGCCTCGAGACCGGCGAGCGCACGCAGCGCGGTGGTCTTGCCGCAGCCGGACGGCCCGAGCAGCGAGACGAACTCGCCGGGCTCGATGCGGAGCGACAGGCCGGCGAGCGCACGGTGGGAGCCGTAGTGCTTCTCGACCGCCTCGAGCTCGACGGTCGCCCCCTCGGTGGACAGCGACGCCGGGGCGGCGGGAGCGGTGACGGTCATGTGGACTCCTTCGGGGTGCGCCGGTGGCCCGCGCCGACCCGGCCGATGACGACGAGCAGCACGAAACCGAACAGCAGTGCGGCGAGCGAGAAGATCGCGGCCACGTACGGGTCGGTCTGCTGCACGAGCACGAGCGCGGTCTGGAACGTGGTGCGGGACAGGAACGAGGCGAGGGTGTACTCGCCGAGGACGACCGTGACGGTCAGGAAGCACGCGGCGGTGATGCCGCGGCGGAGGTTCGGCAGCAGGATCCGCCACGTCACGGTCCACCACGAGGCGCCGAGCGAGCGCGCGGCCTCGGACAGCACCGTGACGTCGACCGAGGTCAGCGCCGCGGCGATCGGGCGGAACGCGAACGGCAGCGACACGATGCCGATCGCGAAGGCCAGGGTCCACGCGCCGGAGCCGAACACCTGCGCGACGACCTGGTACACGGGGATGAAGCCGACGACGAGCACGACGACGGGCACGGTGATCGGCACCAGGCAGACGAACTCGAGCACGCGGCGCAGGCGGGGGTAGCGGAGCGCGGTGACGATCTGGGCGGGCAGGAGCACGAGCAGCACGATCGCGACGGTGATCACGGCGATGAGCAGGGACGCCGCGAGGCCGTCGAACACCGGCTGGTACGTGGACGCGTTCGCCGGGTCGACGATCGCGGCGTAGTGATCGAGCGTGAGCGCCCCGTCGGTGCCCTGGCGGAACGTGAACTGCACCAGGGCGACCAGCGGCACGGCGACGACGAGTCCGACCAGGGCGAGCACGGCGACGGCGGCGCCCCGGGACGGAGCGACGCCGAAGCGGCCGACGCGGGTGGGGCCTCCAGGCCGGGATGAGGCGGCCACGGGGCGGACCGACGAGACGGCGGTCACCGCTGCCACCGCGCAGCGCGACGCTGGAGCAGCGAGTAGGCGCCCATCACGACCGCCATGACCACGACCATGCCGAGGGCGAGCACACCCGCGACGTTCTGCAGACCGATGATCGTCTCGCTGGTGAGCTGCGCGCGGATCGTCAGCGGCACGATGCCGCCCTGCGAGATGAGTGCCGCCGCGGTGGCGAACGACGAGAACGCGTTCGCGAAGAGCAGGAGCAGCGACCCCCAGAACGCCGGCGCGAGCACGGGCAGGGCGATGCGCCGCCATGAGGTCGCGCGCGAGGCGCCGAGGGTGGCGGCGGCCTCGCCCCACTGGGGCTTGACGCCCTCGAGGGCGGGCATGAACGTGAGGACCATGAGCGGCACCTGGAAGTAGACGTACGGGATCACGAGACCGGGGACGGTGTACAGGAGGGTCCCGTTCGCGTTGAGGTCGAGACCGAAGGCCGACACCAGCCAGGTGGTGACCAGTCCCTGCGCGCCGATCGTGGCGATGAACGCGAACGCGAGCATCACGCCGCCGAACTGTGCGAGGACGCTGGCGGCGGAGTCGATCATCGAGCGGACGAGCCCGTCGGGCCGGAGCGCGGCGAGCGCCCAGCAGACCAGGGCACCGACGACGGCGCCGATCACGGCCGAGACCGCGGACAGGCCGAACGAGCCGGCGAACGCGCGGAGGACGGACGGGTCACGGAGCGCTGCGAGGTTCGCGAGCGTGAACCGCCCGTCGCCGGTGGAGAACCCGCTGCCGACCGCGATCACGGCGGGGACGGCCAGGAAGAGCAGGACGTACGCGGCGAACGGGGTGAGGCCGAGCCAGGCGAGGCCGGGGCGGCGGCGGGCCCGGGTCCCGGTGCGACGGGCGGCGGTGGCCGCATCGGCGCCGGACGACGCGACGGGGGCCGCTGCCGCGCTGGTGGCGGCGGGGACCGGGACTGCCGTGCCCGCGCCCGTGCTCGCGCCCTTGCTCGCGCCCGGGGCGAACGCGCTGCCGCCCGGCGCCGATGCGGTCGTCATGCTGCTCAGGACCCCATCGTGGCGGACCACTTCGCGGCGAGGACCTTCGCTGCATCCGTGACCTGCGCGTCGGTCAGCTCGACGTAGTCCTTCGGCATCCCGCCTGCGGCCCGCAGGGCGTCCTCGTCGACCTTGCCCGACTGCTCCATCGCCGCGAGGGTCGACGGGAAGGCGCCGGCCTGCAGGTACAGGTTCTGGGCGTCGGGGCTCGCGATGTACTCCTGCCACAGGCGTGCCGCCGCGGGGTGCGGTGCGTCCTTGTTGATCGCCTGCGAGTAGTACGAGCCGAGCGCCTGCCCCTCGGGGACGACCGTCTTCCAGTCCTGGTTGCCGCTCGACCCGGCCGCCGGGCCCCAGGCGAGGTTGTTGTACGACCACTGGATCACGACGGGCGTCTCCCCCGAGGCGACCGTCGCCTGCGTGGGCAGCACGTTCTGGAAGTTGCCGGCCTGCTGCAGCTTGCCGAAGTAGTCGACGCCCTTCGTGATGTCGTCCGCCGACCCGCCGTTCTCGAGCGCGGCGAGGTACACCGCGGACGCCGCCTGGTTCGCCTGCGTCGGGTCGCCCGCGATCGAGACCTTGCCCTTGTACTCGCTGCCGAGCAGGTCGTCCAGGTCCTTCGGGGCCTCCGTGATCTTCGACGAGTCGTACCCGATCGACATGAGGCCCGTGTAGTCGCGGGTCCACTTGCCGTCCGCGTCCTTGAGCGTGTCCGGGATGTCCGACCAGTTCGCCACCTTGTAGTCGGTGAGCAGGTCGAGGTTCTGCTGCATCACGGCGTTGCCGAGGTCGAGCACGTCGGGGGCAGTCGACTGGCCCTGCTGCGACTTGACGGCGGCGACCTCGTCGGCGCTGGAGCCGTTCGGGTTGGCCGAGTTGATCTTGATGTCGTACTTCTGCTCGAAGCCGTCGATGATCTTGCCGTAGTTCGCCCAGGTCGGCGGGAGGGCGATGACGTTGAGCTGCCCCTCGGCCTTCGCGGCCTTGATGAGGGCGTCCATTCCGCCGGCCGACTCGGCGCTCGTGGCGGTCTTCCAGTCGGTGTCGCTCGACGTCGACGCGCTGCTCGTCGCCGAGCAACCGGCCAGGGTGACGACTGCTGCTGCGGCCAGGGCGATGCCGGCCAGGGTGCGGGTGTGCTGCACGGGGTGTGCCTTCCGGGTGCTGTGGGGATTCGGGTGTCCGGGGGTCCGGGTTCGGCACGATCGTGGACGCGCCCGGTTTCGGGGTCGTGCTGCGGCGGTGAACGGTGGCGGAACAGCGGGTACGGCTGTACGGTTTCGCTGCCGGGGACGGTCCCCGGCGAGGGTGGTCGCGGCGGGCTCGACGTCCGGTCGCGCGTCCTGCGCTCGACCGGTACGACGCACGGTCGCGTCGGTCGCGTCGGTCGCGTCGGTCGCGTCGGTCGCGTCGGCCGCGCGGGTGCGGTCACGACCGCGGACAGCCGGGAGGCACGGGTGCAGTTCACGACGACGGTCCTGCAGGCGAGGAAGACGGCCACCGGCCTGCCCGTCCCCGAGGAGGTCATCGACGCCCTCGGCTCCGGGAAGCGCCCTGCCGTGGTGGTCACGATCGACGGCGGCTACACCTACCGGTCCACGGTCGGGGTGATGGGCGGGCAGTTCCTCGTGCCGCTGTCGGAGGCGCACCGCACCGCAGCGGGGATCGGCGCCGGGGACACCGTCGAGGTCACACTCGAGCTCGACACCCTGCCGCGCACCGTCGAGTTGCCCTCCGACCTGGCGGCGGCGTTCGACGCGGCCGGGGTCCGTGCGGCGTACGAGACCCTTTCGGCGTCACGGCAGCGGGCACTCGTGGACCCGGTGCTCGCGGCGAAGGCCCCGGAGACGCGGCAGCGCCGGGCCGACAAGGCCGTGGAGGCGTTGCGCGGATAGGCGGGTGAGCGCGGTGGCGCTGGCGCTGGGCATGGCTTCGCCGGGTGCGATCGGGCGTACCTGGTAGAACCGGGCGTACCTGGTCGTTCGGTTCCACCAGGGACACCCGTTCTGACCAGGTATCGCAGTCGTTCTGGGAAGGAACGAGCGCCGTCGTCAGCCGCCGAGCTCGACCAGGACCCGCGGGATCTCGGTCAACAGTTCGCTGGCGAGGTAGCCCAGTGGCCCGACCTGCACGGCGAGGCGGTCACCCGCGGCGGCGTGCACGTACGACGCCCAGGCGACGGCCTGTGCCGGCTCGGCGCCGCGGGCGAGCAATCCGACCACCACACCCGACAACACGTCACCGCTGCCGCTGGTGCCGAGTCCGCCGGAGCCGGTGCCCTTCACCCAGGCACGGCCGTCCGGCGCCGCGATGACGTCGGACAGCGCGACCACGGCGCCGTACCGCTCGGCGATCTCCCGGGCGTCGGCGACGTCGTCGTCCCCGCAGTCCCGACCCAGCAGCCGCTCGGCCTCGCCGCTGTTCGGCGTGAGGACGAGACGACCGTGCAACGGCCTGAGCCGATCCTCGACGTCCGCCGCGACACCGAGCGCGAAGGCGTCCAGCACGACGAAGGTGTCCGGACCGACCGCGTCCGCGATGCCCGCGACGAGGTCCCGAGCACCGTCCGGTTCGTCCAGCCCGGGACCGACCAGCACCGCGTCGGCAGCACCGGCCGTGTCGAGCACGGCATCGATCGCGCCGACGGCGACGTGTCCGCCGTCGTCCTCGGCGAGCGGGACCACGCCCGACTCGGGCACGGCGACCGCGACCTGGTTCGCCACGCTCGACCCGACCGCCAGGGACAGTCGGCCTGCTCCGACCCGCAGTGCGGCGAGCGCCGACAGCATGGCGGCACCCGGGGTGTGGGCGGCGCCGCCGACGACGAGGACCTGTCCCCGGCCGTACTTGCCGGCGCCGGGGTCGGGCAGCGCCCACTCGCGGAGGACGTTCGGTGTGATGTGCTGCGGTGCTGCAGGCTCTTGGTCAGTCGACACGGGCGTCGTCCTTCCGGCCACTGTGCTCGGTGACCTCGTCGTCGTCGAGGTGCCCGACGGCGGAGAACTCCTCGAGCGTCCAGGGGGCACCGGGCCCGTCGCGGTGCAGTCGTGTCAGGGAGGCGTTCGCGACCGTGTGGTCCTCGGCGAACGCCATGAGGGCGTGTTCGTCGAGGTCGAGGCAGACGGCGACGGCGAGCATCACCACGGCGTCGTGCGCGGCGACGAGCAGTCGTTCGGTGCCCTCGAGCCGGTCGACGTCCGTCAGCACGGTGCGGAGGCGGAGCATCACGTCCGCCCAGGACTCCCCGCCGGCGGGACGGTGGTAGTACTTGCCGAGCCACTGTCGTCGGCGTTCCTCGTCCGGGTACCGGTTCCGCACGCCGTCACGGGTGAGCAGGTCGAGGACGCCGAGCTCCCGGTCGCGGAGTCGCTCGTCGACGCGCTTCGGCGGCTCGGTCAGCCCGCCGGCCTCGAGCGCGATGCTGATCGTCTGCTGCGCCCGGCGGTACGGCGAGACCCAGAGGGCGACCGGGACGTCGTCGACGCCGCGGTCGGCGAGCTCCTGCCCGAGCGCTCGGGACTGTTCCTCCCCCAACGGACTGAGCGGGACGTCGGCGTCGCGGTGGTCGACCTCGATGACGTCCGCGCCCTCGGCTTCGGCTCTGGCGGCGGCGACGTTCGCGGTCGACTCCCCGTGCCGGACGAGCCAGATCTCGGTGACAGCCATGGGCGCGACGCTAACCGCGGGCCCCTGGGTCGGCTCCCGGCCACGTCGTCGTCGGGCTGCGGCGCGCTCGGGCCGCTGCGCGCGTGCCTGCAGATCAAGCCGCTCCGGGCCGTGCGCTCCTCGATGCGCGTGCCTGCCGGGTCAGGCCGCCCCGGGCCGTGCGCTCCTCGACGGTCGGACCGGGCACGGCAGTCCCGCGGCTCGGAAGCGTCGGACCAGCGCGTCGGGGTCGAACAGGTCGCGCCACTCGAGCCGGACGATCGTCCGCACGCCGGGCACGGTCAGCAACTGCTCGTGCCGCCGCTTCTCGTCGAGGAACACCTCGGTGGGGCTCCGACCCGCGAGGTACCGCTCCTGCGTGTACTTCGCTCGACCGTCGATCTCGACGACCACACCCTGGTCCGGGAACCAGAAGTCCACCGTGAACCGTCTCCCGCCGACCACGAACTCCTGCTGCAGGACCGGCCCTGGCAGCCCGAGCTCGAGGAACACCACCCGCGCGAAGGACTCGGCGACCGATCCGGCGCGCCCGTCTGCGAGGCCGAGCACGTGCTCCGCTCGACGGTGCCCGCGTGCTCGGGGGTCGACCGCCGCCAGGAGCTCCGCCGCTCCGGTCCCGGCTCGCACCGCAGCGTCCGCCACGACCACCGCGGTGCGCAGGTCGTCCTGCATCGCGATGTCGACGACGGTGCGGGGCACGGTCGTCACCCGGATCCCGTCGGCCGCCACTAGCTCGTCGCCACGAACGGGACGCGTGTGCAGGACGAGGTCCCGCGTCCGCCCGCGGTACATCGTCTCGGGCACGGTCGCGTGCACGGGGACCTGCCAGCCGCCCAGGGCCGGGAGCCCGAGGACCGCAGCCGCCGACACGTGCGAGGCGACCGCCGCGGTACCGATCCGCCCGAGCCGTGCATGGACACGGGCCACGTAGCGCTGCCGAGGCCCCGCAGCGTCCCAGCGGGCGCCCTCGACGAAGGCGTTCGGGCCGACGCGGATCAACCGGTCAGCGCCGCTCGATCGTGCGCGGCGGCGCAGGGTCGTCGGGTCACACGCGATCTCGCGTGCCGGTCCCGCACGGAGGATGGGGAGTGGACGTTCCATGCCGCGATCGTGCCCGGTCTCCACGCGCCGACGGGTGCCGATCGTGGCAACTGTGGACGAGCCTCCAGTCCGGTCGCCCTGTGCAGGACGCTCGTTCCTTCCCAGAACAGGTGCGGTACCAAGCGTTTCCGGGCGTACCTGGTCGGAACGGAAGACCAGGTACGCCCGGATCGACCAGGTATGCCCGATTCCGCGGGGCGGGGCGGGGCGGAGCGGGGCGTAGCGCCCCGGGCCAGCGCGGCACAGCACAGCCCGGCGCGCGCGACGCGGCGCCGGGGGAACGCACCCGTGCTCCCCCGGCGCCGCTGTCTCTCCGCCGGCCCCGCTGCCTCGGGCCCGACGCCGCCGCACCGCAGCCCCTCCGGGCCGACGCCGCCGGCCCCGCTGCCTCGGGCCCGGCGCCGCCGGCCCCGCTGCCTCGGGCCCAGCGCCGCCGCCCCGCTGCCACGGGGTCGGCGTGGCCTCAGGCCCGCCGCACCCGCAGCGTGACGATCTCGAACGGGCGCAGGGTGAGCACGACGGGTTCCCCGGCCGCCCACGTCCCCGAGCCGAGCGGCCGCTCGAGCAGGTCCACGGCCTCCACCGAAGCGACGTCGAACCCGAACGACACCCCGACGTCCGACGCCCGACCGCCCGCGGCCTCGTAGAGCCGCACGACCACGTCGCCGGAGCGGTCCTCGGCGAGCTTCACGGCCTCGACGAGCACCTGGGGCGAGGACACGACGACCAGCGGCGACACGTCGGCCGACCCCGATCCCGGCACGGACCGCACCGGCAGGTTGAGCCGGTACCCGGAGTCCGCCGCGTCGAGCACGGACTCCCCGACGCGCAGCACCGTCCGGAAGACGTGGTGCCCCTGGTCGGCGTGCGGGTCCGGGAACGTCGGCGCGCGCAGCAGGGACTCCCGCACCAGCGTCGTCGTCCCGCCGTCGGCCCGGGTCGAGCGGGTGATGTCGTGCCCGTACGTGGAGTCGTTCGCCACCGCGACCCCGAAGCCGGGCTCGGCGACGTGCACCCACCGGTGCGCGGCGGTCTCGAAGCGCGCCATGTCCCACGAGGTGTTCTGGTGCGTCGGCCGGTCGATGTGCCCGAACTGGATCTCGCTCGACGCGACGGACGCCCGGACGTCGAGCGGGAACGCGAGCTTGAGGAGCTTCTGCTGCTCGTGCCACTCGACCTCGGTCTCGACGTGCAGCTCCGGCTGCCCGGCGACGGCCGAGTACCGGGTGGTCACCGACGACGAGCCGAAGGGACGCGTCACGACGAGCGCATCGCCGACCACCTCGACGGAGGCCGCCGCCAGCACGGTCCCGCTGCGCTGGTAGGCGCGGTCGATGTCCCAGGCCTCCCACTGGTTCGGGGTGTCGCGGAACACCGTGTACTGCGCGGCGGCAGCGCCGGGCGCGATCGCGTCGCGTCCGGTCGCGTGGTCGACGAACGACACGACGTGGCCCTCCGCGTCGACGGTCGCGGTGACGACACCGGTGTCGAGGACGAAGCGGTCACCGCTCCGGACGGGAGGCACGGCCTCCGTCGCCGACACGGCGGAACCCCCCAGGGCGGTCACCCCGCCCGCTGCGACCGGCGAGGCGTTGAAGCGCACGACCGTCCCGTCCTCGGCGGTGCCCCCGGTCCCGGCGGCACCCGGAGCACGTGGAGCGTCGAGCGACGCCCCACCGTCCCCGGCGAAGGCGGTCGCCGACGCCCCGACCCCGGCGAGCGCCGGCGCACCACCGCTCGCGAGCGCGGTCGTCGAGGCACCGATGAGGTCCTCGAGCACCTCCGCCACCCGGGCGTACTCGGCCTCGGCGTTCTCGTACACCCAGGCGATCGACGACCCCGGCAGGATGTCGTGGAACTGCTGCAGGAGCACGGTGTGCCAGACGGACTCGAGCTCGTCGTACGGGTACTCGGCGCCGAGTCGCACGGCTGCGGTGGCCGCCCAGAGCTCGGCCTCGCGGAGCAGGTGCTCGGAGCGCCGGTTGCCCTGCTTCGTGCGGATCTGCGACGTGTAGGTGCCGCGGTGGAACTCGAGGTACATCTCCCCCGACCACACGGCGGGCTCCGGCAGGACGCGCTCGAGCTCCTCGAAGACCTGGGCGGGGGTGCCGAGGTCGACCCGCGGCGAGCCGTCGAGGTCGTGCTGGCGCCGTGCTGCCGCGACCATCTCGCGGGTGGGTCCGCCACCGCCGTCGCCGAACCCGTAGAGCAGCATCGACGTGTTCGCGACGCCGCGCTCCTTGTTCCCGCGCTCGCCGCGGTGCAGGTCGGCCGCCGAGACGTCCGAGTTGTAGGTGTCCGCCGGGGGCAGGTGCGTCAGGACGCGCGAGCCGTCGATGCCCTCCCAGTGGAAGGACGTGTGCGGGATGACGTTCGTCTCGTTCCACGAGGGCTTCTGCGTGACGAACCACTTCGACCCGGCGGCGCGGACGATCTGCGGCAGGGCTCCGGTGTAGCCGAACGAGTCGGGCAGCCAGGCCTCGGGGGTGTCGATGCCGAACTCCTCGAGGAAGAGCCGCTTGCCCGCGACGAACTGGCGGGCCAGGGCCTCACCGCCGGGCAGGTTCGTGTCCGACTCGACCCACATGCCCCCGACCGGGATCCACCGCCCCTCGGCGACGCGCTGCTTGATGCGCGCCCAGATCGACGGGTAGCCGTCACGGATCCAGGCGTACTGCTGCGCCGACGAGCAGGCGAAGGTGAAGTCGGGGTCCTGGTCCATCAGGTCGAGCACGTTCGAGAACGTGCGCGCGCACTTGCGGATCGTCTCGCGGACGGGCCAGAGCCAGGCGGAGTCGATGTGGGCGTGCCCGACGGCGACGGCGCGCCCGGCGGACCCGGCCGCCCCCACGGCGAGCAGCGGCGCGAGCACCTCGCGGGTCGCGGCAGCGCTGCCGGCGACGTCGTCGGGGTCGAGGGCGTCCGCCGCACGTTCGAGCCCGCGCAGGATGTCCGCGCCCCGGGTGCCGTCGGTCGGCAGCTCGGCCATGAGTCCGCGGAGCACCCAGACGTCCTGCTGCAGCTCCCACACGGTGTCGTCCCGCTCGACGAGCTCCAGCGCGCGCAGGCGGTAGATCGGCTCGGTGCCGGCGGTGGTCTTCGAGCCGAGCGGGGTCGCCCCCTGGAAGTCGTCGCCGCCGATGTCCGGGTTCGCGGCGGCCTCGACGTAGACCTCGAACGTGCCGCCGGGGCCGACCTCGACGGGCACGGTGTCGTTCCGCGGTTCGATGCCCTTGATCGTGGAGCCGTCGGTGCGCCAGGCGAGCCCCTCGGCCTGGAACCCGGGCTGCCGCTTCGAGAAGCCGAGGTCCACCCGGAGCTCGACGGTGGTGCCGGGGTCGACGCCGAAGTCGTCCGGCACGGTGCCGCGGACGCGGAACCAGGTGGTCCCCCACGGCCGCGCTCCCCAGGCGTCACCGACGCGGAACGGCGTGTACTCGGCTGCGACGGCCTCGGCGAACGGCACCGGTTCGTCCGGTACCTGCCAGGCGTCGACGGTGACCGGCGCCGAGCGACGGTGCACGGCGGGGTCGATGCGGTCCCGGACGAGACGGGCGATCCGAGCTTCGACGAGGGGTTCGTCGTGGTGCATGGAGGTGGTTCCTTTCCAGCAGGGACGGTCGGGCGTGGTGCCCGGCGAGCGTGGGGCGCGGTCAGCCCTTGATGCCGCCGGCGAGGGCGTTGCCCCCACCGAGGCCGCGGGACACGAGCACGTAGAGGGCGATGACCGGCACGGAGTACACGATCGAGAACGCGGCGAGCTGCCCGTAGGCGACGGCCCCGTTCTGCCCGAAGAAGTTGAAGATGCTCACCGCGGCGGGCACCTTGTCGGGCGAGAGCAGCAGGACGAAGGGGACGAAGAAGTTCCCCCACGCCTGGATGAACACGAAGATGAACACGACGGCGATCCCCGGACGCATGAGCGGCACGACGATGCGCGTCAGCGTGGTGAACATCGAGGCGCCGTCCGTCCACGCCGCTTCCTCGAGCGAGATCGGCACCGAGTCCATGAAGTTCTTCGCCATCCAGATCGCCATCGGCAGGCTCGTGGCGGCGAGGAAGAAGATGCAGCCGTAGATGTTGTCGATGAGGTTGAGCGACACGAACAGCGCGTAGACGGGCACCATCATCGCGGTGATGGGCAGGCCGGTGCCGAACAGGATGCTGTACAGGAACGGCTTGTTGACCCGCATCTTGTACCGGGACAGCGGGTACGCGGCGAGGAGCGCCGCGACGACCGTCACCACCGCGGTGCCGCCGGAGAGCAGCAGGCTGTTCGCGAGCGGGATGAACGACAGCTCCGGGGTGAGCACCTGGGTGAAGTTGTCGAGCGTGAACTGCGACGGGATCTTCACGGACAGCGAGGCCTGGGCGTCGACGGAGGCGAGCACGAGCCAGAGCAGCGGCACCGCGAAGCACACGGCGATGACGAGCAGGACGATGTTCGACACCCAGCGGAGGGTGCGCCCCCGCGGAGAGGTCATGTGCAGGGCGCCCGGCGCGGTGACGGACCGGGTGGTGTCGGACACGGGACGGTCAGCGGTGAGGGCCATGGTCAGTCCACCTCCGGCTTCAGTGCCTTGATGTAGATGATCGAGAAGACCGCCCCCACCACGAGCAGGATGGTCGCGATCGCGGTCCCGAAGCCGAGCTGCGAGAACTGGAACGCCTCCTGGTACGCCAGGATCGGCAGGGTCGACGAGTTGGTGCCGGGTCCGCCGCCCGTCATCACGAAGATGAGGGTGAAGACCGACAGCGTCTGCAGTGTCGTGAGCATGAGGTTCGTCGAGATGGACCGACGGATCACCGGCAGCGTGATGTAGACGAGGCGCTGCCAGCCGGTGGCGCCGTCGACCTCGGCGGACTCGGTGATCTCCTCGGGGACCTCCTGCACGGCCGCCGAGTAGACGAGCATCGAGAACGCGGTACCGCGCCAGACGTTCGCCAGGATGACCGCGATCATCGGGTACGTGTAGAGCCAGTTCGGCCCGCTGATCCCGATGGAGGCGAGGAACGAGTTGAGCGTGCCCTCGTCGTGGAAGAAGGCGTACGCGGCGAACGAGGCGACGATCTCCGGCAGGACCCATGCCGCGACGACGAACGTGCCGACGACCGCGCGGACGACCTTGTTCGCGCTGCGCATGAGGAGCGCGAGACCGAGACCGAGCACGTTCTGCCCGACGACGGCGGATGCGAGCAGGAACACGATCGTCAGGACGACGGACTTCGGGAAGTCCGGGTCCTGGAACAGCTCGACGTAGTTCTGGAACCCGACGAACTGCTGGTTCGCGGCGTCGACGCCGGTCAGGGCCGCGTTGGTGAACGACCCGTAGAACGACGAGATGACCGGCCCGAGCAGGAAGATGACGAGGAGGACCACGGCGGGCAGGAGCGGGACGACCCGCGTCGCGTTCCGGAGGGGCCGCCGATTGCGCGGCACGGGTGGTTCGGTGCGCTTCGGCGCGCCGGGTGCCGACAGCGTCGGCGCGAGAGGGGTGCTGGACACGTGGATGCCTTCCGGGTGCGGAGGGGTTCCGAAGGTGGGGTGGGTCGGACGGGAGGCGCGGTGCAGGGGTGATCCGCGCCTCCCGTCCGTCAGACGGTCACGTCACTGACCGGCAGCGACGGTGCCGTCCTTGCCGACGACGCCCTCGACGGCCTTGTCGTAGACGGCTGCGGCCTCGGACGGCGACTGCTGGCCGGTCATGACGGACTCCATCGCGACCTGGATGGCGTTCGACACCTGCGCGTACTCGCTCGTCGCCGGGCGGAAGTTGGTGTGCTCCACCAAGCCGGAGAAGAACTCGAACGTGGGGTTGGCGCCGGTGTACTCCGGGTCCTCGGCGACGTCCTTGCGGACGGCGATCTGGCTGTTCTCGGCGTCGTACTTGATGGAGCCGTCCTTGTCGAGGAACATCGTGATGAAGTCGAACGCGGCCTGCGGGTCCTTCGACTTCGCACCGACCGAGAGCGTCCACCCGCCGGACATCGAGTTGTACCCGGGCTCCTGGCCGTTCTGGGTCGGGAAGGGCGCCTGCCCCATCACGTCGTTCCACTCCTTCCACGGAGCGGTGCCCGTCTCGAGCCACGTGCCCGACTGCCACGAGCCGTCGAGGTCGATGGCGAGCTTGCCCTCGGGCAGCCACGTCTGCGTGATCGTGGTGCCGATGTTCGTGTCGAGCGCCTGCTGCGGGGTGGGGCCGAGGTCGCCCTGGTAGACGTCCTCGATGAACTGCAGCGAGTCCTCGAACTGCTTCGACCCGACGACCCACTTGCCGTCCTGGTAGAGCGTGTTGCCGTCACCGTCCGCGCCGTAGAGCAGCATCTCGAAGCCCTGCATGGTCGAGGCCTCGCCCTGTGCCTTGCCGGAGTAGATGTTGAACGGGATGACGTCCGGGTCCTGCTCCTTGATGGTCTTCGCCGCTGCGAGCACGTCGTCCCAGGTCTTCGGCTCCCACGGGACCGGCAGGCCGACCTTCTCGAAGATGTCCTTGTTGTACCAGAGCGCGCGGGTGTCGGTGCCCATCGGGACGCCGTAGATCTTGCCGTCCTCGCCCTCGCCGGCCTGCTTGGCGTTGTCGTAGAACTGGTCCCACTCGTCCCACTTCTCCGTGTACTGGTCGATCGGCAGCAGGTACCCGGCGTCGGCGTCCGCCTTGATGCGGAAGGTGTCCTCGTAGATGACGTCGGGGGCGGTCGCGGGGGCGCGGTTCATGAGGGCGAGCTTCGTGGCGTAGTCGTCCTCCTGCGCCTGGATCGGGACGAGCTCGACCTTCTTGCCGGGGTTGGCCTTCTCGTACTCCTGCTTGACGACCTTCATCTGGGCGTCGAGCTGCTGGAAGGCACCGAACTTCTGGTAGGCGATCTTGATCGTGTCGCTCGAGGCAGAGCCCGAGCTGGAACAACCCGCCAGCCCGACCGCGGCTGCTGCCACGGCTGCGAGTCCGGCGATGATTCGGGTGCGGCGTTTCATCGGTGCTCCTTTGCACGGGATGTCCGCGGGCTCCGTCACCCGCGCGCAGGATTAGTACAACGGATGGACTTATTCGTGTCAAGCACTTTCCGTCACGGGTCGGCAACGGCCCCCCGGGCGCGCGCGTAGGAGGACGAACCGCGTGTAGGAGGACGTTCCGCGCGTAGGAGGACGGGTGGGACGACCTCCTACGCGCGGAAGCGCTTCCCACTGCGCGTGCAATGGGAAGGAACGGGCAGCGAACCCGGGTCAGGCGATGGGGGTGGCGCCCCCGGTCACCGTGATGCCGCCGGACTCGGGCACGTCGACGAGCAGCACGCTCGGACGCCCGACGTGTCGCCCCTGCCGGATCACCACGCGTGCCCCGGGCGACACCGCGCCGACCGCGCGCAGGTACGCACCGGTCGAGGCCGCCGCCGAGCCCGTCGCCGGGTCCTCGGTGATCCGGCCGGCGGGGAAGAGGTTGCGCGCCTCGAACTCGAGCGGACCCGTCCGGTGCAGGACCGTGACGGTGCCCTCCCACCCGTACTCCCGCTTGAGTGCGGCGAGCGCGGCGGGGTCGAAGCGGAACTGGTGGAAGAGCTCCACGTCGGCGAGCACGACCACGGGGTGCCGGTTGCCGGCGGAGGACTCGAGCACGGGGAACCCCTCGGCGACGTCACCGTCGACGAGCCCGAGCACGGCGGCGAGCCGCTCCCACCGTGCGGGATCGATCGGACGGGTCGACGGCTCGACGCTCGTCATCGCGACCTGGACACTGCCGTCGGGTGCGGTCGTGGCGTCGACCGCGATGTCCCCCGCGGCCGTCGAGAACACCCGGGCCCCGGTCCCCTCGCGCTCGGCGAGCACGACGGCGGTGGCGACGGTGGCGTGTCCGCAGAAGGGGACCTCGGCGGCCGGCGAGAAGTAGCGCACCCGGGCGCCGTCCGGCGTCCGCGCGACCACGAAGGCGGTCTCCGGGTACGCCACCTCCTGCGCGACCGCGAGCATCTCGTCGTCGGTCATCCCCTCGGCGTCGAGCACGATCCCCGCGGGGTTGCCGCCCCCGGGCTCGGCGGCGAAGGCGGTGTAGCGGAGGACCTCGGAGCGCATCCCCCGACGCTACCGCGGAGGCACCGACGCCATCGCGGCGCTGGGACGCCATCGCGGAGGCACCGACGCCCCCGCGCGGGACACCGACGCCCCCGCTGTCCGGTGGGACGACGGGAGCGTCGGTCGGGTCGTGCAGCGTCAGGCCGGCGAGCCGACCGTCCGACGACGGCGTGCCACGAGGACACCCGCACCGGCTGCCAGGAGCAGGAGCGCCGCGGCGATAACACCGCCCAGCTCGGCACCGGTGAACGCGAGCGACCCCGTCGCGGGGTCGATCGTGATCCCGGTCCACCCGAGCACCGTGCCGTCGAACGCGGCCACCGCGATGCGGTGCTGCCCTGCCGGGACGTCGGCGGGGACGGCCACCGTCACCGTGCCGTCCGCGGCGACGACCGGCGCCCCGAGGAGTCGTGGCTCGGAGACCAGCCAGACCGCGACGCGCTGCCCGGCGTACCGCGTTCCGACGTCGATCGTCAGCGAGCTGCCCGCACGGACGTTCGACGGCGCGGAGACCGAGCCACGGTTCCCGTCGACGAGCGCCGAGACGTCCGGCGCGACCGGAGCCGCGGGCGCCGCCGGCCCCGGAGCCGTCGGGCCAGGAGTCGTCGGGCCAGGAGTCGTCGGGCCAGGAGTCGTCGGGACCGGGGCCGGGCTGCTGCCACCCGTGCCCGGAGCCGGGGTGCTGCCGCCGCCGTCACCCGGCGGGGGCGTCTCCCCGCCACCGGGCGCAGGCGTCTCCCCGTCACCCGGAGCAGGCGTGTCCCCGTCACCCGGCGCAGGCGCCCCGCCGTCGCCGTCGCCGTCACCCGGCTCCTCCACCGCGTCGCACGGGTACGTCCCGGTGCGCAGCGAAGCGCCGTTCGTGTCGTTGTCGTCGGCGTAGAAGGTCGCCCGAGCACCGTCCACGCAGCGCCCCGAGATCGCGAAGCCCTCGTTGGCGAGCGTCCGGTCGGCGTTCGCCGGGGCCTCGTACAGCGTCGCGAGCGTGAACGCCCCGTCCTGCACGTCGAACAGCGCGGTGCGGCCGGAGCACGCCTCGTCGCACACGACCCAGAGCGCGTCGAGCGTCGGGTCGAACTGCACCTCGGCCACGAGTGAGAACGGCGTCGCGATCGTGGCCACGCGCTGGGACGAGCCGTCGTCCATCAGCGCGTAGGCGTACACGCTCGCCGTGCCCTCGACGCCGACGAGGAAGAGCCCCTCGCCGTGCCCCGGGTACGCGGCGGGCGCGTAGGTCGCACCGGTGTGCTGGTCGACGAACCCGCGGGACGTCAGCCACGCGTCGGGCACCCAGGTCACGCCCTCGAGCCCGGCGTTCGCGCCCAGGCCCGGGAAGTCCGCGGCGAGGTCCCACTCGTCCGTGGCGCGCAGGACCGACTCGGAGCCGTCCGTGGTCGCGAAGCGCAGCACGGCGGGGCGGCTCACCTTCGACACGTCGTTGTCGCGCTCGGTCGACACGTACACCGCGCCGGGGTCGTCGGCCGTGACGGTGACGCCCTCGGCGTCGGGCGTCCCGGTGCCGTCGGCGTACCGCAGGTCGACGCCCGCGGTGTTCGTCGGAGCCCAGCCGCCCCGGCCGTCCCGGCCGTCCCGGACGAGGTGGTACAGCAGCCCGTCCCCGTTCTGCACGGCCCAGAGCTGCCCGTCCTGCGCGGAGGCGGAGGACGTCCAGTCGAGGCCGCTCAGGTCACCGGCGAAGGTGTCCTCGGCGTCCAGGACGGTCTCGTCCGGGCCGCCGGGCCACGCCTCGGCGGTGACGACGCCGGCGAAGCGGTTCGTCGAGCCCTTCGTCGGCTCGGCCGTCTCGGCGAACGCGCCGGTGCCGTCGGGGTTCCGGCCGTACGTGGTCGCGGCGTGCGCGGTCCACGAGTACTCGTCGACCAGGACGCCGCGGGCATCCGAGAGCCGCACGCCGTCGGCCTTCCCGAGCCCGAAGCCGAACCCGGCCCCGGCCCCGGCCGCGGTCCCGGTCTCGGCCCCGGCCCCCGGAGCGGTACCGGAGTCCGCACCGGCCTGCGCCTCGTCGAGCACGGTGAACCCGCCCGGCGGGACGGTGGTGCCGGCGGGGACCGTCCAGGCGTGGTCGTCCTCGCTGTCCCGCAGCACGTACCCGCCGAGGTCGACCGTGGTCGTCCCGACGTTCGTCAGCTCCACCCAGTCACCCGGGGTGCCACCCTGCGACTCGACCTCGTTGATGCGGACGGGCGACGAGCAGTCGTTCGGTCCACCCTTCGTCGACGCGGTCGTGTCCACGAGCGTGCCGGAGCCGTCCGGGCAGCTGCCGTACGTCACGGCGGCGTGCGTGGTCCACGCGTACCGCAGCGTCAGCGTGCCGGAGGCGTCGTACAGCCGCACCGAGTCGGCACCGCCGATCCCGAAGTCGAAGCCCGACCGGGTGGTGGTCTCCTGGTCGACGACGAGGTACCCGCCGGCGGCGATCGTCGAGCCCTGCGGCAGCGTGTACGCCGTGTGCGACGAGTCGGAGTCGAGGAAGCGCCAGCCGCTCAGGTCGATCGCGGCGGACGAGGTGTTCACCAGCTCGACCCAGTCGGTGTCGTCGGCGTTCGACTCCACCTCGTTGATCGCGAGCCCGGCGGCGGGGCCGGTGGTGACGCGGGCGCCGACGGTCGGGTCGTCGTCACCGACCGCGGCGACGGCGGGGGTCGCGGTCAGCACGCCGGCGGCGAGGGCGATGCCCGTCGCGAGGCCGGCACCGAGCCGCAGGGCGGGGGTGTGCATGCAGGGTCCTTCTCGGGGAGGTCAGGGGGACCTGCACGACTGTTCAGCATCCCGGCGTCCGGCCGGTGGCTGCCGGGTGAACGACCGGTGCCGCGTCCTCCCAGCAGGCGTCAGGAGGATGGGAGCGACCACGCGAGCGCGTTCGGTCGGAGAGGGAACCGTGACGGACGACACCAGCAACACCGCACTGCAGTCGATGATCGAGCGTGCCGGGCAGATCACCGCCGAGGAGGCCGAGGCGCTCGACGTCGTCTGGAAGGCCGACGAGCAGATCGTGGTGCCGGAGGCGAGCGCCTCGCTCGCGATCCAGGGCGGCGCCGACGGCCGGATGGTGACGAACGCCGACCTGCTGGCCGCGTGGAAGCACGCACTCGACGCCGCCGGCGAGGCCGGTCGCGTCGACGAGATCGAGGCGGCGCAGGAGGCCGGCAAGGCCGTCAAGCACGGCGGTGCACACCTCCGCGACCGCGCCGGGGCCGAGGAAGCGGTCCGCTCGGCGGTCCTCGCCACCGGCGTCCGCGACCTCCTGACGGACGAGGAGTACGACACGCTGACGGCGGCGTGGCGGAGGGTGCTCGGCGCGGCCTGACGGGACGTCGTCGGACGGGAGGCGCGGGGCGGACCGTCACCGCGCCTCCCGGTCGACGGACGACCGGACGGGAGGCGCGGGGCGGGCCCGACCGGGGCCTCCCGTCCGGCACGCGGTCACCGGCGGGTCGTCGGCCAGCCGCTCCTGTCGACCCGCGTCGACGGGTCAGCGGCGGATGAGCAGCGCGCTCGCGCGCGGTGACAGGGCCGCGTCGAGCACGAGGCACGCGGCGCCGACGGCCGCCACGTCCGCACCCCGCCCGCTGTCCACGACCGCGATCGGGTGCTTCGGGACGAGCAGCGGCGACCCCGTGATCGCGGCCCGCGCCGCCGGCAGGGCGACCGGGGCGATGCGCGACCAGAACGGTCCGCCGAAGACCACGCGGTCGACGTCGAGCAGGTTGACGATGACCACGACGGCCCGGCCCATGACGGTCCCGGCGTCGGCCGCGAGTCCCGAGGCGACCTCGTCGCCGGACGCGATCGCCTCGCCGAGGGAGTCCCAGGCCCGCTGCACGGCGGTGACGTCGCCCGCCGGAGCAGCGCCGGGCAGCCGGAGCCCGCGTCCGCGCGCGACCTCGACCAGCCGTGCCGGGGCGACCGCGGCCCCGACCTCACCCCGCGGACCGGAGCCGTCGGGGGTCCCCGCGAGCGCCCCCTGGTCGACCATGATGTGCCCGGCGTCGCCCGCGTTCGAGCCGGTACCGCGGACGGGTTCGTGGTCGACGACGAGCCCGACGCCGAAGCCCGTCCCGAAGTAGACGAAGGCGAAGTTCCGCGCCGAGGACTCCCCCGCCAGGAACATCTCGCCGACGACCGCCGCGGTGACGTCCTTCTCGAGCAGCACCGGGAAGCCGGTCGCCTCGGCGAGGGCGTCGCGCAGCGGCACGTCCCGCCAGCGGGGCAGGAACGGCGGGTCGAGCACGACGCCGGCGTCGACGTCGATCGGCCCGGGGCTCGCGATGCCGACGCCGAGCACGCTCTCCGCTGCGACACCGGCGTCCGCGACGAGTCCGTCGACGGCGGTCGCGATGGTCCGGACGACCTCGGCGGGGTCGTCCGCGGAGGGCGTCGACGTGGTGGTCTCGGCGACCACGCTGCCCGCGAGGTCGAGGAGCACGTAGGTCACGACCGCGGGGTCGACGTGCACACCGACCGCGTACCGACTCGTCGCCTCGAGTCGCAGGATCGTCCGGGGCTTCCCACGGCCGGCGACCACGGTGCCGGACTCGACGATCATGCCGGCCTCGATCAGGAAGCGCGTGACGTTCGACACCGTCTGGGCGCTCAGGCCCGTGCTCGCGGCGAGCTCCACACGGCTCAGTCCGTCGGGCGAGCGCCGGACGGCGTCGAGCACGACGGTGCGGTTGAAGCCGCCGATCGACGGCAGGTTCGCCCCGCGCCGATGCTCCGCCATGCCGCGACCCTACCGCCGCCCGTGCGTACGCAACGGTGCTGCAACGCTTCGCACGTCGTCCTGGCACCCGGACGGGGTGCACCGCTACCCTGAGCGGCATGACGGACCTCCGCCTCGAAGCCCTCTCCGCGTCGACCGCCGCCGCGGCCAACTCGCTGACGCTCAAGCCCGGGCAGGAGCAGTTCGTCCAGCCGACGACGTACGGCGTCGCCGAGTCCGACGTGAAGCCGAGCTCGGCGTGGACCCGCGTGGTGCTCGACGGGGACCGCGTGGTCGGGATGATCATCGGCACCTTCGACGAGGACAACAACGAGGAAGAGCTCCGCAGCGCGATCTGGCGCGTCAACGTCGCCGCCGACGCGCAGGGCCGCGGTGTCGGCCGCTTCGCGGTGCACGGTCTCGCGGACGAGGCCCGGAGCCGCGGGTTCGAGCGGCTCACGGTCGTGTACGAGCCGGGCGGCCACGGCGGCCCCGAGGCGTTCTTCCGCGCCCTCGGGTTCGAGGTCGTGCGTGAGACGCAGTACGGCGACCACTACGCCGTCCTCGCGCTCTGACCGGGCGTGGACGGAGCCGAGTCCGGACCCGAGCCGGACTCCGGGGCCGAGCCGGACTTCGGGGCCGCCGTCGCCGAGGTGGTCCGGCTGATCCCGGCGGGACACGTCATGACGTACGGCGACGTCGCCGCCGTCCTCGGGTCGCGGGCCGCTCGCGCCGTCGGCACGGTGATGGCCCGCGAGGGCGCCGACCTGCCGTGGTGGCGCGTGGTGCGCGCCGGCGGCCTGCCGCCCGTCCGGCACGAGGCGCGTGCCCTCGAGCACTACCGTGCCGAGGGCACGCCGCTCGTGGAACGGTCGTCAGCTGCATCGGGCTCGTCGGCCTGGAGGATCGACGTGCGTCGGGCGCGCTGGTCACCCGCCACGGACGCCGACGACCCGTTCTGAGCGCTCAGTCGAAGCGCGAGCCCTTCGGGTTCGGCGGCAGCAGGAACATCACCAGCAGCACGAGCGAGCCGATGCCGACGACCACGTGCAGGAACTGCCAGAAGCCGGACAGGTTCGCGTCGTGCAGCCGACGGGCACCGAGGGCGAGCGACCCGATCAGTGTGGCCAGGCCCCAGAGCACGAACAGGTACGAGCCGACCGGGTTCTCGAGCACCGGGGTCCCGGGCGTGAACACCTGCGGGACGAGCTGGAGCACGAGCCCGATCACGAACGACGTCAGCCACCACCACCAGGCCTCGGAGCGGGAGGCCCGTCCGGTGAACACGGTGTACTTCCGCCAGAACCGTCGGACCGCCTCGGCGAAGGGTGCCCCGTAGAAGGGGTCGCGCAGGGCGACGCCGCCGGGCTGCACGCTGTCGTTGCTCATGGAGTCAGCAAACCACGTGCAGCCCGGTCCGTCAGACGAGCGAGTCCCGCCAGGCGGCGTGCAGCTGGGCGAACCGCCCGGTCCCCGCGATCAGGTCGTCCGGCGTGCCGTCCTCGACGATCCGCCCGTACTCCATCACGAGCACCCGGTGGGCGATCGCGACGGTCGACAGGCGGTGCGCGATGATCACGGCGGTGCGGTCCGCGAGCAGGGTCTCGAGCCCCTCCTGCACGAGCCGCTCGGACGGGATGTCCAGCGACGCCGTGGCCTCGTCGAGGATGAGCACCTTCGGGTCGGCGATGAACGCCCGGGCGAACGACAGGAGCTGCCGCTGCCCGGCCGACACCCGGCCACCGCGCTTGTTCACGTCGGTGTCGTACCCGTCGGGCAGGGCCTCGATGAACGCGTCCGCCCCGACCGCCTCCGCCGCGCGCACGATCTCGTCCCGCGTCGCCCCGGGCTTGCCGAGCGCGATGTTGTCCGCGACGGAGCCGGAGAACAGGTACGCCTCCTGCGTGACCATGACGATCGCGCGGCGCATGTCCTTCGGGTCGATGTCCCGCAGGTCCACGCCGTCGAGCCGCACGGAACCCTGCGACGGGTCGTAGAACCGCGCCATGAGCTTCGCGAGCGTCGACTTCCCGGCACCGGTCGACCCGACGAGCGCGATGGTCTGCCCCGCCGGGATGTGCAGGTCGAACTCGGGGAGCACGACCTTCTCGGCGTTGTACGCGAACTCGACGTCGTCGAAGTCCATCGCGCCGGTGGCGTCCGGCAGCCGCACGGGCTTCGCGGGGTCCGGCACCGACGGGCGTTCCTCGAGGACGCCGGAGATCTTCTCCATCGCCGCCGAGGCCGACTGGTACCCGTTGTAGAACATCGCGAGCTCCTGCGCCGGGTCGAAGAACCGCTTGGCGTACAGCGCGACCGCGAGCAGCGCGCCGACCTCGAGCGAGCCCCCCACGATCCGGAAGCCGCCGACGATGACGACCGCCGCGAGCGTGGCGTTGCCGATGAGGACGAGCACCGGGTCGAAGGTCCCGAACAGGTTGAACACCTTCGTGTTCGCCACCCGGTAGTCCTCGACGTAGCCGCCGTACTCGTCGCGGTTGCGGGACTCCTTCCGGAACGCCTGCACCGCCCGGATGCCGGTCATGGTCTCGACGAAGTGCACGATGACGCGCGCCGAGGTCACACGGGTGGCCCGGAACAGGGTCTGCGAGTTCGTCTGGAACCAGCGGATCAGGAACCACAGCGGCACGAGCGACACCGCGAGCACGAGCCCGGAGGTCGGGTCGAGCAGCACGAGCGCGATGCCCGTGAACACCATGTAGAGCACGCCCTGGATGAGCTGGTTCAGGCCGGAGTCGAGCAGCTCGCGGATCGAGTCCAGGTCGCCCGTCTGGCGGGAGATGATCCGGCCGGACGTGTACGTCTCGTGGAACTCGAGCGACAGCCGCTGGGTGTGCAGGAACACGCGCTTCCGCAGGTCGAACAGGATCGCCTGGCTGATCCGCGCCGCGAGCACGGTGTACCAGGCGGTGAGGACCGCGCCGAGCACCGCGACGACGATGTACGTCGCCACGACGCCGAACGCCGGTACCCAGTCGTTCTCGTCCATCACCCGGGGCAGGGCGTTGTCGATGCCCCACGCGATGAGCGCGGGACCCGCGACGGTGCCCGCGGTGGAGACCACCACGACGACGCCGAGCAGCACGAGGCGTGCCTTCAGCGGAGCCGCGAGCGACCCGAGCAGGGCGAGGGAGCGACGCCGCAGGCGCTTGCTCTCCGCCTTGCTGAAGTCCTCGCGCTCCTCGCCGCGCACGCCGAGCGTGGTGACCGCGGCGGTGACGGGGCCGGCCGCCTTCGTGTCCGCGACGTCGTCGAGGACGGGATCGGGGCCTCCGGGCCCGGCTGCCGTGTCCACGGGCGGTACCTGGTCCTGCTGGCTCATGCCATCGCCTCCTCTCGGGCGGGTGCGTCGTCCTCGTCGAGCGAGGAGATGACGTAGCGGTAGTGCTCGTTGGTGGCCATCAGCTCCGAGTGGGTGCCGACGGCGGTGATGCGTCCGCCCTCCATGAGCGCCACCCGGTCGGCGAGCGTCACGGTCGAGGGGCGGTGGGCGACGATGAGCGACGTGGTGTCGGCCAGCACGCGGCGGAGCCCGGCCTCGACCCGCGCCTCGGTGTCGACGTCGAGCGCCGACAGCGGGTCGTCGAGCACCAGGACCGACGGCCGCGCGGCGATCGCGCGGGCGAGCGCCAGACGCTGCCGCTGGCCGCCGGAGAGCGACAGCCCCTCCTCGCCGACGCGGGTGTCGACACCCTCGGGCAGGTCGTCGACGAAGGACGCCTGCGCGATGTCGAGCGCCTCGCGCATGATGCGCTCGGCCTCGGCGCCCTCGAGGTCGGGCCGGCCGAGCAGCACGTTGTCGCGGACGCTCGTCGAGAACAGCGTGGCGTCCTCGAAGGCGACACCGACGTGCCGACGGAGGTCCGCGCGGGTGAGGTCGCGGACGTCGACGCCGTCGATCGTGATCGAGCCGCCGGTCACGTCGTACAGCCGCGGCACCAGGGACAGCAGCGTCGTCTTGCCGCTGCCGGTCAGGCCGACGAGCGCCATGGTCTCGCCCGGGTGCAGCTGCAGCTCGACGCCGTCCACCAGGTCCGGGTACTCGTCCGTCGCGTCCTGGTACCGGAAGTGCACGGCGTTGAACGACAGCGCACCGTGCGGCTCGTCGATGGTCCTCGGTGACGCCGGGTCCTGGATCGTGTTCTCGGAGTCCATGACCTCGAAGAACCGGTCGACCGCGGTCCGGGTGTCGAACGTCATCGACAGGAAGAACCCGATCGACTCGATCGGGAACCGCAGCACGGTCGCCGTCGCGAAGAACGCGAACAGCTGTCCGACCGTCAGCTCGCCCTGCGACGCCAGCCAGATGCCGGCGAGCAGGCACAGCGCGAACGCGACGTCCGGCACGAGCAGCAGCCACAGCCAGATGCTCGCGATGGCCTTCGCCTTCTCGATCTCGGTGCCGCGGAGCGCCTCGGCCTGCTCACTGAACTCGTCGAGCTTGAAGCGACCGCGGCCGAACGCCTTGAGCACGCGGATGCCGTGCACCGACTGCTCGACGCTCGTGGCGAGGTCGCCGACCTGGTCCTGGCTGCGCCGCGCGACGACGGAGTACTTCCGCTCGAACAGCAGGCCGTTGATCCACAGCGGGATCGACGCCACGAGGAAGATCAGTCCGAGCAGCCACCCGAAGGTGAAGAGCACGACGAAGCCGACCGCGATCGTGACGATGTTCACCACGAGCAGCACGACGCCGAACGCCAGCCATCGGCGGATGAGCGACAGGTCGGACACCGAACGGGACAGCAGCTGCCCGGACTCCCAGCGGTCGTGGAAGGCCACCGGCAGGTCCTGGAGCTTGGCGTAGAGCGCGTTGCGCATGCTCGTCTCGATGCGCGTCGACGGGCGCATCACGAGCCGTCGGCGGGATGCGATGAAGAAGGCCTCGAGGGCGCCGAGTGCGAGCACGCCGAGTCCGGCGGGCCAGATGAGCGCGGCGTCGCGCGAGGACAGCGGTCCGTCGACGAGCCACTGGAGCACGTACGGGATCACCAGGGCGACGAGCGAGGCGCCCATCGCCGCGGCCATGCCGCCGAACAGTCGCCAGCGGTACGGCCTGACGTAGGGCCAGATGCGCCCGATGGCGCGCAGGGTCGAGGGGCGGTCGGTGGAGGGGGTCGCCTGGTCGGGCGTTGTGGACATGCGGTTGCGTCCTCGTGCGTCGTGCGGCGTCCGCTCGGTCGGGTCGTCCGGCCCGCCGACGGGTCGCGTCGGTGGGTGGCGGTCCGGCCGGGAGGCGCGGCGTGGCAGTGCGGTGGTCGTCGGCCGGGCGCGTGGTCGCGCGCCGTCGCCGCCACTCGCGTGACGTCGACCGGGCCGGAGGGCACCGGGGACACGGGTCCCCGGGTTCTCAGCAGGTGGTCCGCGCTCGCCGACGGTGTCGTCGGGCGCGAGGCCGTGGGAGGGGCCTGGCTAGACGGCGGCCGCGCCCGGGTACCGGAGCGGCGGTGCCGTCCGGGTCCGGGGTCGCGGGGCGGGAGTGGTCCCCACGAGGGACACGAGACCCGTCCGGGCAGCCGTCGCCACTGTTCCGGTCGTCGCGTCCATCGTCACTCCAGTCGTCGTCTTCGTCACCGTTGTGTCCGCGGGCACGGCCGATCCGGTTGCGATCGTCCGGTGCGGTGCGGAGCCTTACAGACTATTCACAGTCGCACGTGTTGCGCAATGGTCTCGGCGTTGTTGGACGCCGTCGATCCGAGCGCGTGTCGGTGTCCGGTGACCGGTGTTCGGTGTTCGGTGACTCAGTGGAAGAAGTGACGCTCGCCGGTGAAGTACATGGTCACGCCGGCCGCCTGCGCCGCCGCGATGACCTCGTCGTCACGGACGCTGCCGCCCGGCTGCGCGACGGCACGGACACCGGCGTCGAGCAGGACCTGCAGGCCGTCGGCGAACGGGAAGAACGCGTCCGACGCTGCGACGCTGCCCCGGGCACGCTCCCCGGCGCGGTCCACCGCGAGGTGGCAGGAGTCCACCCGGTTGACCTGGCCCATGCCGACGCCGACGCTCGCGCCCTGGTCGGCGAGCAGGATCGCGTTCGACTTCACGGCGCGGCTGGCCTTCCACGCGAACGCGAGGTCGGCGAGGGTCGCGTCGTCGGCCGGCTCGCCGGACACCAGGGTCCAGGTCGACTGGTCGAAGGTGGTGAAGCGGTCGGCGTCCTGCACGAGGAAGCCGCCGGAGACCTGCTTGACCTCACGGGACGCGAGCGCGAAGTCCGACGGCAGCGTGAGGAGCCGGATGTTCTTCTTCTGCGAGAGGATCTCGAGCGCCTCGGGGTCGAAGGCCGGGGCCACGACGACCTCGGTGAAGATGTCGCGCACGGTCTCGGCCATCTGCTTCGTGACCGGGCGGTTCGCGGCGATGACCCCGCCGAAGGCCGACAGCGGGTCGCAGGCGTGCGCGGCGGCGTGCGCCGAGGCGATCGGGTCGACCGCGTCGGCCGGGGCGGTGGCGATGCCGCACGGGTTGGCGTGCTTGATGATCGCGACGGCGGGGGTGTCGAAGTCGTACGCGGCCCGGACGGCGGCGTCGGCGTCGACGTAGTTGTTGTACGACATCTCCTTGCCGTGCAGCTGCGTCGCCTGGGCGATGCCCGCTCCGCCGGAGGTCGTGTAGAGCGCGGCGGCCTGGTGCGCGTTCTCGCCGTAGCGGAGCGTCGCGGTCAGCCCGGCCTCGAGCCGGAGCGTCTCGTCGAACGAGCCGGGCGTCTCGAGGTCGCCCGTCACCTTGGGCGCGGCGGCCTGGGCGGCGACGTGTGCCGCGTCCTGCCCGACGACGTCGGTCGCGAAGTACGACGCGACGGCGGCGTCGTAGGACGCCGTGTGGGCGAAGGCCTGGGCGGCGAGGCGCTTCCGGAGTTCGAGCGTGGTGCCCCCGGCGCGGACGGCCTCGACGACCTCGGCGTAGGACGACGGCGACACGACGATCGCGACGTTCGGGTGGTTCTTCGCCGAGGCGCGGACCATCGCCGGTCCGCCGATGTCGACGTTCTCCACCACGGTCGCGGCCTCGGCACCCGAGGCGACGGTCTCGACGAACGGGTACAGGTTCACCACGACGAGCTCGAACGGCGCGATGCCGAGCTCGGCGAGCTGCTGCTCGTGCGACTCGAGGCGCAGGTCGGCGAGGAGCCCCGCGTGCACGGCAGGGTGCAGGGTCTTGACGCGGCCGTCCAGCGACTCCGGGAACCCGGTCACGCTCGACACGTCGGTGACGGCGTACCCGGCGTCGCGGATCGTCTGCGCCGTGCTGCCAGTCGAGACGAGCTCCACGCCTGCGTCGGCCAGGGCGCCGGCGAGCTCGAGCAGGCCGGACTTGTCGCTCACCGAGATGAGCGCGCGCCGCACGGGGACGACGTCGCGGTGGCGGTAGAGGCTGGGGTCGGCGGCGTGCACGCTCATGCGCTCGGGGTGCCCTTCAGGTCGGTGGTGCCGTTGGCGATGTCGAGGATGGTCTGGATGAGCAGGCGGCGCTCGACCGGCTTGATGCGGTCGTGCAGCGTCGACTCGGAGTCGTCCGGCAGCACCGGGATCCGCTCCTGCGCCAGGATCGGGCCGGTGTCCACGCCGTCGTCGACCTGGATCACGCTGGCGCCGGTCTGCTCGACGCCGGCGGCCAGGGCGTCACGGACCCCGTGTGCGCCGGGGAACTCGGGCAGGTACGCGGGGTGGGTGTTGATGATCGCGGGGGCGAACTCGGACACGACGGCGTGCGGGAGCAGGCGCATCAGGCCGGAGAGCACGAGGAGGTCCGGCGACCACGGCCGGATCTGGGCGGCGAGCTCGGCGCCCCACTCGTCGCGCGAGGCGAAGCGGGAGAACGGCACCGAGAAGGTCGGGACCCCGAACTCCTCGCCCAGCGCCAGGCCCTCGGCATCGCGGTCCGCCCCGATCGCGACCACGCGGGCGGGGTACTCGGCGTCGGTCGTCGCCTCGAGCAGGGCTCGGAGGTTCGAGCCGGTACCGGAGATCAGGACGACCAGTTCGAGCACGGTGACCAGCCTAGCGGCGGACGACCGCCCCGCCGATCGCCAGCAGCGGGAGCGCCTGCGCTGTCGCGGACCCCGGGGCGCAGCCGTAGACGACCAGCTGCAGCCCCGGCGACCCCTGCACGGCGAAGGTGTGCGCGTCGAACTCCAGCCCACCGACCTCCCCGTGCACGAACCGCTTGGTCGTCACGGCCTTCCGCTGCACCCGCTGCGCACTCCAGCGTTCCTCGAACTCGTCGCTGCGTCCGCGCACCTCCGCCACGACCGCCAGGAGGCCGGGGTCGGCTCCGTGCTCGGCGGTCGCGGCGCGCAGACTGGCGACGGTCGAGTCCGCGGTCCTCGACCAGTCCACGTGGAAGTCGCGAGCAACCGGATCGGTGAAGGTCATCCGGACGAGGTTGTCGAACCGGGCGAACGGTGCGTGGACGCCGCGGGCGAGGGCATTCGCTGCGAGGACGTCGTGGGCCGGGTCGATCACGAACGCCGGGTGCGCGGACCACGAGTCGAGGAGCTGACCGAGAGCCGGTGAGACCGAGCCGGGTGCGCGGGACCGCCGCGGCGGCGGGACGAGCCCGGCGAGGGTGAAGAGGTGGTCGCGCTCGTCGCCCTCCAGCTCGAGCCCGTCGGCGATGCCGTCGAGCACCGCCGACCCGGGGCTGATCTCGCGCCCCTGTTCGAGGCGCGTGTAGTAGTCGACGCTGAGGCCACCCAGCACCGCCACCTCCTCTCGCCGGAGGCCGGCCACGCGGCGGAGCCCGCCGGAGGGCAGGCCGAGCGCCTCCGGGGAAAGACGACCGCGGATCGCCCGCAGGTACGCGCCCAGGGCAAGGTCGGCAGAGGACGACGGCACGCTGACAGGGTAGTTCCGACGGCGACCGCCTCCCTGGTCGTGGCACACCCCGGAACGACCCGGCACGGGAAGCCCTGCACACGAGACGGACGCTGGCTCCGTGAACGACGACACTCCCACCACCACCCACCCCTACCTCGGCCTCTGGGTCACGGAAGACGGCCGCGTCCGTCACGAGCTCCGCACCGGAGGCCGGTACGTCGAGGCCCGCGGTGACCGCGAGGCCGCGTACACCGGCGGCTACGAGGTCGCCGGAGCCCACGTCGAGTACCGGGACGACACCGGCTTCACCGCGGACGGCGACTTCCGCGACGACGTCCTGCACCACGGCGGCATGGTGCTGCGACGCCGGAAGATCGTGCTCGTCACAGGTGCCTCCAGCGGTATCGGCAGGGCGACCGCGCTCCGGCTCGCCTCGGCCGGTCACCCCGTCGTCCTGGGGGCTCGCCGGGTCGACCGTCTCGAATCCCTCGTGACGGAGATCGAGGGCGCGGGCGGCCAGGCCCTGGCGGTACCGACGGACGTCACCGACCTCGCCTCCACACAAGCGTTCGCCGACGCGGCCACCGCACGGTTCGGGCGCATCGACGTGGTGGTCGCGAACGCCGGCGTGATGCCGCTCTCGCCCCTGTCCTCCGGGCTCGTCGAGCAGTGGGACCAGATGATCGACGTCAACGTGCGCGGGCTCCTGCACAGCATCGCGGCGACCCTCCCGACGATGCTCGCGCAGGGCGCCGGCCACTTCGTGACGATGGCGTCGATCGGTGCCCACAGCGTCACGCCGACGGCGGCCGTCTACTGCGGCACGAAGTACGCGGCACGGGCGATCACCGAGGGCCTCCGCCTGGAGTCGCCCCGAGGAATCCGGGTGACGACGATCTCACCGGGCGTGACCGAGTCGGAGCTGGCCTCTACGATCACCGACGCGACGGCCGCCGCCGCGATGGAGGCCTACCGCGCCGACTCCGTCTCCGCCGACGCCATCGCCCGCGCCGTGGAGTACGCCGTGGCCGAGCGCCCCGACGTGGACGTCAACGAGATCGTCGTGCGGCCCGCGGCGCAGCGCTGACCGGTCCGACGGCGCGCGGCCGAGGAGCGCTAGGCGTCGTGCTTCGGACGGCGCCACCAGGGCAGCTCGTCCTCGGCGATCTGGTCGGTCTGGTCCCAGCGGGTGCCACCGGACGCGGGCGCTGCCGGTGCGCTCGTCGCCGGGGTGGGCTCGTCGGCGTCGTCACGGCCGGCGACGAACTCCTCGGTGCTCCACGGGAAGGCGGGCTGCTGCTCGGTGCCGGGCGCGTGTGGGAGCGTCTCGTCAGCCGGTCGCGGTCCGTCGTCCCTCGTGCCGCCCGCGCCGGTCCCGCCCACGCGGCCGCGGAGGACGCCGGCACGGTCGCGCAGGTCGCCGGCACGCGCGCGGACGTCGTCGGCGGCGCCACGGAGCCGGTCCCGCAGTCCGCTGATGCCGCTGCGGGCGGGGGCGGCCGGCGCGGGAGCGACCCGCTCGGCGGCGACCGCGTCGGTCCGCGCCCAGTCCGGCAGCGGCACGTCGTCCGGTTCCGCGACGGGTGTGCGACGGGCGACGACGGGCTCGTGCTCGTGCTCGTGCTCGGGCTCGGGCTTCTGCGACGCGACGGGCTCGCGCCCGCCGTCGTGCGCTGTGTCGGTGTCGGTGTCGGTGTCGGCGATCGGCTCCGTCGGGTGGTCGTCCGATGCGGCCGCGGCAGCACCCGACGACGGCACGGCAGCACGGGTCGACGAGTCGTGGGCCTCCTCGACGGTGAACCGGTGGGACGCGGAGGCGCGCCCGGCACCGGCCTCGTCGAGTGCGGCGACGAGCGAGCCGGCGCGGGCGTCGTCGGCAGCGTCCTCGTCGGCCTCGATCCAGCGCTCGCGGCCTCGGGAGCGCTCGGGCAGCCGCACGAGGTCGCTCCCCACGGCGAGCGCCACCGCCGCCGGCACGCCGACCTCGAGGGCCGCGAACACGCCGACGAGCAGGCCGTCCGGCCCGGCCTGGGTGAGTCGGCCCGGGCCGAGGGACCCCGACGTGAGCGCCGTGGCCACCCCGGTCAGCACGCCCGCCACGACACCGGTGGCCGCTCCGGCGAGCGCTCGGCGGAGCGGGCTGTCCGACGAGCCGAGCGCGCGCACGAGCCCGGGCCGCATCAGTCCGGCCACGACGAACCCGGCGACGACGGGCACGAGCACCCCGAGCAGGCCGAAGGTGTGGCCGGAGGCGGGCAGGGCGCCGAAGACCGGGATCCCGGGGATGGGGCCGAGGACCGTGCCGATCGGCGAGACGTTCGACCCGGTGCCGATGGCGAACCCGGGACCGACGAGCCACGCGACGGCCCACCCGACCAGGTCGGGCAGGAACGCGAGCTGGCCGACGGTGAGCGCGATGCCGCCGATGACCCCGGCATGCGAACGCTCGTACAGGGCGATGACCTCGGCGAACGAGGTGACGAGCAGGAGGGCGACGACCACCCCGGCGGCCGCGACCACGACGGCGGTCACCGCGGTGCCAGCTCGGAGGGCGAAGCCGGCGGTGGTGCGCCACAGCACGGGCACCCGGCCGACCTGGTCGAGCAACCGGGCGGTGAGCGGGTCCGCCGGCAGCCCGCGGCGGATGCGGCAGACCTCGGCGGTCACGAGTGCGGGGACGGCGAACCAGAGCGCCGGGAACACGATCGACTGCCAGACGACCGGGTCGGTCGCGGCGGAGGTGGACGAGAACGCGATGGCGAGTCCGAGCAGGGCCACGCCCGCGGTCCCGACGAGCAGACCCGTCGTGCGGTGCTCCGTCTCGGCGAACCGCCGTCCGGCGCGTCCACCGAGCCAGGCGGTCACGACCGCGAAGCCGAGGGCCGCGAGCGTGACGTGGATCGGGTCGGCGGCTCCCTCGACCCCGGAGGCGCCGGCGACGTCGCTGCCGAGCCGGAAGGTCACGTCGACACCGTGGCCGACGAGCCAGACGCTGCCCGCGGCCTTCCAGAAGACGTCCCAGTCGATCTGCAGCCCGTACTCGAAGCCCCAGAGCAGCGTCAGCGGCACGAGGGCGATCCCGACGCCGACGCCGACCGTCACGATCGCCTCGACGGCGGCCAGCAGTGCGGTTCCCAGGCGGTTCATCGTGGTCAGGGTACGTGCCGTCCCGCGGTCACCGAGCGAGCCGCGCGGCACCTGTGGAGACTGGCCGACCGTCCACAGCAGGACGGGAGGCACGGTGCCCACCGGCACCGTGCCTCCCGTCCGTCGGGTCGTGCGGACCGCTACGCCGTCGCGGCGGCGACCACCTCGCGCAGCAGCGCGGCCGTCTCGGACGGCGTCTTGCCGACCTTGACGCCGGCGGCCTCGAGCGCCTGCTTCTTCGCCTCGGCGGTCCCGGCGGAACCGGAGACGATCGCGCCGGCGTGACCCATGGTCTTGCCCTCGGGCGCGGTGAAGCCCGCGACGTAGCCGACGACCGGCTTCGTGACGTGCGCCTTGATGTAGTCGGCCGCGCGCTCCTCGGCGTCGCCGCCGATCTCGCCGATCATGACGATCGCCGTCGTCTCCGGGTCGGCCTCGAACGCGGCGAGCGCGTCGATGTGCGTCGTGCCGATGACCGGGTCGCCGCCGATGCCGATGGCGGTCGAGAAGCCCAGGTCACGCAGCTCGTACATCATCTGGTAGGTCAGGGTGCCGGACTTCGACACGAGACCGATCGGGCCCTTGCCGGTGATCGTCGCCGGGGTGATGCCGACGAGCGACTCCCCCGGGGTGATGATGCCGGGGCAGTTCGGGCCGATGATCCGGGTCTTCCCGCCCAGCGCCTTCGCGTGCGCCCAGAACTCCGCGGAGTCCTGCACGGGGATGCCCTCGGTGATGACGACGACGAGCGGGACCTCGGCGTCGATGGCCTCCATGACCGCGTCCTTCGCGAACGCCGGCGGGACGAAGACGATCGAGACGTCGGCACCGGTGGTGTCGACGGCCTCGCGCACCGAACCGAACACGGGCAGCTCGACGTCGCCGTGCGTGACGGTGGTGCCGGCCTTGCGGGCGTTCACGCCGCCGACGACCTGGGTACCGGCCTTGAGCATGAGCGCGGTGTGCTTCGTGCCCTCGCCGCCGGTGATGCCCTGGACGATGACCTTCGAGTCCTTGTTGAGGAAGATCGACATTGCTCTGGTGCTCCTTACGCCGCGGCCGCGGCGAGCTCGGCGGCCTGCTCGGCCGCATCGTCCATGGTCTCGGCGACGGTGACGAGCGGGTGCGCCGCCTCCGCCAGGATCCGGCGACCCTCGTCCACGTTGTTGCCGTCCAGGCGCACGACGAGCGGCTTGGTCGCCGAGTCGCCGAGGATGCCGAGTGCGGCGACGATGCCGTTCGCGACGGCGTCGCAGGCGGTGATGCCACCGAAGACGTTCACGAACACGCTCTTCACCTGCGGGTCGCCGAGGATGACGTCGAGGCCGTTCGCCATGACCTCGGCCGAGGCGCCACCGCCGATGTCGAGGAAGTTCGCGGGCTTCACGCCACCGTGGCGCTCACCGGCGTACGCGACGACGTCGAGCGTCGACATGACGAGCCCTGCGCCGTTGCCGATGACGCCGACCTCGCCGTCGAGCTTCACGTAGTTCAGGCCGTGCTGCTTCGCCTTGGCCTCGAGCGGGTCCTCGCTCGCGGTGTCCTCGAGCTGCGCGTGACCCTCGTGGCGGAAGTCGGCGTTGTCGTCGAGCGACACCTTGCCGTCGAGGGCGAGGATCTGCCCGTCGCCGGTGCGGACCAGCGGGTTCACCTCGACGAGGGTGGCGTCCTCGCCGGCGAACACGTCGTAGAGCTTCACGAAGACGTCCGCGACCTGGTCCTGGAGCTCGGACGGGAAGTTCGCCTGGCGCGCGATGTCGAGCGCGGCCTCCTTGTTGATGCCCGTGAGCGGGTTCACCTCGACGCGCGCGAGCGCCTCGGGCTTCTCGACCGCGAGCTGCTCGATCTCCATGCCGCCCTCGACGCTGACGAGCGACAGGTACGAGCGGTTCGCCCGGTCGAGCAGCACCGAGAAGTAGAACTCCTCGGCGATGTCGGCACCCTGGGCGACCATCACGCGCTGCACGGTGTGGCCCTTGATGTCGAGGCCGAGGATCGCCTCCGCGTGCTCGTACGCCTCGTCCGGGGTCTTCGCGACCTTGACGCCGCCGGCCTTGCCGCGACCGCCGACCTTCACCTGCGCCTTGACGACGACCACGCCGCCGATCCGCTCGGCGGCCGCCCTCGCCTCTTCCGGGGTGTCGGCGGTGATGCCCTGCAGCACAGGGACGCCGTAGGACTCGAAGAGGTCCCTGGCCTGGTACTCGAAAAGATCCACGCTGTTCTTCTTCCCGCACGGTTCGTGCGATCGGCATCGGTCATCGGGTCGCGCACTCAACGTCGAGGGTCGCTCGATGTCGAGACAACGGCCGCGACCACCCTAGCGCCGCCACATGGACGGAGAGCACGTCCGTCCGGACACCGGTCGCGCCCGCTCGGCCGCGGGATGCGTCGGCACCGCGGAGCGCCGGCCGGGAGGCACGTCCCACCCCCGTCACGTCCCTCGCGGCCCCCGGTGGCCGGGGGACGCAGTCACCGGGTGGCCGGCCAGGCGGCACGGGGCACGGTCGACGGGTGCAGAAGGAACTCCGTACCCGCGCCGCCGACGTCTTCGGCTGGGACCTCCACCCCGAGCAGGAACAGGTCGTCGACGCCGTCCTCGACGGTCGCGACGCCCTGGCGCTCATGCCCACCGGCTCGGGGAAGTCCGCGATCTACCAGGTCGCCGCGCTCGCCCTGGACGGCCCGGTCGTCGTCGTCTCGCCCCTCGTGGCCCTGCAGGAGGACCAGGTCGTCGGCATCGAGGACCACCCGGACGCGCCCCGAGCCGTCACGATCAACGCCACCAGGGGCAGCCGGCAGCTCGAGGACGCGTGGGACGCCGTGGCGTCCGGCGAGGCCCGGTACGTGTTCCTGGCCCCCGAGCAACTGGCGAAGGACGAGGTCGTCGAGCGGCTGCGGGACGCCGGCGTCGCGCTCGTCACCGTCGACGAGGCGCACTGCGTGTCGAGCTGGGGGCACGACTTCCGCCCGGACTACCTGGTGCTCGGCGAGGTCGTGGAGCGCCTCGGGCGCCCGCCGGTGCTCGCGATGACCGCGACCGGGTCGACGCCCGTCCGCACTGAGATCGTCGAGCGGCTCGGCATGCGGGACCCGCTGGTCGTCGCCACCGGCTTCGACCGGCCGAACCTGCGCTTCGAGGTCGCCCGGCACGCCGACGACGAGTCGAAGCGCGAGGCGGTCGTGGAGCAGGTCGTCGGACTCGAGGGGGTCGGCATCGTCTACGTCGCCACCCGCGCCGAGACCCTGGTGTACGCGGACGAACTCGTGGAGAGCGGTCGCCGGGCGAAGGCGTACCACGCGGGCCTCCGCGTGCGGGACCGCGAGCGGGTCCACCACGAGTTCCTCGACGGCGAGCTCGACGTCGTCGTCGCCACCAGCGCGTTCGGCATGGGGATCGACAAGCCGGACGTGCGCTTCGTCGTGCACGCCGACGTCCCCGAGTCGGTCGACGCCTACTACCAGGAGGTGGGCCGTGCCGGCCGTGACGGCGACGTCGGCCTCGCCACGATGCACTACCGCGCCGAGGACCTCGGCCTCCGACGCTTCTTCGCGTCCGGCTCGCCGCGCCCGGCCACCCTCCGTGCCGTGTTCGACGCCGTCCCCGCCGAGGGCTCCGTCGCCCGTTCCGAGCTCGCCGAACGCTCCGGGCTCGCCGCTCGCACCGCGGGCCGCGCCGCCAACGCCCTCGTCGACGCGGGCGCGCTCGACGACGGTGAGGACGGTCTCACCCGTCGACCGGACGGCCCCCGCGACGCCGAGACGGCAGCGGGGCTCGCGAAGGCGCAGGCGAAGGAGCGCGAGGAGATCGAGGAGTCGCGCATCGCGATGATGCGCCGGTTCGCCGAGACCTCGGGCTGCCGCCGGCAGTTCCTGCTCGGGTACTTCGGTGACGAGCTCGCCGAGCCGTGCGGCAACTGCGACACGTGCACGGCCGGGACCGCCCAGGACGCGGACGCCCACGGTGCCGACGGTGCGAACGACGACGCCTGGCCCCCGGAGTCGCCCGTCGAGCACGCGCAGTGGGGCCGAGGGACGGTGATGAGCACGGAGGACGACCGGTTGACGGTGTTCTTCGAGTCCGCGGGGTACAAGACCCTCGGGCTGGCCGACGTCGAGGAACGGCACCTGCTCGAGCGCGTCTGACGCGCCGGCGTCGGACCCGGGGTGGGGAAGGCGCGGTCGCTCGACCACCCGTCGGCGACCGCGCTCCACTCCCCCGAGCACGGCGAGTGTGACCCGCGATCGTGGACCGCAGGTGACGCCGAGGTGAACGGGACGCGAAACCGGACGAGGGGTGCGCAGACCGGACGACCACAGACCGGACGACCGGTCAGGCGGACGGCGTACACAGGAAGGCCCGACGGCCCCGGCGACCCGCTCCGGAGCCCGACCCTCCCACGGAAGGACTGCACCATGAGCGACCCCGGCATCAGCCCCGTCGACGACTTCGACGCCCAGGAGCGCCGCACCGACGACCTGGACCGCGAGCACGTGGGTCCGTACGAGGTCGACGAGTCCGAGGAGTCCCTCGAGACCGTCACGAACGACGCCGTCGCCGGCGAGACCGTCGAGCCCCAGCCGGGCGACGGAACCGACGACGGCCCCACCGGTGGCGCTCCGCGCGAGGGCTCGCCCGACCTGTGGGAGCACGACGACGACACCGAGCGTCCGGACCTCGGCGGCGACCTCGGCACGAAGCCGCTCTGAGCACGACACCCGCACGACCCCCACGGAGCACGGCCCAGTACGATCGGGCCGTGCTCCGTGGCGTCCGCGACCGTGTCCGTGCGACGCCCGCGCTGGCCCGGCTCCTCTCGCTGGCGTCCCTGCTGCTCGTCGCCGCGGCGGCGCACTCGGGTGCCCGGAGCGGCGGGGTCGCCTGGCTTCCGCTGCTCGTCGCGGGTGTCGTGCTCGCCCTGGTCACCGGCGCGACGGCGCACCGGTGGCCCCTGCCGGCCATCTGGCTGGTCGTGACACTGCTGGCGGCTGCGGGCGGCACACTCGTGAGCGTCGCGTGGCTGGTCGGCGCACTGATCGGCGGCGCAGTGGCCCTGGCCGCAGCCCTGTTCCTCGACACCGCAGCGCTGCGGCGGGCACGGCGATCCGGGACACGCCCGTGACGCGACGGCCGGGAGGCTCGTCCCACCCCCGCCCCGCCGGCCACGGCGACCGAACGGCGGACGGACGCGGTGCGACGGGCGGACCACGGGCCTCCCGTCCGGCACACGGTCACGTCGCCGACCGCGACCTGCGTCGGTGGCTGGCGGACAGCACACCCGTCGCGGCCGGTGGCCGCGCCATCCTGCTGCAGATCGCGGACCCGGTCGTCGCAGCCGGGGTCCGACGGCACTCCGACTTCGCCCGCCGACCGCAGCAGCGGCTGGCCCACACCCTGATGTTCGTGTACGCCGTCGTGATCGGGACCGAGACCGACGCTGCCGTGGCGACCGCGTTCGTCGACCGGGCGCACCGACTGGTCGAGGGCGCCGACGACGTCGACCGGCAGCGGTGGGTGGCGGCGACCCTGTTCGACTCCGCACGACGGGCACACGAGCTGTTCGGCGACCCCCTGTCGCCCGACGACGCCGAGCGTGTCCTGGCGGCCTACGCCCCGATCGCGACGTCCCTGCGCGTGCCCGCCGACGGTTGGTTCGCCTCGGTGGCCTCCTTCGACGTGTACTGGGGTGCGACCCTGCCCTCCCTGCACGTCACCGACGACGCGCGCGGGATCGTGCGCGACCTCCTGCACCCCCGCTTCGCACCGCTGTGGGTCCGCACCGCGATGCCGCTCGTCCGCATCGTCACCGTCGGCATGCTGCCGGACGCCCTGCGGACCGCGTACGGCTTCGCGTGGGGGCCGCGCGAGCAGCGGCGCTTCCGGCGGACCGTCGCGCTCGTCCGGTGCGTGCGGAGCCTCGTGCCGGGGTGGGCGCTCCGACTCCCGGGGCCGCTGCTGCTGCGGGCCATGCACCGGATCGCCGCGCGGTACGCCCACTGATCCCGACAAGTTCTTGTCATGTCGACAAGAACGGTGGTACGGTCGGAGCATGGCAGTCGAACTCAGCACCTGGGACGCCCAGGGCACACCGACGACACCGACGTTCTCCACGATGCGGTTCCCCGCGGGCGAGGCACACGTCAAGGTCCGGGACGACGCCGACGCGGGGGCGACCACCGAGATCGCGACCCTGCGCGGCACCGGCGGCGACGACCTGGTCATGCTCGGCATGTGGGCGGACGCGGTCCGACAGCGCGGGGCACGCTCGGTGGCGCTCGTCCCGTACCTGCCCGGAGCGCGGCAGGACCGCGGACTCCCCTTCGGCGCGAAGGTCTACGCGGACGTCCTGAACGGCTTCGCCATCGACCAGGTGATCGCCTTCGACCCCCACTCGCCCGTGATCGTCGGGCTGGTCGAGCGCCTCACCGTGGTGCCGAGCGAGCGGGTCGTGCACGACGCCGTCCTCGCCGGGTCCGACTACAGCGGCATCATCGCCCCGGACAAGGGCGCGGTCGCCCGGGCGGCGCTCGTCGCCGAGGCAGCCGGTCTCCCCCTGTTCCGCGCCGAGAAGCACCGCAACCCGGACACCGGCAAGCTCGACGGGTTCTCGTGCGAGCCGCTCCCCGAGACCGGTCGGCTGCTCGTCGTCGACGACATCTGCGACGGCGGCGGCACCTTCGCGGGCCTCGCCGGCTCGACCGGCCTGCCGGCGGAGCGCCTGGGCCTCTGGGTCTCGCACGGCGTCTTCTCCGGACGGGCCCCGCAGCTCGCCGAGCACTTCGGCGAGATCGTCACCACCGACAGCTACCCCGCACAGCAGGACGTCCCGGGCCTCCGCACCGTCCCGCTCAGCCCGTACCTCACGAAGGAGATCCGATGACGACCACGACGGGCCTCGAGCCCCGCACCACCACCGCGAGCCCGATCGCCCCGCTGCTGGCGGTCGACGGGTACAAGCACTCGCACCGGCAGGTCTACCCCGAGGGCACGACCCGGATCCTGATCAACTGGACGAACCGCTCGAACGCGCACATGCCCGAGTCGACCCACGCGGTGGTCTTCGGGCTGCAGGCGTTCGTGCAGCGGTACCTGGTCGAGGCGTGGGCGCCGTTCTTCGCCGCCGACGAGGACGAGGTCGCGCGGTTGTTCGAGCAGGCACTGCAGGGCTACTTCGGCCCGAACCACATCGGTGTCGACCACGTCCGCGCCCTGCACCGCCTCGGGTACCTCCCGCTCGAGATCCGGGCGCTCCCCGAGGGCACCCTCGCCCCGATCGGCGTCGCGACGCTGACGGTCGAGAACACCCTCGACGACTTCTTCTGGCTGCCGAACTACATCGAGACCGCCCTGTCGGCGTCGATCTGGCACCCCTCGACCGTCGCGACGAAGGCGCTCGAGTACCGGGACCTCATGGAGGAGTGGGCCGAGCGCACCGGCGCCGACCCGGCGAGCATCGACTTCGCCGCCCACGACTTCTCGTTCCGCGGGCAGACGAGCATCGAGTCCGCCGCCGCGGGCGGTGCCGGACACCTGCTGTCGTTCCTCGGCACCGACTCGATGCCGTCGCTCGACTTCATCGACCGCTACTACCCGGGCGACAACGGCTGGGTGGCGGCCAGCGTCCCCGCCACCGAGCACAGCGTGATGTGCGTCCGCGGCGCCGACGGCGAGCTCGAGACGTTCGCGCAGATCCTCGACGTGTACCCGACCGGCATCGTCTCGGCGGTGAGCGACGGCTTCGACCTGTTCAAGGTGATCACCGAGACGCTCCCGCAGCTCGAGGACCGCATCACGGCCCGCGACGGCAAGCTCGTCATCCGCCCGGACTCCGGCGACCCGGTCGACATCGTCACCGGCACCGTGCACGGCGTCGACCAGGCAGCGCTGACCGACCCGTCGCGCAGCCACGAGGAGAAGGGCGTCGTCGAGCTCCTCGACGAGCTGTTCGGGCACACCGTCAACGAGCGGGGCTTCAAGGTGCTCGACCAGCACATCGGCGTCATCTACGGCGACAGCATCACGCTCGACCGTGCCCGTCGCATCTACGAGCGCCTCGCCGCGAAGGGCTACGCGAGCGACAACGTCGTGCTCGGCATCGGGTCGTACACGTACCAGTACATGACGCGCGACAACCTCGGCAGCGCCGTGAAGGCCACGTGGGCCCTCGTCGACGGGCAGCCGGTCGACATCCAGAAGGACCCGAAGACCGGCAGCGGCAAGAAGAGCGCGAAGGGCCGCATCGCCCTGCACCGCGACGACACCGGCGAGATCCGCCAGACCGACGAGGCCACCGCCGAGGACGAGGCGACCAGCCTGCTCCAGCCCGTCTGGGTCGACGGCCGCTTCCGGGTGCACCAGTCGTTCGCCGACGTGCGCGAGACGCTCCGCACCGAACGCGCCGCCCGCGCGGCCCGCCGGGCGTCGGTGTGACCGACGCCCACACGGCGACCCGCGACCAGCCGCTCATCGCGATCGACGTCGTCCCGGTGTCGTTCACGGTGACGGAGGGTCTGCGGGTCGCCACCGCGCGCCGGGCGTACGACCCGTACGCCGGTCGGGAGGCACTGCCCGGCGTGCTCCTGGACGCTGCGGAACGCCTCGCCGACGGTGCACGGCGCGCCCTGCGCACCAAGGCCGCCATCGGCACCGGGGCGGTGCGGCACCTCGCACAGGTCGGTGCGTTCGACGGCCCGTCCCGCGACCCGCGGGAGACCGCGATCAGCATCGCGTTCGCGGCGGTCGTGGCACCGGCGGTGGACGGCGGGCCCGTGGTGTGGAGGTCGACCGACGGGGGCGACCTGGGCCTCCCGTTCGACCACGACACGATCGTGCGGGCCGCCCTCGACCAGGTGCGCACCCGGCTCTGGCGGGACGTCCCGATGACACGCGCCCTGCTCGGTGACGTCTTCCCGACGAGTGCGGCGGCAGTACTCCACGCGGCGCTCCACGGGACCGCCCCGGATGCCGGCAACCTCAACCGTGCACTCCGGACGAACCCCGCGCTCGTCCGGACCGATGCCTCCCCGACGCCCACCGGCCGGGGCGGTCGTCCCCCGGCGACCTGGACGTGGACCGACTGAGCACGGTTGGGTGGGGGCATGTCCAGTTCGCTCTCCGGTGACGACTCCCTGCACCTGCCCGAGTTCGACGCGCCTCCCGCGTCCCCGTTCGACGTCGCCCGAGCCTGGCTCGACGGCGCCGCGGAGCGCGAGGTGTCCGAGCCGATGTCGATGACCCTCGCGACCGCCGGCACCGACGGGCGGGTGTCCGCCCGCACCGTCGACGTGAAGCGGCTCGACGACCGCGGGCTGGTGTTCGGCACCTCGACCCTGAGCCCGAAGGGACGGCAGCTCGCGGACAACCCGCACGCGGCGCTGCAGGTGTACTGGCGCGAGAGCATGCAGCAGCTGCGCTTCGAGGGCCGGGCCGTGCAGCTGTCCGACGAGGAGTCCGACGCGCTGTTCGCCGACCGCTCGCCGAAGTCACGCGCCGCCACCGCGATCGCCGACCAGTCGGACGTGCTCGAACCGCGCACGCTGCAGGACCTGATCGACGACGCGAACGTGCTGCTCGACGAGAGCGACGACGACGTGCCGCGCCCCGAGGGCTGGGTGGCGTGGCGGCTCGAGCCCGACGTGGTGGAGTTCTGGCAGGGCAGCCGCGACCGGATGCACCGGCGGCTGCAGTACGTCCGCGCCGGCGACGGCTGGGACGTGGCGCGGCTGCAGCCGTAGCGCTGCGCGGTCGGCGCGGTGCCGCGGGCGCGGTGCCGCGGGGTCGCGGTGCCGCGGGGTCGCGGTGCCGCGGGGTCGCGGTGCCGCGGGGTCGCGGTGCCGCGGGGCGGCGCTGCGTTCCGCACAACCGTGAGCACCTCGCGCCACGGAACCCCACGGCGCGACGTGCTCCGCGTTGTGCAGCGGCACGTCGAACCAGGACTCCGACATCGAACCAGCCGCCGGTGCTGGTTCGACGTCGGGAACGTGGTTCGACGCCGACGGCAGGGCCAGCGGTACCGTCGTCGGATGGGGACCACGCACGCGCTCACCGTCCGACCGGCCGACGTGCGAGACGCCGACGCGATCGCCGCCGTGCACGTGCAGGCGTGGCGCGAGGCCCACGCCCACCTCCTGCCGGCGGAGTTCCTCGCGGCCCTCGACGTCGATGCCCGCGCGGCACGATGGCGCGAGATCATCGCCGAGCCCGGTGTCGACGTGCTCGTCGCCACCGTCGGCGACGCGATCGTCGGCTGGGCGTCCGCGGGGCCCGGTCGCGGCGAGGCCCCGCGGGACCGCGAGCTCGAGGGCATCTACGTCCTCGCCGCGCAGCACGGAGCGGGCGTCGGACAGGCGTTGCTCGACGCCGCGATCGGCGCCGCGCCCGCGTTCCTCTGGGTCGCCGACGGCAACGCGCGCGCCGAGGCCTTCTACCGCCGGAACGGCTTCGAGCGGGACGGCACCGTCAAGCACGAACCGATCGGCCCGCACGGGCTCGATGCGGTCCGGATGGTGCGCTGAGCACCGCCCTCGACCGCGGCGCGGCTCGATCAGCACGCGGGCTGAGCGCCGGGTGGTCATCGTCCAGAGATCACCTGCGAGTGCGGAATCTGGAACATCACATGCTGTTCCCTGGACTCAGGAGCGCCGGACCAGCCGCCGCTCCCCGATCCCAGGAGGAACCATGACCACCTCGAAGCACCTGCTCGCCACCGCCGTCGCCACCTGCGCGCTGGGCGCAGCCCTCGTCGGCGGGACGTCCGTCGCGAACGCCGCGCCCGCGACACCGACCGACCCCGCTGCGAGCACGACGAGCGCCCCGGCTGCCGCCGCACAGGACCCCGGAGCGGGCGGCATCGCGGTCTCGCGCAACGCCGACGGCACGGAGGACGTCCGACCCATGACCGACGAGGAGCGCTCGGAGATGGACGGGAAGTGGTCCCCCGTGGATCGCTGAGCTGACCGGGTGCCGGTCGACCCGCCGGGGTCGACCGGCACCACCGCGCCCGCTGCCGTCAGAGCTTCTCGATCGGCGCGATCTTGATGAGCAACTTCTTGCGACCCGCGGCATCGAAGGCGATCTCGGCGATGCGCTTCGCGCCCTGCCCGGTCACCGCGGACACCGTGCCCTCGCCGAAGTCGACGTGCTTGATGCGGTCTCCGGCGACGAGTTCCATGTCACCGTTGTCCCGGACCTGCCCGGACACCCGGTTCGCCCACTCGGTCTTCGGACGGGTCTTCGCCGCCGCGGCCGCACGGTCGTAGGAACCCCCGCCGAAGCCACCACCGCCGCGGTAGCCACCACCGCCCCCGCCGAAGCCGCCCGGACCGCCACCGCGACGGGCGTTCAGCGCGCGCGGTTCGGTCCCCCCACGGCTGTTCGCCATGCCGGGCGACTGCTTCCACTCGATCAGGCCCTCGGGGATCTCCTGCAGGAAGCGGGACGGCATCGCCACGTTGACGTCGCCGAACTGCGCGCGGGTCATCGCCAGCGACAGGAAGAGCGACTTCTTCGCTCGGGTGATGCCGACGTAGAAGAGCCGGCGTTCCTCGGCGGGGCCGCCCGGCTCGTTCGCGGACATCCGGTGCGGCAGCAGGTCTTCCTCGACACCGGTGAGGAACACCGCGTCGTACTCCAGGCCCTTCGCCGTGTGCAGCGTCATGAGCGACACGGTGCCGGACGAGTCGTCGAGCTCGTCGGCCGCTGCGACCAGGGAGACCTCGGTCAGGAAGTCGGACAGGGTGCCCTCGGGGTTGTTCTTCTGGAACTCCCGCGTCACCGCCACGAGCTCGTCGATGTTGTCCGCACGCGCCGCGTCCTGCGCGTCGGGCGACTTCCGCAGGTTCTCGAGCAGCCCGGAGCCGTCGAGCAGCTGCGTGAGCGTGTCGACCACCGGCTGGGTGGCGGCGCGCGAAGCGACGTCGTCGAGCAGCGCTGCGAACGACGTGATCGCGGTCCGCACCTTCGGACCGAACCCGAGCTCGTCGGCGTGCCGCAGGGCGTCACGCATCGAGGTCTCGTGCTCGTCGGCGTAGCGCTGCAGTGCCGTCTCCGTCACGGCACCGATGCCGCGCTTGGGCACGTTGAGGATGCGCCGGAGCGACAGCGGATCAGCCGGGTTGGCGACGGTGATCAGGTACGCCATGGCGTCCTTGATCTCGGCACGCTCGTAGAACTTCGTGCCGCCGAGCACCCGGTACGGGATCGCCGAGCGGATGAAGATCTCCTCGAGCGCACGCGTCTGCGAGTTGGTCCGGTAGAACACCGCCATGTCCCGGTACGACGTGCCCTCGTCGTGCAGGCGCTGGATCTCGTCGGCGACGAACTGCGCCTCGTCGTGGCCGGTGTACCCGGTGAAGCCGACGATCTTGTCGCCGGCCCCGACGTCGGTGAACAGGTTCTTCGCCTGGCGGTCGAAGTTGTTCGCGATGACGGCGTTCGCAGCGTCGAGGATCGTCTGCGTCGACCGGTAGTTCTGCTCGAGCAGGATCACCTTCGAGTTCGGGAAGTCCCGCTCGAACTCGACGATGTTCCGGATGTCCGCGCCGCGGAAGGCGTAGATCGACTGGTCCGAGTCACCGACGACGGTGAGCGATGCCGGGGCGATCGACCCGTCGGCCTCGCGCATCCGGGCGACGTGCTGTCCGGTGTCCTCGAGCTTGTCGACCTGCTCGACGGGCACCGGGCGGGTGAGCTCGCGGATCAGGGCGTACTGCGCGTGGTTGGTGTCCTGGTACTCGTCGACCAGGACGAACCGGAAGCGGCGCTGGTAGAGCGCGGCGACCTCGGGGAACGCGCGGAACAGGAAGACGGTCTGCCCGATGAGGTCGTCGAAGTCGAAGGCGTTCGCCCGGCGGAGCTCGTTCGTGTAGCGCCGGAACACCTCCGTGAACATGACCTCCTGCGGGTCGTTCACGTTGATGTTCCGGGCGTAGGTGTCGACGTCCTGCAGCTCGTTCTTGAGCTTCGAGATCTTCGACGCCGCGGCGCCGACGGTCAGCCCGAGGGAGTCCGCCTCGAGCTCCTTGATGATCCGCTTGAGGAGGGCGCGGGAGTCCGCGGAGTCGTAGATCGTGAACGACTGCGGGAATCCGAAGCGCTCGGCCTCGCGCCGGAGTATCCGTACGCACGCCGAGTGGAACGTCGAGATCCACATGCCCTCGGCGGCCTGCCCGACCAGTGCCTGCACGCGCTCGCGCATCTCGGCGGCGGCCTTGTTCGTGAACGTGATGGCGAGGATCTGCGACGGCCAGGCCTCGCGGTTCGCCAGCAGCAGGGCGATGCGGCGGGTGAGCACGCTCGTCTTGCCCGATCCGGCACCGGCCACGATGAGCAGGGACTCGCCGCGGTACTCGACGGCTTCCTTCTGCTGGGGGTTGAGACCCGCCGTGAAGGGGTCGTCGTACCCGCCGGGGCGGTTGCCCGCGCCCGGCTCGGGGGACTGGTCGAAGGGGTCGAGCACGATCGTCATGACCGGGTCAGTCTAGGCGCGCCCTCCGACAGGCGCAGCGGCTGCGGTCCGTGGGCCGCGGGACACACTGCGACGCACCAGGACCGGGATCGGGTCCGACGGCGGACAGGCTGTCGGGCATGAGGACGTGGACCGCAGGTGACGCCGTCGCGCTCGTCGAGCGGAGCTGGGTCTGGATGTCGTTCGTCACGACGCCGGTGACGATCACGGTCGGGGCCGGCTGGTCCTTCCTCGCCGACGGCGGCATCGGGAGCCCCGAGGGCCCGCCCGCTCTCGCCCTCACGATCGTCCTCCTCGCCGTCGTCGCGGGGCTCGTGACGATCGGGGGCGGGGCCGTGGCGCTCCCCTGCACGTACGCACTCGGGTGGGCGCTCGCCCGGATCTCCGCCCGCCGCGGCGTGCACGTCGTTGCGCACGCACTGCTCGCCGGCGGCCTGGCGGCGCTCTGCGTCTGGGTGCTCGAGACGTACTGGTCCCACGCGTGGGCACCCCTCCCGGCCTTCCGCCTGCTCATCTCGGTCTCGGCTGCGGCCGCTGCTGCGATCGCCACCTGGCGGACCGCCCGCGCGACCGCGGCGGTGCGGCGACGACGACTCCGCGGCGTGCGGACGCGGGGAGCTGACGGATCAGTCGGTGGCGCTGTCGACGAGTGACCGCGCCCGCACCGCCAGGTCCGGGTGGTCCGCGAACACCCCGTCCACCCCGGTCCGCACGACCGAGGTGAACCACCGCTCCCAGTCGCCGTGCGCTGCCACGTCGCCCCCGCGCCGCAGTGGCGCCGGCAGGAACCGGTTCTCCGGCCGGAGCGTCCACGTGTAGACGGCGAGCCCCGCAGCGTGCGCGCGCTCGACGATGACGCTCCGGACCGGGCGCGGGTCGTCGACGGCGACGCTGTCGACCCCCGCCATCAGGGTCTTCAGGTCGACGCTGACGCCGTGGAACTCCGCGGCGAACCCGGCCAGCGCGGCGTCCGTGCGCTCCGACGCCCACGAGGGAGCCGCCGATCCGTGGGCGGCGACCTCGTCCGCGGCACTGCCACGGGCCTCCTGGAGGTACACGAGCCGACCACCCGTCCCCCGTGCGCCGAGCTGACGGAGCACCGTCTTCTCGAACGACTCGATCGTCAGCCGGTCGTCGCCGCGCCACCCGGCATCCCCGAGCGTGTCGTCGAGCAGCTGCGCCATCGGGAAGCCGGCCTGCTCGAAGAAGTGCGCGTGCTTGACCTCGGCGACGAGCCCGACCGGTCGGGGCGCCGCGTCGAGGATCGCGAGCAGGTCCTCGAGTCGCAGGACGCCGTCCTCGCCGTCGTGCGCGGCCGAGGCCGGACGCAGCCGGGGAAGGCGCTCCCGGACCCGGAGCGTCCGCAGCTCGTCCCACGTGAAGTCCTCGGTGAACCAGCCCGTCACGCTCTGGCCGTCGACGGTCTTCGTCGTCCGCAGGTGTGCGAACTCGGGGTGGTCGGCGACGTCCGTCGTGCCGGACACCTCGTTCTCGTGCCGCAGCACGAGCACGCCGTCCTTCGTCGGCACGAGGTCCGGCTCGATCGCGTCGGCACCGAGGCCGACGGCCAGTTCGTAGGCACTCCGGGAGTGCTCCGGTCGGTGGCCGGAGGCACCACGGTGGGCGATCACACGGGTCATGCGCCGAACCGTAGCCGCTCGACCCTGCCCGCAGGTGTCCTCACGGTGTGCCTGTGGACACATCCGTTCAGCCGTCGCCCCTCGTTCCCAGGCCGCCCGCGGAGGGTCGCTCCGTGACCGTCCGACACCTCTCCACCGCCGTCGAGGCCCGCATCGACCGCGCGGCCCGCCGCCTGCTCGACGCCGGGCACCAGCCGCACCGCCCGGGCCGTCTCGCCCTGACCGAGTTCCTGGTGTTCGGCGCGAAGCAGGCGTGGGCGTGCACGTTCGGGGTGCTGCTCCTCGCGACGATGGTCGTGGTGCACCTGACCGTGCCGCCCGGGGCCCGGAACGACGTCCTCACGATGTCCGCGGCGGCGATCCAGGTCGCGATGCTCGTGTTCGGCCTCGAGACGGTCCGGGAGCTCCGGGTGGTGATGGTCTTCCACGTGGTCGGCACGGTGATGGAGGTCTTCAAGACCCACGTCGGGTCGTGGGAGTACGCGGGCGACGGCTGGCTCGTGGTGGCGGGCGTGCCGCTCTTCTCCGGGTTCATGTACGGCGCGGTCGGGTCGTACATGGTCCGGGTCGTGCGGCTGTTCGACCTGCGCTTCGACCGGTACCCGCGGCAGTGGTCGCTCGTGCTCGTCGCGGCGGGCATCTACGCGAACTTCTTCGGGCACCACTTCGTGTGGGACGCGCGGTACGTGCTGCTCGCCCTGGTCGTGGCCCTGTTCGCACGCACCACGATGCACGTCCGCGTGCACCGCGCGACGCTGCGGATGCCGGTCCTCCTCGCGATGGCCCTCGTCGCGCTGTTCATCTGGCTGGCGGAGAACGTCGCGACCTGGGCCGGCGCCTGGTCCTACCCGGCGCAGGCGGGGGCCTGGCAGCCGGTCGCGCCGACGAAGGTCGTCGCCTGGCTGCTGCTCATGGTCGTCTCGGTCGCGCTGGTCTCGTGGCTGTACCCGCAGGTCCGGTCGGCTCCGGCGGTCACCGACCGACGACGTGCGGGCACCGACCGGCCGGGAGGCGCGGCCCGACGCCGCCCCGCAGGCGCCCGTCCGGCGGTCGGCCAGCTCACGACGAGCTCGGGGCAGCCACGCAGACCGCGACCGTAGGCTCCCGGTGTCGGGACCACCGGGTCCCGCTTCCGCTCGCCGCGAATCCTCAGCCTTCCGCGACGGGGCGCCCCTAGGCTGAGAGGACGTAAATCTCCGAGGAAGAGGACACCATGGCCTTCAAGCCCGGTTTCGACCAGTCCCCCGCCTTCAACGACCAGGGCCGTGGCGCCTGGGGCGCCGGCGCTGGTCAGCAGCAGGCGGGCTGGGGACGCACCCCACAGCAGGGACAGTACCCGCAGCAGGGCGGCATGACGCCCGAGCAGCTGCAGTACATGTACGACCGCCCGACGGCGAGCCCGGTCGACACCGACCGCATGTCGTACGAAGACACCATCGTCAAGACGCTGCTCGCGTTCGGCGTGCTCCTCGTCGGTGCCGTCGCCGGCTGGAACCTGCCGCCGATCGTCTGGATCGTCGGCGCGATCGTCGGGTTCGTGCTCGCGCTCGTCAACACGTTCAAGAAGAAGCCGTCGCCGGGGCTCGTCCTGGCGTACGCGTTCTTCGAGGGCCTGTTCGTCGGCGGCATCTCGGCGATGTTCAACAGCCAGTTCGACGGCATCGTCACGCAGGCCGTGTTCGGCACCCTCGGTGTCTTCGCGGTCACGCTGCTGCTCTTCACGTCCGGCAAGGTGCGCGCGACGCCGAAGGCGACCCGGTTCTTCCTCGTCGCGATGGTCGGCTACCTGGTCTTCTCGCTCGTGAACCTCGTGCTCATGTGGACCGGCGTGACGAACTCCGCGTTCGGTCTCCGGAGCTTCGAGATCTTCGGCATCCCGCTGGGCGTCATCATCGGTATCTTCGTGGTGCTCATGGCGGCGTACTCGCTGGTGCTCGACTTCGACCAGATCAAGACCGGCGTCCAGCGCGGCGCTCCCCGCATCTACGCCTGGACCGCGGCGTTCGGCCTCATCGTCACCCTGGTGTGGCTGTACATCGAGATCCTGCGCATCCTCGCGATCCTGGCGAGCAACCGCGAGTAGCTCGCACCTGATCGACACGAAGGGCCCCGGCACACGCCGGGGCCCTTCGTCGTGTGTCGGGAGGTCGGCGCCCGCCCCGACATGTTCTCGTCGCATGACATGCCGCTCACCTCTCGCACGAGCGGCATGTCGTGCGACCGGCACGTCCGCTGGCGGCACGTCGTGCGACCGGGGCGGACCAACCGGGCGACCCGGACGGGCTGAAAGCGGCACGGACACACAGCGAGGGCCCGGCACGCAGTGCGTACCGGGCCCTCGGGGCGTCAGGGAGTGGTCACTCCCACTCGATCGTCCCCGGCGGCTTCGACGTGACGTCGAGCACGACGCGGTTCACGTCGGGGACCTCGTTCGTGATGCGGTTCGAGATCTTCGCCAGGGTGTCGTACGGCAGGCGCGTCCAGTCGGCGGTCATGGCGTCCTCCGACGAGACCGGACGGAGCACGATCGGGTGGCCGTAGGTACGACCGTCACCCTGGACGCCCACGGAACGGACGTCGGCGAGCAGGACGACCGGGCACTGCCAGATCTCCTCGTCGAGGCCGGCCGCGGTGAGCTCCTCGCGCGCGATCTTGTCCGCGGCCCGGAGCAGCTCGAGGCGGTCCTTCGTGACCTCGCCGACGATGCGGATGCCGAGCCCGGGGCCGGGGAACGGCTGGCGGCCGACGATGACCTCGGGCAGCCCGAGCTCGCGGCCGACGGCTCGCACCTCGTCCTTGAACAGGGTGCGCAGCGGCTCGACGAGCTCGAACGTCATGTCCTCGGGCAGGCCGCCGACGTTGTGGTGCGACTTGATGTTCGCGGTACCGGAGCCGCCGCCGGACTCGACCACGTCGGGGTAGAGCGTGCCCTGGACGAGGAACTTGACCTCTCCGGCGTCGTCGTCGCCGCGCGCCTCGAGCACGAGGGCCTCGGCCGCCGCCTCGAACGTGCGGATGAACTCGCGCCCGATGATCTTGCGCTTCTGCTCGGGGTCGCTGACGCCGGCGAGGGCGTCGAGGAACTGCTGCTCGGCGTCGACCGTGACCAGGCGGACACCGGTCGAGGCGACGTAGTCCTCCTCCACCTGCTTGCGCTCGTCGGCGCGCAGGAGCCCGTGGTCGACGAAGACGCAGGTGAGCTGGTCACCGACGGCCCTGTGCACCAGGGCTGCGGCGACGGCGGAGTCGACACCGCCCGAGAGCCCGGCGATGACGCGTGCCGAGCCCACCTGCGAGCGGATCCGCTCGACCTGCTCCTCGATGACGTTCGCCGAGTTCCAGTCACCCGGCAGCCCCGCGGCGCGGTGCAGGAAGTTCTCGAGCACGGCCTGGCCGTACGCGGAGTGCTTCACCTCGGGGTGCCACTGCACGCCGTAGAGCTTGCGCTCGTCGGAGGCGAACGCGGCGACCGGGGTCGAGGCGCTCGACGCGAGGACCGCGAAGCCCTCCGGGGCCTTCGCCACGGAGTCGCCGTGCGACATCCACGTGACCTGGGACTCGGGCTGGTCACCGAGCAGCACGCTGTCGGTGCCCGACACGGTCACGTCGGTGGCGCCGTACTCGCGGAGGCCGGTGTGCGCGACCTCGCCGCCGAGCGACTTCGCCATGGCCTGGAAGCCGTAGCAGATGCCGAGCACGGGGACGCCGAGGTCGAGGATCTCGCCGTCGAGGGACGGCGCACCGTCCTCGTACACGGACGACGGACCACCGGAGAGCACGATGGCCGCCGGGTCCTTCTCGCGGACCTCGTCCGCCGTGATCGAGTGCGGGACGATCTCGCTGTAGACGTTCGCCTCACGCACGCGCCGTGCGATCAGCTGGGCGTACTGCGCGCCGAAGTCGACGACCAGGACGGGGCGCTGTTCGGTCTCGCTCACCGAGCGGCCTCCTTCTCACGCTGCTGGGCAGCGGTCAGCTCGTGGTAGGTGTCCATGGCCTTCTGCTGCATGCGGTGCTCCACCACGAAGGACATGAACGGGATGATGCCGCCGAGGGCGATGAGCAGGAAGCGCGACGGCCTCCAGCGCATGATGCTCCACAGGCGGAAGTCCGTGAACAGGTACAGCACGTAGAGCCAGCCGTGCGCGATGAGGATCGCGATCGACAGGTTGAACGTGCCGGGTGCTTCGCCCGCGGTGCCGTTCGGCACGAAGAACGGGCCGTTGCCGAGCTGCATCTCGAGCTGCAGCGGCGTGTACTTGATGACGACCTCGATCACGAGCGCGAGCAGCAGCACGCCGGTGATGTACGCGGAGACGCGGTACCACTTCACCGCGCCCGGGATCTTCGGGATGTCACGCGTGCGGACGGTCAGGGCCATGGGGTCGATCCTACCGGTGCGACCGGGCGGGTTCGGCGGGCTCCCCCGGGCTCCCGGCGGCGTCGGTGTCCGCGGCCGCGGCCTCGCCGGCGTCCTCCTGCTCGCGCTCCCAGGCGTCCTTCACGAACCGGTACCAGAGGAACACGGCGAACCCGGCGAACACGACCCACTCGATCGCGTAGAAGAGGTTGAGCCAGTCGAAGCGGACCTCGCGCGTCGGAGCACGGTCGGCGATGGTGCCGAGGTCGGCGGCCTTCGCGGTGGTGCCGTCGGCGACGACGTACCCGATGTACATCCGGTCGTCGAAGGCCTTCCAGGTGTTGACGAACCGGGCCGGGGCCACGGCCGAGTACTCACCCTTGCTGTAGGCGTCCTGGTCCGGGGACTCTGCCGGGTAGTAGCGCCCCTGCACCGTGAGCTCCTGGCCGTCGGTGAGGCGCTCGCCGCCGGCCTCGGCCTGTCGCCGCTGGTCGGACCAGCCGATGACGACCGGCAGGCTCGCACCGGTCTCCGTGTCGACGAGGTGTCCGATCGCCTGGTAGGTGCCGCCGCCGGACCGCCCGGTCAGGATCGTCGTGTCACCCGCGACGAACGTGCCCGTGACGGAGATGCGCTGCCCGGCGATGGACTCCGACGCCGCACGGCCGGGCTCGGTGACGTCGTCGAGGGCCTTGCGGGTCTCGGTCGTCGCCGGCAGGGGCTTGCCGTTCGCGATGCTCCGCTCGAGCTGCCACTTGCCGAGGCCCGCGAAGGTCCCGGCGAGCACGAGCGCCAGCAGGAGCAGTGCGATCCACCTCGGTCGTCGGGCTACGGCCCACATCTGTATCAGTACTCCGGATCGCGCTGGCGGACCGGGCGCTTCGGGCGCTCGGCAGGGATGTCCACCGGCGACGTCACGGGTTCGCTCGTCGTCGGCTCCGGTGACCCATTCTCGCGCTCTTCCCTGCCCGCAGCCTCCACGAGGGCGAACTCCTCGGCGAACTGGCGGTCCCGCTCGGCACGACGCGCGGCGGCCGCCGCGTCCCGGTCGGCGACGCCGGCCTCGGCGGCGGTGTCGATCGCCTCGTCGAGGGCCGGTCCGGCCGGGATCCCGACACCGGCAGCGCCGGCAGCGCCGTCCGTTCCCGATCGGCCCGTGCCGCGGCCGAGCCGGTCGCGCAGGCGCTGGCGCAGCCGCGCCACCCGGGCGGGACGCACCACGAGGCGGCCGATCCGGTCCGAGTTGACGGCGAGCAGCGGACCCAGGACGGCCATCACGAGGACGTAGAGGCCCGCGAAGGCGGTGATCCGCGCCTCCAGGCCGGCGGCAGCCGACAGCGTCGCGAGGATCAGCGCGAACTCGCCGCGGTTGACCAGGATCACCGCGGTGTTGATCCCCTGCTGGACGTTGAAGCCGTTCATGCGGGCGACGAGCTGCCCGGCGACGGCGTTCAGCACGATGGTCATGCCGATCGCGCCGAGGACGGGCCAGAGCACCTCGCCGAAGGTCGACAGGTCGAGTCCGAGGCCGAAGTTCACGAAGAAGAACGCCGCGAACACGTCGCGCATCGGGAGCGCCAGCTGCTCGATACGGTCCCGGTACCGGGTCGCACCGCAGAGCAGGCCGATCACGAACGCACCGATGGCGTCGGTCACGCCGAGCAGGTCACCGATGCCGCCGAACATCACCGCCAGCCCGAAGAACAGCACCGTGAACAGCTCGTCGTCGCGGGTGGCGAAGATCTTCGACACCCACTTGCCGGCGAACCGGGCGAGCGTGAACATGACGATGAGGAAGCCGAACGCGAGCGCGAGCTTGCCGACCACGGCCCAGAGGTTCGTGTCGCCGGAGAGCACCACGGAGACGATCGCCAGGTAGATGGCGATGAAGACGTCCTCGATGACGGTGACGCCCAGGATCATCGGGGTCTCGTCGTTCGCCAGGCGCCGCAGCTCGATGAGCAGCTTCGTGACGATCGCACTCGACGACGTGGCCGTCATGCCCGCGATGATCAGGGCCTCTCGCGTGCCCCAGCCGAGCGAGAACCCGAAGGCGAACCCGACGCCCATGTTGATGGCGACGTACGTGCCGCCGGAGACCAGGAGCTTCCCGGCGTTGCCGTAGAACTCCTCCTGGTCGAACTCCAGCCCGAGGTTGAAGAGCAGGAGGATGAGCCCGAAGGTCGCGATGAGCTCGATCGTGTGCGACTCGACGTTGAGGCCGATCCACGGGGTGTGCGGGCTCGCGATGAGCCCGACCACCATGTAGATCGGGATGGCGGGCAGACCGATCGTCTTGCCCAGGCGCCCGAGCACGTAGGCGATGACGAAGAGCACACCGATGGTGAGCAGTTCGCCGCCGAGGTGCACGGGTCAGCTCCCGGGCGGCGCCTCGGCGGCAGCCGCCGCCAGCTGTCCGCTGCGGTAGAAGGAGAACGCCTTGGCGACCTTCTCGGGAGCGCCGGCGACGACGATGGTGTCACCGGGGAACACGACGAAGTCCGGCGAGGGAGCGGGGTTGGCGCTGTCGCCGCGGACCACGGCGACGACGGTCAGGCCGATGAAGCCCGAGTCGTGCAGGTCGCCGAGGGGCTTGCCGGCGATGGCGTCCTCGTAGTCGACGCTGAACCAGTCGATCGACAGGCCGGGGATCTCGTCGAGCTTGTCGAGGCCCTCGGTGATCCGGGTACCGCCGAGCAGTTCGGCGAGGGTGTGCGCCTCGTCCTCGCTCAGGCGGAGCGAGACCTTCTCCGACTTGTCCGCGCCGTCGGAGACGTCGGCGAACGAGATGAGGTCGGAGTGCCCCGACCGGTGCGTGATGACACCGCACTTGCCACCGTCGTCGGTGTAGAAGCTGTGCAGCACGCCGACTCCGGGGAGTTTGACGCGATGGACGTCGACCATGATGGCTCCCTTGGTGAGTACCCCGATGATAACCACCGGGTGCGGCGGCCCATTCCACGGGTCATCCGGTCGGTGGACGCGTGCCGGTCCGGCCCGTCGCCAGCCTCGCCGCATGGGGAACACCGGGGGCCGTGCCCGCATCGTCGTCGCCGCCGTCGGGGTGGTGGTCGTCGCGGCCTACGCGGCACTGCTGGCCGTGAACGCGCTCGTGCTGGATCCGGTCGGCGCGGTACCGGGGCGCTCGCTCGAGCAGATCTACGCCCGGGTGGACGTGGGCAACGACGTGACGCAGGACGTCGTCGGCGTGCTCGTCGTCGCAGGGATCGGTGCGGGGCTGGCGCTCACCGCAGCGGTCGTCGGACTCGCGTCGCGGCTGCCGGCGACGACGATCGCGGTGCTGCACCTCGGCGTCCTCGCTGCGGGCGCACTCGCGACGTTCCAGTCGGGCTTCTGGCTCGGTATGGACGTCGCCGACTCGTGGCCGACCGACGGCGCCGCGCACACGATCTGGTCCGGCGTGCTGTACCTGACGAGCACGGCGGCGCTCATCGCGATCCCGGCCGTGCTCGTCGGCACCGCCGTCCGGACCCGCACCCGCACCCGCACCCGCAACACGCAACGTCGGCGACAGCTCGCAGCGGAGTAGCGCTGCGCGGAACCGCCGAGGTTGCGCCTCGCGGAAGAGGCGGGACGGGACGGACGGGAGGCGCGTGGCGGGGCCGCCACGCGCCTCCCGTCCGGTGACCTACCGCGGTTCGCTCGTCTTCTCGCCCTCGACCTGCTCGTCCGTCGCCTTCGCGCCGTCGGCACCGCTCGACCGGCCACCGCCGACCACCACGTCGTCCTCGTCGAAGCCGAACGCGATGTCCGGCGCCTCGAGGCGCACCCGGTCGGCCGACTCGTCGTCGGGCTGCAGCTGCGACTCGCGCTCGGCGGCGACGCGCTTCAGGTAGTTCGACACCTCGTGCTCGGTCGTCTCCTGGTCCCACCCGAGCACGCCGGCCATGAGCTTCGCGGCGACCGGGGCCGCCTCTTCTCCGCGGTCCCACGCCTCGATCGAGATGCGGGTGCGGCGAGCGAGGACGTCCTCCAGGTGCAGGGCGCCCTCGTGCGAGGCCGCGTAGACGACCTCGGCACCGATGTAGTCGTCCGCCTGCGGCAGCGGCTCGGCGAGCGACGGGTCCTGCTCGACGAGCTGCAGCACCTCGGTGGCCTGGGTTCCGTACCGGTTGAGCAGGTGCTCGATCCGGACCTTGTGCACGCCGAACTGCCGAGCGGTGCGCCCGCGACGGTTCCAGGCCGCCGGGTAGCCCTCGGCACCGACCAGCGGGATGTCCTCGGTCGTCGACGCCGGGATCTTGCCGTCCATCGCCGCGACCGCCTCGTCGATGGCGTCCTTGCCCATCACGCGGTAGGTCGTCCACTTGCCGCCCGCGACCACGACCAGGCCCGGAGCGGTGTGCGCGACGACGTGCTCACGGCTGAGCTGCGACGTCTGGTCCGACTCGCCCGCGAGCAGCGGTCGGAGGCCGGCGTAGACGCCCTCGACGTCCTCGCGGGTGAGCGGCACCGCGAGGACCTTGTTCACGTGCTCGAGGATGTAGTCGATGTCCGCCGCGGTCGCCGCCGGGTGGGCCTTGTCGAGGTTCCAGTCGGTGTCCGTCGTGCCGACGAGCCAGTGCCGGCCCCACGGGATGACGAACAGCACGCTCTTCTCGGTGCGGAGGATCATGCCGGTGTTCGACTGGAAGCGGTCGCGCGGGATCACGAGGTGCACGCCCTTCGACGCCCGCACCTTGAACTGCCCGCGGGTGCCGACCATCGCCTGGGTGTCGTCGGTCCAGACGCCCGTCGCGTTCACGACCTGCTTCGCCCGGATGTCGAACTTCTCGCCGGTCTGGATGTCGTGCGCGTGCGCCCCGACGACCCGCTCCCCGACCTTGACGAACCCCTCGATGCGGACCCGGCTCGCCGCGTGCGCGCCGTACGACGCTGCGGTGCGCACGAGCGACGCGACGTAGCGGGCGTCGTCGACCTGGGCGTCGTAGTAGGTCATGCCGCCGACGAAGGCGTCCTTCTTCAGGCCGGGCATGTTCTTGAGGACCTGCTTGCGGCTGAGGTGCCGGTGGTGCGGGACCCCGGGCGGACGACCGCCGGACCAGCTGAACACGTCGTACATCGCCATGCCGATGCCGATGTAGAAGCGCTCCCACACGCGGTGGTTGAGCGGGTAGAGGAAGCGAACGGGCTTCACCAGGTGCGGAGCGATGCGCTGCAGCAGCAGGCCGCGTTCGATCAGGGCCTCGCGCACGAGCGCGAAGTTCAGCTGCTCGAGGTAGCGGATGCCGCCGTGCACGAGCTTCGACGAGCGGCTCGACGTCCCCGAGCCCCAGTCGCGTGCCTCGACGATGCCGACGCTCAGGCCGCGGGTGACGGCGTCGAGCGCGCTGCCACCGCCGACGATGCCGCCGCCGACCACCAGGACGTCGAGCTCCCGGGTCTTCATCGCCTCGATCGCGGCGGCGCGCTCCTCCGGACCGAGCTTGGCCGCCGGGTCGAAGCCGACGCTCGCGCTCGGTGCCGTGGCACGCCGGGCGTCCTCGACGGTGCTCTCGGCACCTGCGCTCGTCGCGTCCGTGCTGGTCTGCGTGGTGCTGCTGGCTGGCTTGGCCATCGTCGCCTCCGTGCGGGTTGCGCGCACGGAGCCGGCCTCCGCGCACGGGAGCGCCGAGGCGTCACCCGTGCGGGAGCACGGGTGCCACCGTCACTGCTGGTGGTACGGCGCCACGACCACTTCTACTCGCTGGAACTCCTTGACGTCGGAGTATCCGGTGGTGGCCATCGACCGACGCAGCGCACCGACCAGGTTCGCGCGGCCGTCCCACGACGGCGTCGGCCCGTTCAGCACGTTCTCGAGCGGGGCGATCTGCCCGACCTCGACCCGACGACCGCGGGGCAGCTCGGCGTGGTGTGCCTCGGCACCCCAGTGGAAGCCACCACCCGGGGCCTCGGTCGCGCGGGCCAGTGCGGTGCCGAGCATGACGGCGTCGGCGCCGACGGCGATCGCCTTGACGATGTCGCCGGCGGTGTCGAGCCCGCCGTCCGCGATGACGTGCACGTAGCGGCCGCCGGACTCGTCCATGTAGTCGCGTCGGGCACCGGCGACGTCGGCCACCGCGGTCGCCATCGGTGCGTGGATGCCGAGGGCGGCGCGGGTCGTCGAGGCCGCTCCGCCGCCGAAGCCGACGAGCACGCCCGCGGCACCGGTGCGCATGAGGTGCAGCGCCGACGTGTACGTCGAGGCACCGCCCACGATGACCGGCACGTCGAGCTCGTAGATGAACTTCTTGAGGTTGAGCGGCTCCTGGTTCTGGGAGACGTGCTCCGCCGAGACCGTCGTGCCGCGGATGACGAACAGGTCGACACCGGCGTCGACGACCGTCTGCGAGAACTCCTGCGTGCGCTGCGGGCTGAGCGAACCGGCGACCGGCACCCCGGCGGCACGGATCTCGGCCAGGCGCGCGGTGATCAGCTCGGCCTTGACCGGCTCGGAGTAGATCTCCTGCATGCGCTTCGTGACGTTGCCGTCCGTGAGGGTCTTGATCTCCTCGTAGTACGGCGTCGGGTCCTCGTACCGGGTCCACAGGCCCTCGAGGTCGAGCACGCCCAGGATTCCGAGCTCGCCCATCTGGATGACCGTCGCCGGCGAGGACACCGAGTCCATCGGCGCCGAGAGGATCGGCGACGCGAAGGTGAACGCGTCGATCGACCACTGCACGCTCACGTCGTGCGGGTCGCGGGTGCGCCGCGAGGGGACCACCGCGATGTCGTCGAACGCGTACGCCCGACGGCCGCGCTTGCCTGCACCGATCTCGACTTCAGTCACCGGGCAAGCCTAGCGGGCGGGGTCCCGGAGTGGGACGGGTGGACGGTGCAGGGCGACGCCGTACCGGTGGGGGCACGGTGCTGGGGCTGGTGCGGGTGCTGGGGCTGGTGCGGGTGCTGGTGCGGGTGCTGCTCAGCGTCGCGGTCGTGTCCGTCGCTTCCGCAGGGCCCGGAGGACCAGGCCGAGCAGGAGCGCGAGCACGACGAGCACCGCGAGCAGGGCGGCGGCGACCTTCACCAGCAGTGCGGCACCGACGAAGAGCACGGCGAAGACGACCCAGACGAGGGCGTCGAGCACGAGGGGGCCGGGGTTCCGCACGTGCGTCACGCTAGCCGACGGACGGGGAGCCGGCGTGCGCGGGCCGGGCCGGCGGGGCGGGGGTGGGTCGCGCCTCCCGGCCGGGCCGGACGCAGGTGGCGGCGGCGAGACGCCGGACGCGAGACGCCTCGGTCGACGCGAGACGCCGGACGCCGGCGTCGACGCGAGACGCACCCGGATCCGGCGGCGTCTCGGTGGGTCCGCGGCGTCTCGCTGACACGCCGGCGTCTCGGCGCGACGACCACGACGACCGCGACGACCACCACGACCGCGACCGCGACCGCGACGCCACCCCGAGCCTGACGACGCCCGGGACGTGAGGACGGGGCCGCGCGGCGCATCAGCAGCCTGCGCGGCCCCGTCGGGGTGCGGGTACCACCCCCACAGCAGTACCCGCGGGTCGACCCCGCTCAGCGAGCGGAGTCGACGTCCTTGGCGAGCGTCCCCAGGTAGAGCTCGATGACCTTCGGGTCGTCGGCGAGCTCACGCCCGGTGCCCGAGTACGCGTTCCTCCCCTGGTCGAGCACGTACCCACGATCGCAGATCTGCAGACAGCGTCGCGCGTTCTGCTCGACCATGATGATCGACACCCCGGCCTTGTTGATCCGGCGCGTGCGGATGAACGTCTCGTCCTGGCGCACCGGCGACAGGCCCGCGGAGGGCTCGTCGAGCAGCAGCACCTTCGGGTCCATCATCAGCGCGCGGGCCATCGCGACCGACTGCCGTTCACCTCCCGACAGCGAGCCCGCCCGCTGCGTCCGCCGCTGGCCGAGGACCGGGAACAGGTCGTAGATGACCTCGAGCCGCTCGGCGAACTTCTTCGGGCGCAGGTACAGGCCCATCTGCAGGTTCTCCTCGATCGAGAGCGAGGGGAACACGTTGTTCGTCTGCGGGACGAAGCCGACGCCGGCCTGGACGAGCTTGTTCGCCTTGAGGTTCGTGATGTCCTCGCCCTGCAGGGAGACCGAGCCCTCGCGGATCGACACCAGGCCGAACAGCGCCTTGAGGAGCGTCGACTTGCCGGCACCGTTCGGACCGATGATGCCGATGAGCTCGCCCGGGTAGCAGTCGAGGTCGCAGCCGTTGAGGATGTTCACGCCCGGCAGGTACCCCGCGACGAGGTTCTTCGCGGTCAGGACGGGCTCGCCGCGGTCGATCGTCGCGGTTGCGCTCGTCGCGCTCGTCGCGCTCGTCGCACCCGTCGTCGGACTGGAGGCGCGGCCCGCGTCAGCTGCGTTCGTTGCGTCGGTCATCGGGTCGCCTCCTGCTCGTCCTGCTTGCGGTCGTCCGCCTTCGGGTGGTCGTCCGCTGCTTCCTCTTCGGCCACCTCGTCGGCCAGCTCCTCGTAGGTCTCCTCGGTGAGGAGCGAGTCGTCGCCCAGGTCGGTGTCGTGGTGCGCACCGAGGTACGCGTCGATGACGGCGCGGTCGTCCATCACCGTGTCGGCCGGGCCCTCGGCGACGACCTTGCCCTCGGCCATCACGACCACCCAGTCGGAGATGTGCCGGACCATGTGCATGTCGTGCTCCACGAAGAGCACGGTCATGCCGTCGTCGCGCAGCGACTGGATGTGTCCGAGCAGCGACTGGGTGAGCGCGGGGTTCACGCCCGCCATCGGCTCGTCGAGCATGATCATCGTCGGGTCGGACATCAGCGCGCGGGCCATCTCGAGGAGCTTCCGCTGCCCGCCCGACAGGGAACCGGCGTAGTCGTCCTGCTTCTCGAGGAGCTTGAAGCGGGCGAGCAGGTCCTCGGCCTTGGCGGTGATCTCGCGCTCGCGCTTCCGCCACAGCGCCGGGACGAGGCCGACGAAGAAGTTCTCGCCCGGCTGGTCGCGGGCGCCGAGCAGCATGTTCTGCATCACGGTGAGGCGGCTCAGCGCCTTCGTGAGCTGGAACGTGCGGACCATGCCCTTGTTGGCGATGTGCGTCGCGCTCGTCTTCTGCAGCGTGTCGCCGTTGAAGCGGGTCGTCGCGCCGGGGCTCGGCTTGTCGAAGCCGGTCAGCAGGTTGAAGAACGTCGTCTTGCCGGCACCGTTCGGGCCGATCAGGGCGGTGATGGTGCCGCGCTGCACCTCGAGGTGGTCGACGTCGACCGCGGTCATGCCGCCGAAGTGCCGGGTGACGCCGTCGACCGTCAGGATCGGGTCGGACTTCGTGTGGGTGTAGGTCTCAGACACTGAACGACAGCTCCTTCTTGTTGCCCAGGAGTCCCTGTGGCCGGAACACGATGAGGAGCATGAGCGCGACGCCGACGAGCACGTAGGAGAACTGCTCCGCCTGCTGCGCGTTCATG